>Ga0193692_1000140_pt1 | contig 17351 bp, 35 predicted proteins | sample L3a1metaG_FD_144917 | JGI IMG/M metagenome (GOLD analysis project Ga0193692, IMG submission 144917) | Soil microbial communities from a riparian zone of the East river system, Colorado, United States - L3a1 | ecosystem: Environmental > Terrestrial > Soil > Riparian zone | place: USA: East River... | reverse complement strand
CCTGTCCCGTGCCGGTACGGCCTTGCGGCGGGCACGGGTCCAGCACGCCATCTGACGGCGATCCCGTGGCGGCTAACCACGCTCGGCCCCCGCGGGGGGTATCCGACACCAGGGAGCCCCTGGCGCTGGTCGGGCCGCTCCGGATGCGCGGCGGCCCGGCAGCTACTTCCAGCAGCCTGCGCAGTATCCGAACTTCAGCCGGCGGCGCTCTACCACCACGGGACACCCGTCCCGCTTGCACCCAGTCAGGCGCCGCGGTGCGGGAATCGAGGGCGGGACCATGCCGCGCTCGCGCGCCAGCTGACGCCGTTTCCGGCGGCCGCGCGCGGGTGAGTGTGATTCACGGTCGCGTTTCGCCTGGTCAAGCGATTGTATCAAGGATTGTTTGGCGGCGGCCCGCCGGGAAATTCCCGCGGCAATAGCTTGGACCGGCGGGGGGAAATCCCTTAAAATCATCGTGCCTCATGTCCTAAGATGAGGTTCGGACTGTCCGGCGCGGCCCTGGGGAGGGTCGCGCCGGTCCGCGTTTCGCGGGGTCCGTACTCCGCAAGAGTTCGTGATGGATCATAGGCCGCTAGCGGCCCGTATGCGCAATGCCCTGAGGAAAGTCCACTACACCCAGCGTGTCGGCCAGGCCGTCACGTGCGTCCGACCGGGCGCCCCCGTACCTGTTGACGATCGCCTTCTCCAGTGCCGCACCGGCCTCCCTGGTCTTGCCGGCCCGCCACAGGTCGGCCACCTTGCCCAGGCCGGCGGCCATCTTGTCCAGCCACCCGATCGTGCGCTTGGTCTGCACCGGCCGCCCCGACTTGTCGTACACGATCACCTTGCCTGGCCTCAGCTTGCCGATGTTGCGCAGGGCGCGCGCTGCCCGGTCGCGGGTGGCCTGGACATGCGCCGCGGCCGCCTCCGCCCGGAGCGTGCCGTACAGCGGGCCGGCAGCTGCCCGCACCGCCGCACGCTTCGGGGCGTGCTGGCCCGTCAGGTAGCGCTGTGCCGTCCGGCGCGTGACACCCATGGTCTCGGCCAGGGTCCGCGCCGCCGCCCCCCTCCCGGGGTTGTCGGCGCGGACCCTGGCCACCACATCGGCCCACGATGGTTCGGCCGGCCGCGGCGGTGCCGCGGCCAGGCCGGCGATCCATTCCTCAGCGCGCACGACCCACCACGGCATGTCCGATTTCCTGCGGGGCGCAGATTCGGGCACTTACGGCGTGTCCCGGAGGACACGTCACAATCACCTCAGATGGCCGCATCGGCTGCGGGTTGCGTACCGTCTCGGTCCCCTTGTTGAGCAGCTTCACCGCGAGCACGGCGATCAGGATCGCGATCATGATCGCGAAAGCTGCTAGACACCCCTGCCTCACTTGCCCTCCTCCTTCGGCTCGATCTGCTTGCGCACGGACTTCGGGATGCGTTGCCCGATCGCCGTTTCCTCCTTGATTCCCTTGCCGCGCTTCTCCGGGTCGGTGTTGCCGGCGGTGTGGTCTTTGCTGTCCTTCGCCATCAGTCCGTGCTCCCGTTGTCGATGGAATGCGGCCGCCGCGGTTGGGCGGCCGGGCGGGGCGGAGCCAGCGGCGGGAAGAGGCCGCAAGCCCGATACAGGTCGGTGTCGGCGGCGCGCCGCTGCAAGACGCACAGGGCCTCCCAGCACCATTTCGACATGCGCTCCATCAGTTCATGCTCCGGTGCTCGATGGGATACAGCTGGCGGGCCAGTTGCACGGGCGGGGCCGGCCGCGGGTCGGGCCGCGCGATCGCGGCCGCCGGCAGGTCGACCAGAGTCCGGGGGCGCCTCATCGTCCGAACGTCCCTCTGCGTGGCGGGTACGGCGTGGCGGCCTGTCGCCCGACCGGCCAGCCGCCCTCCCCCGCGTGGACCCCACACAGGGCCGTCCCCTCGATCATGGTCACGGCCATTGGGTCAGTGATCTCCAACTGGTAGGCGCGGATCTTGAAGCCGACCGTTCTGTGGTGCGCCCGGATTTCGTGGGCCATTGACTCCGCCCCGACCACCGATTTCTGTGCGTGGGCGGTGCCACTCTCGCTCTCCGCTTGCCACTCGACAATGGCGGGAAGCGACGCGTTGTTAGCGAGGTTGAGGCACCACGCGCAAATCATGTCAGGCATGACGCGGCGTCCAATCTGAGATCGTATTGAGTCATGTCGGCCACCCGTGCGTCGGCGGTTGCGGGCAGGTGGAACGCCGTCAGCACGGGACCGCGCAACAGGTCCACGGTGAATTCGTGGACCACCCGCCCGGTTGCATGCTCGGTCAGCGTGGCGCTAACGACCAGCGAGGCCGGCCGCCCCCTCTTCTCGGCCGCGATGTACGCGAACACTGACCGGTTCGCTGGTGGGCAATCCTCGCTGCAATCCTTGCAGCAGCACGATTGCCGGATGCGAACCTGTGCGCCGTCGTCCACCTCTTCCATGCGGGTCCGGACGCACCGGCGGCACACGCAGACGCACCCTCCGTCCTCGTTGAAATGTGGCTCGGCGTGCTTGGGTTTAGGCATCGGCTAACGCCTTCCTGATCGTCTCGGAGTCCTGATCGACCCACGCTTCGCTGATCTCAGCCGTCCACGGGATGCGGCCGGCCGTCTTGAATTTGCCCAGCTGCGCCGAGATGGGTAGGCCCGGCGGATCCGCCCACGCCCGCGGCAACGCGAACCATGCCGCGTCGACGTGGACGCCGACCAGCTGGACGGCGCCGCCCCGCACCTTGTCGATGTTGCGCAGCATGCGCGACTGAGCGACCGCCGGGATCATGTCGGCCCACACCGGTTGGTACGTGGCGCCGGGGTTGTAAGTCTGGGAGGCGAGCAACCCCCCACACATTCGCTGGTAAATTCCGCGCACCACGCCCAGCACCGCGGCCGCCGCAAGCGCCTCGCCCTCTTCGGTGGCCGCCATGATGCCCAGCAGGGCCGACCGGACGCCGCGGATCATTTCCACGTGCGGGTCAAGCCACCGCTTGTGGTTCAGCCACAGAATGGCCCGGTCCACTTCGACCACCAATGTCTGATCACGCAGATACTGCACAATCGGTGTCGGCATCCACATACCCGGTTCCCATCGCGACCCGATGCCGTGCGGCACCTCGCCGTCGAGGTTGGTCACCCGGACGTACCCAGGCACGTCGCCCGGCTGGCCGGGGTCGGTCAGGATGTCGGGCGGCCCAGCCGGTAGCTCGCACGTGGCCGCGGACAGCCACGCGCCATTCACGTCATAGGCGGCCAGGTCGGCACGTTCGACCTCCGGCAGGTCGGGCGCGCCCACGGGCACTGTCCACGTGCGGGCGGTCCACACCGGCTCGTCGGCCATCGGCGCGAGCCAGGCCGGATCGTGCGACATGGGTGCGCCCTGTATCCGGGCGTTGAGCAGCGTCCGCGCGAAGCGGTGCGCGCCCGTGTAGTGCTGGCCGGGAAACTGTCGGTTCCACGTCACCACGGCCCGGCCGAGCAGCGCCGGATCGAGGCCGGCCTCCGTGAGTTCGGCGCGGAGCTCCGGTTGCGCCGCCCGGTCGGCCACCTGAGCGCGGCGCGTCTCGGCGGCCTTGCCCACGAACGGGACGGTTGCCCGCGGCGCCGCGGGCGGCTTCGGCGTGCCGCGGGGCGGCGGCGGCGGTCCGGGGCAATTGTGGCGCCGCGGGGCGCCGCACCGCGACCGGATGCGCGTGAGGTCCTCGCATCCGCCCGCGCACGGCTCCAACGTGTCGGCGGTGCGGGCGTACCCACATCCGGCGCCAGGCTGACTGCAACGTTCACACGGCCTCACGGGGCACCCCGTTCATGTCGCAAGCGAGGTAGGCACACAGCGCCTTGCGGACCACCGCCGACATTCCGCTGTCCCCCTCCCGCCGCGCATAATCGCGGACCGCCTCACGCAGGCCGGCCGAAATGGGAACGTTCATCACCTGATCGCACAGTGGGTGCGTGCGGGTGGTCGGTACCTGACCCATCCTGATCTCCTAGCTAGGGTGTGTGGTACGTACCCACACACCCTAGCAAGGGTCGGCAATGATCGCCAGCGGTCAGTAACCCCACGGGCTCCGACGCTTCGGCGCGCCCGACGCGGCCGGCTCGGGCTCCGGCGCGTCCATCGCGCCCTCGGGCTCCAACACGATTTCCGGCCCCGGCTCGGGTGCCACGATGACCGGCGGCGGCGCGGCCGCCGCGGTGAGCGCGTCCACCGCCTCGCGCAGACCGTTGACCTCCGCCCGCAGGGCCGCATTCTCCTCGCGTAGCTCGGCCCGCCACCGCTCCGCCTCGATCTTGGCCAACTTGACATCCCGGTCGGCCTCGATCCCCGCGATTTCCACCGCGGCCGCCGCAACCTCCTCGGTCGCCTCCGCGTCGCCCCCGGTTTCTACGTCGAGTACTTCGGCCGTCTCCGGGAAATCGTGGAGATGGCCGCACGTCGCGCACTCGTGCATGATTGGGTTTCCTTTCCCGTGTTAGGGTTTTCGCGGAAATCGTACGCTCAACCCGGAGGTAATTATGTGGCCGACCAATAAAATCCGGCAAGTTGCCGAAGACGCCGCGGGGCGCATCGAAGTGTCGGTGGGCGCCCTGACCGGAGCGCTTGCCCTCATGGCCGCAGGCATCCTGCTGTGCCTGGTCGGCATCGCAACCCTGCTGCTGCGTGACGCATGAGCGCCGCCCAGCTGTGCGGCCACGGGCGCAAGATTTGCTCCGTGTGCCAGGTGGTCGACGACGCGGCCAAGCGCGCCTATGACGTGGTCCGCCAAATCGTGGAAAACCTCGGCTATGAGGATCGGATGGCCTACCCGTATGTCGCGCTGAAACTCTCCGACGGCTCATCGGACGGCAAGAATTACGACACCAAGCAAGAGGCCGTGCGCGCCCAATTCCACGAGCAACTGTGCGCGTATTTCTCCTTCCGCCACGCACCGAATGGGTTTGCGACGCCGAAGGATGCCGCGATTTTCCTCGCCTACAACCGCGGCGCCTACGATGCCGGCGCCCGACTCCCGGACCCCGACGCGATTCACGGCGGCCGGGATCTCATCATGCCGACCACGCCCGAACATCTGGGCGGCCAGCTAAGGAGATTCGGTGTCAACTGATACCGCTACGGCCCTGCTAGAGCGGGATCCGCTACCCGACATGCCGGAGCCACCCGCCGCCCAGGCCCCCGCGGGCGCCCTGGCCGCCCCCGGCCGCCGCCCACCGAGGCCGCAGGACGACCCGGAGGCCGCGCCCAACGGTTGGACGTGGGACGCCAAGCAGAACGCCTGGCGGCCCCGCAGGGCGGCCGGACGGCCCCGCTCCGTGCCGCGCGTCCAGAGCGCCGCCCCGCCCGCCTCAGCGCCGCCCAGGAGGCCCAGCAAGCCCACGGTGGACTACCGGGCGACCATCATGGACACCGCCGAGGCCGTGTGGCTGGGCCTGTCCACCACGCCCATCCCTGACAAGGCATTCGGGTACGACCTGTCCGGCGTGCGCGTGCGCGTGCGCATGCAGGCCGCCGCACTGCAGGCCACCGCGGGCGAGTTTGCCGAAGGGCTCGCCACGATCGCGGAACACGCGCCCAAGTCGTTCATCGCCCGCGGCCTGTCCCGGATGGCCGAAGGCAAGGGCGGCCTGTGGGTGCTGCCCGCCGCAATGCTCGTGGTGCCGCTGCTCGCGCAGACCGTGGCCGTGTGGACGGCCCCGCTCGACGGCGCCGCGGTGCAGGTGGCCGACGCTGTGGAGGCGCAGGGCCGCGAATACTTCGCCAAGATGACCAGCGCCATGGCCGACAAGATGGCCGGCGGCGGCCAGGCCGACGCGCCCGATCCGGACCAGGCCACGGCATGACCACGAGGGCCAGGCCGACGCCGGATGCGTGGCAGGTACGCGCCCAGCCAGACGGTTCGCGCTGGGTGCAGCTGGCCGGCAAGTGGGTGCGCGTCTATACCCGCCGGGAATTCCTAGAAGACGTCTGGGACTACCAACCCGGCAACCATGTGGCCATCTTCGGACCCACCCAATCGGCCGGGAAAACGCGCCTCATCTTCGAACTGCTGGGCGCCACCGACACGTCATGGTGCGCTATTCCCCCGGTCGTATTCATCGCCAAGCCGTCCTCGCCGACCACCGCGGCGGGACTGGCGAAACTCGGCTATCAGGAAACGGACGTGTGGCCGCCGAAAGGTCGCAGGCTCTCGCGCGCGCTGGGCCGGCCCGCGCCGCCCGGATATGGATTCTGGCCCAAGCACATGGCCGACGCGCCCAGTCCGCGCGCCAATGACGAATACCTGGCCGCGCTATTCAAGCGCGTCGATCACGAGTTGTTCTTTACCGGCAACACCATTGAGGTATTGGATGAGCTTTACCATTTCTTCGCGCTCTACGACATGGCCGACGAAGTCAACCGCCGCCTGACGCAAGGCGGCGAGATGGGCTCCGGTCTGTGGCTGGCCACCCAGCGCCCGTCCGGCACCCAACAGGCCGCCCTGTCGGGTTTCGTGTTCAACTCGGCGACGCATACATTCGTGTCGACCGATCCGACCACCGCCAACCGCCGCCGGTACGGCGAAATCGCGGCCGCGCCGTCCGAGGTCATCGAAGATGCGACCCACCGGATGCCGCGCTTTTACTGGCTCTACATCCACCGCGACGGTCCGAAGATGTGCGTCATCGAGAAAGGCTGAGCAGATGGCCGAATATCCGGGATTCGTCGAGGTGGCGATTGTCGAAAAGGCCGGCGACGACGGCCCCATTAGGGTTGTCGCCACGGCCAACATCAACCCGTGGTGCGTGGCGCTGGTCGAGCCGTCCGACTATCGCGGCGTGTTCCTGGTGTCTCTCACGTCGGGCGAGGTCTTGCACGTCCCGACCGCCGACGCGATGAGGCTCATGAGCCGGTAGTGGATCGGGCGTCCGCCCTGGCGTACGCTGACGTCCGATAATCGGACGCGCCGGTTTCGGCTCTAATCCCAGAAAGCGAAACCCATGACCCAACCCGCTAAGCAGGGCGTCAAGCCGGGCGGCAAGCAAGCCCCCGTCGCGTCGCGCTCGTTCCTGGTCGGTACTCAGGAAGTCACTGAGGGCCAGGACTATGACCAGACCGTGGCCGCCTACTCCACCAGCTTTCAGCCGTGGTCTCTGACCGCGACCGGATGGCTTGAGGGCATCTGGCTCGACATCGCGATTACCGTCGCCGGTAACGCCGTGGTGACCGTGGTCGCCAACGAGAATTACCCGTTCAACGTGCTGGGCAACATCCAGCTGAACGACATTAACAATGAGGCCATCTTCGGGCCGTTCGACGGCTACGTGGCCATGCTCACCAACAAGTACGGCGGCTATTACAACGTCGAGGATCCGGCCACCGCGGCGACGTATTTCCGCGTCGCGCTCACCGGCACCAATGCCGCGGCCGGCACGTCGCACTGGAACCTCTGGATTCCACTCCAGATTGTCCGCCGCGACCCCATCGGCCCGGTCGCCTCCGTCAACAACACCGCCTCCCTGACGCTGGTCATGTCGACCAACGCGAGCGCGAGCATGTTCACCACCCCGCCCACGTCGGCGCCGTCGGTGCGTATCCGCGGTACCCAGGTCTTCTACTGGGAGCCCAAGGCGACCGACAAGCAGGGCCGGCCGATCAACAAGCGGCCCGTCGCTGCGGGGACCACCCAGTATTGGACGCTGGGCAACATCCCCGTGACCGGCGGCACGAACAACCAGCAGCTGAACACCGGCCTGGGCTACCCGTGGCGCAACTATCTGTTCATGCTCGTGCGCACCGCGGGTACCCGCGCGAACGGCGAACTGGACTGGCCGGATCCGCTGATCGGCCTGAAGTTTGAGGCGAACCTCCTGTACTCCCAGTACATGAAGGATCTGTGGAACAACCAGATGGCCATGGACTACGGGTACCGCAACACCAACCTCAAGCAGACCACCCCTGCAGATGCGCGGTTCGCGGACGTCGCCGCGGCCGGTACCGCGGCGGTCGCGATCATTCCCGGCCTTGAGGCGGGCGTGAAGGTGCTCAACTTCAACAAGGACTTTGCATTCAACAAGCCAGGCTCGGAGACGCGGCGTACCTACCTCGTCACGTCGCCCGGCAGCAATTTCATCTTCAACGGCGCCGTGGGCAACGCGGGGAGCCTCTTCTCCCTCGTGAACTACGTCGCGCCCGCGGGCGGCGACAAGGAAAACACGCTCGCCCTGACCGGCGGTCGCTGATCGTGGTGCGGGGCCGGACTTAGCTGGGACGCCGGCCCGGCCCCGCATCCGCTGGGCACCGCCTCCGGATCCCCCGGCCGCCGTTTCCTGATCGGCGGCGGCCGGGACTTCCGACCTCCGCAAACCGTTGCAAGGAAAGGGAAACCAGATGTTCCGGAACATCAATGGCAAAGGCGTGATCATCGGCGTCGTGGCGACGCTGGTGGTACTCAAGTTCGTGGTGCCGCGCGTGCCGGCCCTGGCGCCGTTCGCGGCCAAGGTCACGTAGGCGGCCCGGCATGGCTGGACGCGGCATCCCGACCACGGCCCTGATAGCGGCCGCGGCCGGTTCTGCGTTCATCTATCTCGGTATCAAGGGGATCAGCCTCGCATCGGGCCTGCGGTCGATCCTGGGCGGCAAGGTGCCCGCGGAGCCGTCCGGCGGCCCCCTGGGCAACGTCGTGGGCCTCTGGGCGCCGATCACTGCCACGGACCGCGCGGTAGCCGGCGCCATGACCGGGGCGTCAGCCGGCGCGTCCGGTGTCGCGGCGGCCGCCGTGCGGTATCAGGGCTCCGGCTCGAAGTACAAGTGGGCCGGCGCGTCACCCTCAAAGGGTTGGGACTGCTCGGGATTCGTCAACTATGTGGTCAGCCATGACGCAGGCAAGCCGATTCCCGGATACAAGGGCGGCGCGTTTACCGGCAAGTCGCACGGCCCGACCACGCACGTGTGGGCGGTGTGGACCGGCGCCACTACCATCAGCCGCTCCGCGGTTCAGGCGGGGGATCTTCTGGTCTGGCCGGCATTCCACATGGGAATCGCGGTGTCGAATACGCAAATGATCAACTGTCCCGGACCGAACGGCACCCCCGCCCCGATCCTGTCCAATATCGACGGAGGCGGCACGGGCGTGCTGGTCTGCCGCCGGTTGAAGGGATGAGGCCATGATCGGCGTTCGCGTGCTGGCGGTTGCGCTGGTGATTGTCGGCGGAATCCTTGTGGCGTCCGGGATCCACGGCGCCCACGTGTCCACAATGGCGCGCGGTCTGCTGGCCGGTCGGGGGGCGCGCTGATGTCGTGGTATTACAACGCGCGTACCGAGTCGGTGTTTCAGGCATCCGGCATCGAGGCGACGGCGCTCAACGCGGAGATATTCGCGGAGAAACACGATCCGATTCCCGGTCAGACCATCTGGGGTCCGTACTCCGCCGAGGCCGGCGCCCAGGCCGCCAAGGCCGCGCACAAGCCCGCCGCGGGCTCCGTCGCGGCGGTGTCCACGATCACGTCGGCCATTCCCAGCACCACCACAATTGTCAGTGCCGTCGAGGGGTGGGCGGTCCGCGGCGCAGAAGTCGTGGTTGGCGTGGCGCTGCTGGCCGTTGCCGCCCATGCGATCATTACCAGTGGCAGCGCTGGCAGCAGCGCGGCGACCCTGGCGAAAACCGCCGGGACCGTCGTGAAACTGGTCAAGTAGAAAGGGGGCGGGAAATGGCCGCATCAACGTCAATCATGGTCGCGGTTGGCGCTATCGGCGCCGGGAATGAATGGGTTCACGGCCACGCCGACGCGGCGGTCAAAATCGGTATTGCCTCCCTGGCCTCAGCCGTAGTCCTGGCCGGCATCGAGGCGATTCCCGGCGCCGCGCCCTTCGCTATCGGCCTGGCCGTCATCGCGTTGATCGGCGTCACGGTGGGCGGCATCACCCCCGGAGTTCCGTCCCCGGCTGCGCAGCTGCTGGAGATTCTGGGTGGCGGTCCGGTACTGACAAAAGCGTCCAAGCCCATCAACTAGTTAAAGGGGAATAGGTAATGGAAATCGCCCGCATCTTCGTTATGGGCGTGGTCGCGGCTGGCGTCATCACGGCCCTGTTCTTGAAGGACCGCCAGACCGTGGCCGGCCTCAACGCTCTCTTCAACGGGTCGAGTAAGCTTCTCAAGACCTCGATTCGGGGCTGATCACCATGGGGATTACCGGCTCGTGGGTGGCCGCGTCCGCGCCCCGTTCGTACGCGGCGGCCACCAAGCAGGGCACCGGATACAACCCGATCCACGAGATTCGCGACGGCGGCCGCGGCCGGGACAAGGACGCCACCCCGCCCAGCGAGGTCATCGTCTCGGTCAACCCGAATATCACGTCGCCGGACATCGACTGGCTGTGTGACGACTACGAGGATGAGACGTTCCCTGGCGAATCCTTCCGCTATCAGGAATCCCGGCCGCGCTGGCACGACTCCAGCACGCCCGACTTCCGCGACGACGTCAACTCCGAGCAGATGGGCGAGCAGCAGTCCTGGGGGCCGCACTTCGACTCTGGCCCGGAGGGCTTCCCTCTCGGCGGCCCGACCGGCGGATCGTCCGCGTGGCTCGACGTCAACCGCGGGGAGGCCGCCGAACGTCAGCACGCTATCGCCGTGCCCACCCGCGGCGTGTCCGGCGGGTGGCTCAACAAGAATCGTGACGGCCTGGCCGTGTCCGAAGCGCAGGACCCCGGACCCTGGCAGGACGGCTACGTGTCCGCACAGACGACCTCATGGGCGCAGGGCCAGGGCGTGCGCGAGTTGGACAACGAGCGGGCTCGGGAGCGCGGCACCGACGCGCCCCGGTCGGCCATCCTGTCGCGCACCGCGGGCATGATGGCGCGGGTGTGGCCGTCGAGCTTCGGCAACGGCGGCGGCCCGGGCGTGCCGGACATGGCGCCGTTTCAGCAGTCCTCCGACTACCGCCGTGCGTGGCGCTACCGGCGCGCGGCCCCGCCGCCGCCTGAGGCGCACATGTTCAACACCGCGGAGGGCCGCATCCCGCTCACGCGCGCCATCCCGTCCGACCCGTACCAGGGCGACACCGAGGCCGGCGACGGGTCCGACTACACCGATAGCGGATGGGGCTACTGATGGGCGCCGAAGTGAAGTTGCCCGGTGTCGGTCACGTGTCGCGCCGCGGTCTGCTGATCGGTGGCGGCCTGGCCGCCGTGGTCATTGCGCTGGTGTGGTGGCGTAACCGCGGCTCCGGCGACGCCGCACCGGCTGAGGACCTGGCGCCGTTGGAGGACCCGTCGGCTGAGGACCTGTCCGGCATGGGCTCCGGCGGCGGCGGCGCGTCCGTGGGAGCCGGCGGTACCACGATCACGGCGGCACCGGCCCCGGTCACCACCAACGCCGAGTGGTTCGCTGTGGCCCGGGAGGCGCTCATGGGCGCCGTGGACGACTCGGCCCTGTCCGCGGCACTGGGCAAGTATCTGGGCGGTCAGGCGGTCGCTCACGGGTCGCTCGACGAGTCGCTGATCGAGCAGGCCCGCGGAGCAGCTGGCGACCCGCCCGTAGACGCGGCCAGCGGGTACCCGCCGGCCATCCGCTATCAGCCGGCCACCGGCCAGACCCCGCCCCCGGCCCCGAAGCCGGCACCCAAGCCCGCACCGAAGCCGGCACCCAAGCCCGCACCGAAGCCGAAGACGTACACGATCAAATCGGGGGACACGCTGACCTCGATCGGCGCCAAGCAATCCCCGAAGGTGTCGGCATCGGCGCTCTACAGTAAGAACAAGACGACCATTGAGAATGCGGCCAAGAAACACGGCTATTCGTCATCCTCCAATGGGCATTGGATTTTCCCCGGAACCGTACTGACAATCCCGTGAAAGGGCGTAACTGACAATGGGACTGAAGTCGATAATCAAGGCGCCCGAAAACGCAATGTTGGTGGGCCTGGGCGAAGTCGCCGTGATCTACACCCTGTATCAGAAGGCCGTCCCGAATGACACCGACGTGCGTGCCGCGAGCGCGCTCGACCGCGACGTGGAAGCGGCCCGTCGCCACGCCGCGTGGCAATCGGCGTTCCTCATCGGCCTGGTCTTCCTCATCACCAACGACCTCAACTCTGCGGTGATCGGCGGGGCCGGCCTGGCCGGTATCGATCTGATGACCAAGCACGCCAACGGCGTCAACCCCAACACCGGCAAGCTGACCGGCCGGGAGGCCGTGGCCCCGGAGAATGACGTGGCGTTCCCGCTGCCGTCCTACGACGCAGACGACGCGGATGACTCCACCATGGCGGACGTCGGGTACTGATCGTGACCGACATCGATTTCGACCTAGACGGGGCTGAGAACGCCCACACTCCGGTGGAGCATCCGCCGGAGCCCATCGCGGTCACCGGCGTGGTCGCCGTCTCCGGCCACGTCACCACCCGCGAAGAGGCCGCCGACACCGCGTCATTCCAGACGATCGCATTCGGCGCGACCGACCAGAAAGTCAAGATTGTCGGATTCGACAAAAGGCGCACACGGCTCGTGCTCATCGTCTCCGGCACCGGCCCACTGTTCATCGGCTCGGAGGCCCAGTGCGCCGCCGTCAACGCGGGCGGCCCGGCCGCGGCGAGCGGGGCCACGCTGGTCACCGGCACACAGGTGACCCTGCTCACCAGGGCCGAAGTCTGGGCCACCGCGGCGCCGGCTGGCACCGGTACCCTGACCGCCATCGCGGAGCGCCGCGACCAGATCTGAACCTCTCCACCTCCCGCGGGAGCCCTCCGGTCCACCAGTACCGGAGGGCTCCCGCATCCGCTATGGTGTGTGGGTACGTACCACATCCCAGATCAGGGAGATCCAATGTCCAAATACCGCAAGCGCGCTGATGCCTATCAGGGTCAGGCCGCGCCGGTCCAGATGTCCGCCGTTGGTGACGGCCTGGCGCCCGACGGCACCGCGCGCCTCATGTTCGAACTGGCCTGCGGATGCAACCGCGCCGAATGTGGCCGCGTCACGCTGACGCCCATGGTCTTCACTCGCGAGCAGGCCGCCGAAGCAATCACCATGCTCGCCACCGCGGCCGCCGAAATCTGGCCAGGGTTTGTGGCCGACCTCGACCAGGAAGCAACCGCCCTCAACAACCCTCAGGAGGCGTGATGTACCGGACCACCAGTCTCAATGCCGCGATGCTGCTCGCCATGCTGCGCCTGTGGGGCCGCTGGCTGCTCGCTGAGCGCCGCCGCGCCGCCAGCTACCGCCCCGTCCATCTGAGCGGCACCATGACGCACGTGCCGATCTACGCCCCTGGCCGGGCCACGGTCGCCTACTCCACGCGGCTCACGGACCGTCCCAGCCTGGCGGAGACGATCGCCGGCTGGTGGACCGTCGACGCGACCGCGTAGGATATGATCATGATTGAGGGCGTCGACTATTCGTGGGCCAGGCCGTCCCCAGCGGGCCTGTACGCGGCCGGGAAACGGTTTGCCATGCGGTACCTGTCCTATGACCCCGCAAAAAACCTGTCCGCGACCGAGCGAACCGCGCTATGGCAGGCCGGTCTAGCGATCGGGCTCAACTGGGAGGCCACCGCGGGCGCCGCCCTCAACGGCGCGCCAGCCGGCCGCGTGGCCGCTCTGCACGCCCAATCTCAGGCCGCCGCGCTCGGTGGCGGCGATCAGGTGATCTATTTCTCTGTCGACGTGAATGTGTCCGGCGGCCAAATCGCCACCTCGGTCCGCGCCTATTTTCAGGGCATTGCGGAGGTCATCCCCGCCGCGCGGGTCGGCCTGTACGGCGAATACGACCTTATTGAGGCCGCCCAGAAATGGGGCACCGTCTCATGGTTCTGGCAGACCGCCGCCGTAGGATGGTCACCGGCAGGAAAGGCACACCCGAAAGCGCACATTGTGCAATACCACAATGGCGTGACGGTCGCGGGTGGAGACTGCGATTTGGACCGGGCAATGACATCGGACTACGGACAATGGGAGCCCGAAATGGCGTTTACGAAAACAGACCTGGACACACTTCTGCACACGGATGGCGAGCAGGCCAACTGGCCGTGGAGCGCCGACTTTGCCGACGCGCCCGGCAAGCCTGGCAACAAGACGATCCAGGTACAGACCGCGCTTGTCGCCATCGGCAATGAGGCCCACCGCGCGGCCGAACTCGCCAAGGCCGTCGGCCTGGCCGTGGCCGACCTGGCCGCCGGCCCACCGCTCGCGGTCGACGCGGCGCTACTCGCTCAGGTGCTGCTCCGCCCCGAAGTGGTGGAGACGTACGCCAAGGCCATTGCCGCCGAAATCGCGGAGCTCCACTTCGGCGTGGTGACGCCGTGAAGGCGGTCCCGTGGTCGGTGGTCGCGGTTGTCGGCATCGTGGTCGGCGGCCTGGTCGCCCTGACCATCGCGGACAAGGACACCGCCGCGCTGGGCGGTATCGCGCTGCTGATCCTGGCCGGCCTGGGCTTCACTGTGGCGCAGAACAACGAGACGCGGACCAACGTCAACGGCAACATGTCGCGGCTGGTGCTGCTGACTGAGCGGATGGCCGACCGGGCGGTTGACGCGGCCGCAGCTGCGCCCGCGCAGCCCCCGCCGTACCGCCCTTTAGAGGTCGCGCCGCCGCCGTATGAGGACAGGGCGGCCTGACATGAGGCTCTACGCCTGGGTCGCCGTCATCGGCCAGGCCGTCATTCTCGCAACGATCACGGCGGGATCCACCGCGCTGGCCGCGTGGATCTGATGGGCCAGGTCTCCCCGTTCGCCACGGTGACGCTGGACGGATCCGGTAACGGTCAGGTGGCGATCGGGCCGCCGCCGGGTACCGTCTGGGCGCTGGACCTGGCGACGCTCAACGTGGCTCCGGCGCCCGGCCAGGCCGCCACCATCAATCAGCCTCAGGGCTTCCTGTACCGCGGGTCGGCACAGGGGCCGCTGGAACTGGTCGACACTACGTACACGGGCGCTCAGGCGTCGTCTGGCAAGGCCGGGGGGGCTCCGTACTTCTCTGGCCAGATGTTGTGGGCCAAGTGGACCGGCGGGGACGCTGGCGCTGTGGCGACGCTGCGCGCGTTCGGCACTCAGATGCTCCGGGACGAATTCCCTTTAGCAGGGGCCGGCGCGGTCGGTGAAGGATTCGACAACCCGATCGTGGCCGGCACTCACCTGCTCATCCCCGCCATTCAGTCGCCCAACTTTGTGGCCGGTGCCACCGGTTGGAGCATCAACCGCGATGGGTCTGCCGAATTCTCCGACGTTGTAGTACGCGGCGGCCTAGAGGTTGGATCCGGCCCCGACCTGTCCATTGACGACGTCGTACCGGCAGACCTGGCAGCGTTCTATGCGGGCCTGGGCGTGGGGCAGGCCGGTGTCATTACGGCCCTGATGAGGTTTCGACAGTCCTCCGGCACGTACACGTACATCGCCCTGGTCGACGCAACCGCGGGCACGTCATATTTCGAGATCGGCACCCGCGAGTCGGTCTCCGCGGCATTCGGCCGTGCGCTGCAAATCCGGCCCACCGCCAATCCCAACGCGCCCGCCCAGATGACTTTCCTTACTCAGAACCGGTTTTACGGCGAAGGGTTCAGCGACGGCTACACGTACAGTAGTTCGATTCTCTACACTGCCAACGATTTTTGGAGTCCGGCGACCCTGCCGGACTGTCGGCTTGTCAAGTACCGCGGGGTCGCGGGCGGCGGCGGCGGCGGCGGATGTGCGCTGACGGCGGCGGGCCAGTCTGCCGTGGGCGGCGGCGGCGGCGGCGGCCAGGCGGTCAGGGGTGAATTCCTGGTCGCCAACATCGTGGGTACCGGCGTGGCCATCGACGTGGGTGCAGCCGGCACGGCCGGTGCGGCCGGTGCGAACAACGGCGGCGACGGCGGCGACTCGTTCTTGACGGATGGGTCGGGAACCATTGTGCTGGCAAATGGTGGCACCCACGGGGATGGCGGCACCGCGGCCGCCGGAACGGGCATCACGGCGGGCGGCGCGGGCGGCACGGGCGGCACTGGTGACGTGCTCTATTCGGGCGGCCATGGCGTCAACGGCATCCGCGGCCCGGGCGCGGTGGCCATGCAGAGCATCGGCGGCGACGCTGGAGACGGCTGGGGCGGCATTACGCGGGCCGGTGCCACCGACGCGGGGGCCGCGGGTCTGGCCGGCAGACAGTACGGCGGCGGCGGATCGGGCGCCCACAACCAGGCGTCACAGGGCACCGGTAAGGCCGGCGGGGCGGGATTCAAGGGTGCGTGGATATTCGACTTCTACGTGTAAGCCGCGGCAGCTGCGCGGCGCATATCATGATGGCCTGAACACCAACCCAGGGAGAGAACATGACCACGAAGCCCAAGGCCGACGCCAAGCTGCCCGCCGCGTCGAGCACGCCGGCGGACCTCACCATGCCGGCCGAGTTGGTCGAGACGGAGAATTGGGCGCCGGATGACCAGGATGACGATGGTCATGACCTGACCGAGGCCCTGCTTGCGTTCTGCACTCACATCGCCGCCGCGGTTCCGACCGAGGAGACCCGGCGCCTGTTGGCCGACCTCCGTGTCGCGTCCGGCCATGATGACGTGGAGCCTGTGTAACACCTGTGATAGGGTGTGGGTATGACGATAACCCGCCGTAGGAGGTAGCAATGGCCCACCACAAGATCACCACCATGGATCGCGACCTCAGTGGCCGGCTGCAACGCGCGGTTGGCCGCGGCCGTGCCAGCCGCCGGATGACCGCCAACTGGACTGGCTCCTACATCGCGTCCATGCCGATGTGGTGGGTCGGCAAGCGCGCCCGCACGGTCAAGCTACGCCGGAAGGAATGGTGGCAGTGACGGCCAAGCCCGCTAAGCGTTGGACGCCAGCCAAGGCTCGCGCCACGGGATACGGTAAGCGATCGTTCCTCGGCAACACGATGGCTGGCGCCCTTACGCGGTCCTACTCGGCCACGAAGCCGCGCAGGGTGCGCCGTCAGTATCCAGTGGCCGTACACCCCGTAGGCGTGCGACTGGAGTGGTTCCGGTGGGTGCCTCCCGAGGCCCGGTGGACCAACCGATGACCGGCAAGGAGTGGGTAGACATCATCGCCCAGCTGGGCACCCTGGCGACCACGATCGGTGGCGTGGCCCTGATCCTCCGCCAGGGTGCCAGCACCCACGCTCAGCTGAACTCCAACCTGCAAGCCTCCCAGAGGTACCAGCAGGACATGCGCGAGGCCATGGGTGCCGCCGGCCTGCCGCCCACCCCGGACCGCAGCCTGAGCGTGGTCAAGCCGCGCAGCGGAGCCACCGACTAGCAGCACGAATGTTCGAACGCCCCATGTGAGGCGCAGCCTCCGTACGGGCGTTCGAACTAACACTGTCCATGTTGGATTCTCGCACGCACGTTCGAACCAGAGGCCGCGGAGCGGCCGGAGGCCCTGGGGGCGCAGCCCC
>Ga0193692_1000139_pt1 | contig 17382 bp, 13 predicted proteins | sample L3a1metaG_FD_144917 | JGI IMG/M metagenome (GOLD analysis project Ga0193692, IMG submission 144917) | Soil microbial communities from a riparian zone of the East river system, Colorado, United States - L3a1 | ecosystem: Environmental > Terrestrial > Soil > Riparian zone | place: USA: East River... | reverse complement strand
GTTTCATCAATACCCTTTTTTGATGAAAGCGTTATAACTGTATCAAATAAATAAACGAGCACAAAAATAATTGCGAGCCACCACCATGATCGAAAATTTTCCGGTTGCGTTAAACCGAGTTCGGCTAAAGGTCTTGTGAAGATCAGCCATTCGGATACAACAATGGCACCCATAACAAAAAGCGAGAAACTGCCTGATATATAAATTTGTTTTTTTTGATCACTGCTGAAATGAATAAGAGCTGTTCCTTTTGTTCTTTGCCTGGCAGCATAAAGCGGAAGGGCTATACAAAAAGCAAAAGCAATGATATGATCGACCCAATTCGGGAAATTATCCATCATTTTTTTGTTTTGATAAGCCGATCAGTTTTTTATGTAACTCAAGTACCTGGGGAATCAATAGTTGCAGTTCATCATTTATGAGTACAAAATTGCATTTGCTCATTTTTACTTCTTCATCAAGTTGTTGCTCCATACGTTTTAATACTTCTTCACGACTTACTTTGTCTCTTTCCATTGCTCTTTTTATTCTTAATTCTATTGGTGATGACACTCCGATCACAAGATCAAGTCGGTCAGAAACTTTTGCTTCAAATATCAAAGCAGCTTCATGAATTGCATAGGGACTTGTTTGTTCTTGCATCCATGCTTCACCGTCTTTTTTTGTAGCAGGATGAACCAACGCATTCAACTGTTGAAGCTTGGCAGGATCGGAAAATACTATTGAAGAAATATACTTTCGGTCAAGGATATTATTTGTGTATGCTTGTTCGCCAAAAATATTTGTAATGGATGATCTTAAATCTGCATTTTCATTCATTAATTTTTTTGCGGAGATATCGGCGTAATAAACTGGAATGCCAAGCACTTCAAAAATTTGTGCAATTGTACTCTTGCCGCTGCCAATTCCACCTGTAAGACCAACTCTTAAAACCATGATTAATAGGATTGAGAAGGATTATGAGGAAAGTTAAGAAGATGTTTTATAAATGATATAAACAAAAGAGGAAACCAGTTTCCCGATTTCCTCTTAATCTTTTATAATTCTATATCCCGATAGATATCGGGACGTGGTTCTATTTTTTGTCAGTAGCAGTTGCAGCCTTATTTATCGCAGCTGTCATTTCCATACTGATCGAAGCCTTCTCCATTTTTATATAGCTGCCTGGACTTACTTCCAGGTTAATGGTACCGTCCTCATTTACTTTATTTACGGTGCCATGAATTCCTGCTATCGTTACCACTTTAGTTCCTCTTTGCAAGTCTTCAATGAATTTTTTCTGATCTTTTTGTTTTTTAGTTTGTGGTCGTATAAAAAACAGCCAAAAAACAAGAATGATCATTCCCATGAAAACTAGTGTGGTTGTGCCACCACCAAACATACCACCTCCGGAAGAACCTGAGCCGGCTTGTAATAGATAGATATACATTTATTTTATTTTTTAATGAATCAGCTTTTTGCTTTTACCTCAACACGAAAATTTAATGTAGTCATTGCCGGTTCTAAATTCGCAAAAACATTAACCTGCTTTGCTTGTGCGCCTGATTTTCCTGCACTGTTAAATGATGCTTTGATAACACCTGTTTCACCGGGAGCATAAGGTTTTTTAGGAGTTTCAGGCACAGTACAGCCGCATGAAGCACTTACGTTTGAAATAACCAATGGTTTGTCACCTACGTTTTTAAAACGAAAACTAACTTCAAGAGTTTTGCCTTCTTCGATCTTTCCGAAGTCTTTGTCCATACCATCAAGCCATTCCACCTTTGTTAAGGTAGCCGGATCAACAGTAGGAGCAGCGCTAGCCGTGCTGGTTGCAGTTGCAGTGCTTGTTGCTTCAGTTGTTGTTGTAGCAGTGGCAGAAGTTGTTGTGTCAGCTGTTTTGTCTGCCTCTTTACATGATGCTATTGTAATAGCGGCAGCGAGTACAATTAGGATCTTTTTCATTTTTAATTTATTTTGAAGATTGCAAATGTAAGAGAAAGCTTTGAGTATAAAAGCTTCTGTTGTTAACTATTGGTAAAACTCCATTATCTATACCTTTTTGTAATCTACTTTTTGCATCTTACCTTCTGCTACGAGTTCTTTATGAATATTATCAAGGATGCCATTTACAAACTGTCCACTTTGCGGGGTACTGTATTCTTTGGCCAGGTCTATATATTCGTTGATAGTAACTTTAGGGGGTATCGTTTCAAAATAAAGAAATTCAGCTACACCCATTTTCATTAATATCATATCAAGCAAAGCAATTCGCTCTGGGTCCCAATTTTTTAGTTTTGGAATAATAAGTGTTTGCAGGTGTTCGCTTTTTTCATGTACTGTTTTTAAAAGATTGATCGCAAAATCTTTTTTCTCTCCACTGATCATTTCTTTAAAATCGGCGCTGCCCGGTTTTTGTAAAAGATTTACCAGCAATTGGATCACCATTTCGCCATCATCATCCCAATTAGAAAAATTCTCTTCTATATAAGAAGTAAAATTTTCATCCGCCAGCATCAATTTATCCAATACGAATTCAAGTATTTCTTTTTCTTCTTTGTTATCCCTGCCTTGCTTGCTGATATAGGTTTTATATTCTGGAGTTTCAGCAAGACGTAAATAAGTTCTCCGAAGCTGGTCTTTATTGATGGTGAGTTGAGGTTTCGTTTTCACCAACGCCTCTTTAAAGGATGGGTCCTCCAATATCCGCCATAATATTTTATTGCCGGATAATTTAGTATTAACGTGAAGATCTTCAAATGAAGGAAGGTGTTTGCCAGCACGCTGATGAGAATCTGTTTCGGCATAGCGACATACTTCAGTTAAAAAATAAGTGAGGTGAACAAGAAGCTGGCGGGTTTGGTCAAAATGGTTTTGGAGGATCTTTTGCGGTTCTCCTGGTTTTATATCTGATTCGAGGGTAGATAGGTTATATAGCGTCTGCATCACTTTTACCCGGATATTTCTTCTGCTGATCATCTTTAAGAACTGTTTGGGCAGCGAAGATAAGCCAATCATCAAGCGATTTGTATTAATATATTTTTTCCAACACCATTATTTTTATTCACAATTCATTTTTAAAATTGAACGTAAAAGTTTGAACAATAGGGATCAAAATATTTTTTCTAAAAGCTTTAAAAAGTTCCCTCATTGACCCTATCTTTGCCGCCCAAATAAGTTCTTAGATATTCGCAATTGCGAGTTGACGAATTTGGAAGACCAAGTAGTTCACGAAATGAACGGTCGCTATTACCAATAAATCAAAAAAAGAAATGGCAAAAGAAGTCTCTGGCTTTGTTAAGCTTCAGTGCAAGGGTGGCCAAGCCAATCCAGCACCTCCGATCGGTCCTGCTTTAGGTTCCAAGGGTATCAATATCATGGAATTCTGCAAGCAATTCAATGCCCGCACTCAAGATAGAATGGGCAAAGTGCTTCCCGTATTAATTACAGTTTATACTGACAAAAGTTTTGATTTTATCATCAAAACACCTCCTGCATCTGTTCAATTGCTTGAGGCTGCAAAATTGCAAAGTGGTTCAAAAGAATCTAACCGTGTGAAAGTCGGTAAGGTTAATTGGGCACAGGTTGAGGCTATCGCAAAAGATAAAATGCCTGACCTGAACTGCTTTACAGTTGAAAGCGCCATGAAAATGGTAGCAGGTACAGCACGCAGCATGGGAATTACAGTAGATGGTAAAGCTCCCTGGGAAAATTAATCGGTGAAAAATTAAAACGAATCACAATGGCATTTATCAGTAAAAAAAGAAAAACAGTTCAGTCAAAAGTTGACGGAGCTAAGCAATATAGCCTGAAAGAAGCATCTTCATTGGTGAAGCAAGTAACCACTTGCAAATTTGATGCATCTGTTGATCTGCATATCCGTTTAGGAGTTGATCCTAAAAAAGCAGACCAGGCGATCCGTGGTACAGTAACATTACCACATGGTACAGGTAAAACAAAAAAGGTATTGGTGCTTTGCACTCCAGATAAAGAAGAAGCAGCAAGAGCAGCTGGTGCGGATTATGTAGGTCTTGATGAATTTGTAACAAAGATCGAAGGCGGTTGGGTTGATGTTGATGTTATCATCGCAACACCACAAGTGATGCCGAAGATCGGTAAGTTGGGTAAAATATTAGGGCCAAGAAACCTGATGCCAAATCCTAAAACCGGAACAGTAAGCAACGATGTAGCTGCTGCCGTTAATGAAGTAAAAGGCGGTAAGATCGCTTTCAAAATTGATAAAGCTGGAATTATCCACGCGTCAATTGGTCGTGTAAGTTTTGCTCCGGAAAAAATTGCAGAAAATAGCCAGGAGTTATTGAATGCGATCATTAAAGCAAAACCATCTTCATCTAAAGGAACTTACCTGAGAGGTGTAAGTATGGCAAGCAGTATGAGTCCAGGTATTTCTATTGACACAAAAGGATTTGTTCATTAAACACTAATCCCTCAAAGGGGCTTTGGAAAAAAATAATTTTCGAGAAGTCAAAATTTATAAAAATGACTAAAGATCAAAAAAACGAAGTAATAGAACTGCTGAAAGGCAAGTTCTCTCAATACAATAACTTTTATGTTACTGACACAGAATCGTTGACAGTAGCACAGATCGTAAAGCTTCGCCGTGCTTGTTTCAACAAACAAGTTGAAATGAAAGTGGCAAAGAATACACTGATCAAAAAAGCAATGGAATCATTGGATGCAGAACGCTATGCTGGTGTTTATGATTCACTTCATAAAGTAACTGCATTGATGTTTTCAGAAAACCCAAAAGATCCTGCTTTGATCATTAGCTCTTTCCGTAAAGAGAGTAAAGGTGAAATGCCTGTATTAAAAGCAGCTTTCATCAATGGTGATGTATACATGGGTAACGATCAATTGGCATCTTTAGTTAAGATCAAAACGAAGAATGAATTGATTGGCGAAGTAATTGGTTTGTTGCAATCACCTGCGAAGAGAGTTATTGCGGCGTTGCTGCATAATGCAGAGAAGAAAGGTGAAGTAGCTGTAGCACCAGCGGAGTAATTTCAAGATTTCATATTTCTAAATTTCTTGTACTCAAATATTGAAACAAGAAATCCTGGAACCAGAAATAAAAGCCCAGGCCTGAGGGTTATAATCAAAGGCAAAGTTTTTTTAATCATCCGTCGGATCCGCCATAAGTGGATAAGAAGACGGGAAAAATTTAAATCAAATGGCAGACGTAAAAGCATTAGCAGAAGGCCTTGTAGCCTTAACAGTAAAAGAAGTACAGGAATTAGCTGACTTCTTAAAATCAGAATACGGAATTGAACCCGCAGCTGCAGCAGTAGTTGTTAGCGGTGGTGGTGATGCCGGCGCAGCAGCAGTTGAAGAAAAAACTGCATTCAATGTAGTGTTGAAAAGCGGTGGTGCATCTAAACTGAACGTAGTTAAGATCGTTAAAGAACTTACTGGTTTAGGTTTGAAAGAAGCAAAAGACCTGGTTGATGGAGCTCCTAAGAACATCAAAGAAGGAATTTCTAAAGTAGAAGCTGAAGAAATTGCAAACAGGCTCAAAGAAGCTGGTGCAGATGTAGAGATCGCTTAATTTCTATTACTGAATAAATTTACAGACCCTTCGCAATGCGAAGGGTTTTTTTATTATAATATGATTCTAACAATGTTTTTTTTATTTTAGAGTAATCACTTTTATGAAAATTGCTTTTGTTTTATTTTTATTGGTATTAGCAAATTCAGTTTTGAGTCAAGATAGTTTTGCGAAGCAGCTAAAAGAAATAATAAAAGATTCAACAAATCATTTTCAAAAGTTTAAGGGCACGGCAAAGGAGATGCCTGATGCGGAATCATCATATTACAACTCCACAATTAATTTAGAGGGAACCAAGGAAAATTGGGTTATGATCCATAGGTCAGTATGTAGTTATAGTGCCGATATAGCAGATTCGATAACAAAAAATAAAGGAAAGAAAATCTTAGACGCTTGGAAAATAAAATTAGAATCTATCCTTGGAGGAGGATACAAAATTGAAAAAAATAAACTACTAGATAACCTGTTCTCGGATGGATGGAATTTTAAAAGAGGCAATTTTTCTATATCGATTATGTTGTCTCAGCATTTGTATGATAAATCACTATATGTGGTTAGACTTTTTATTGGTCATGAACATCCAACATCAAAAAGTTTATAGTGTTAGATAAGGCGCAATCTTCTTATAAATCTCATCAGTCACCGCCATCACTTTCTTAATATCTTCTACTTTAGAAAATGCTCCATGTTCATTTCTGTAAGCAACAATTGGATTGGCTAAATTGTATTTGATGTAAGGATGAGTTTTCAGTTCATCAAAAGTTGCAATATTTATATTTATTTTTTTCACTGAAGGGTTATCGAGTTTCAGCCATTGTCTTATTTTTTGAAATGTTGAATCAGGCAAACCATAGGTTTCTCCAATTTGCTCTACTGAATAAAAGCCACCCAGTTTTTCTCTAAATGTTATAATTCGTGCTGCGAGTTTACTTCCAATACCAGGTAAAGAAATAAAAGCAGTAGTGTCAGAAGTGTTTACATCAATGATCGAATAGCGGGCACCATAAGTTTTGGATGGTTGTATTTCATCTTTTGGTCCTGGAGAAACAAAAGCCTCATTTGTTTTTGGGGCATTCGATTCAATTTTGATATAAGGCTTCAGTCTTTCATATTCATCATCACGAAGGCCATAAATTCTTTGTAAGTCTTCTGGTTTATAAAAGCGTCCGCCTTTATTTCGATAGTTTTCAATTGTCTTAATTATTTTTTCCCTTATTCCTAATCTCTTCCATTCAGACCCTGTAATTGTATTGGGGTCAAAATAAAAAAGCTCTCCTTTTGTGATGTCGGTTTCATTATAACTACTTTTTCTTTTGTCGTATTGATAAGCATAGGCATTTTCGTTATCATTTTTTTGATAATTATCATCTAAAGAGTCCTGAACTTTTATTTCTGATCTTTTAACCGCTTCCATCCATGTAGTATCCATCTTAATTGGTCGATTCCTGGCCGTGTTTGAAAGAATATCTGGCAGAAAGAGGGTGAGCAGAATTACACTAACAACTGTCAGAATTCCTATTCTTTCTTTTCGGGTAAACGTCAAATAATCTTTTATGAATTCACCCCATCTCACTCTGAGAAATTTGATTTAAGGTATATGAACTTTCGAGGTCAGGAAATTCCCATTTCGTGGTACTCTGGTCAGGTTTTTGTTAGCAAACTTTTCTTGGTTGGATAGTTTAAATCCTTACCTTTGCCATCCTTTTTATTTAGCGCTAATATTTTGACGGCCCAAATCATGATTAAATAGCTGATTGTCACGGGATTTTCTTTTAAGTTAGAAAATGCCCGAATGTGATTTGTGTCCCCCGTCGAAAAACTAAAAAACCGGTTTTACAGATATGTCTTCAACAAAAATGAATCACAGGGTAGATTTCGGTAAAATCAAACATCTCGCAGATGCCCCTGACTTGCTCGACATCCAGATCGCATCTTTCAAAGAATTTTTCCAGTTGGAAACAACTCCGGATAAAAGAAACATTGAAGGTTTGTTCAGGGTGTTCAAAGAAAATTTTCCTATTACGGATACCCGCAACATTTTCGTGCTGGAATTCCTGGATTATTTTATTGATCCTCCACGTTACACCATCGAAGAGTGTATGGAAAGAGGTTTGACTTACGCTGTTCCTCTCAAAGCCAAACTTCGTTTGAGCTGTAATGACGAGGAACACGTCGATTTCCAGACCATCGTTCAGGATGTGTTCCTGGGTAACATTCCTTACATGACACCAAGAGGTACTTTCGTTATCAATGGTGCTGAAAGGGTTGTTGTTTCCCAGTTACATCGTTCTCCTGGAGTATTCTTTGGCCAATCTGTTCACCCGAATGGAACAAAGATCTATTCTGCAAGGGTAATCCCTTTCAAAGGTGCATGGATGGAATTTGCAACTGACATCAACAACGTCATGTATGCTTACATCGATCGTAAGAAAAAATTCCCGGTAACTACATTGCTTCGTTCTATCGGTTATGAAACTGATAAGGACATTCTTGAATTATTCGGAATGGCCGATGAAGTAAAAGGCGATAAAAAAACTCTGTCAAAGTATGTTGGCCGTCGTTTGGCTGCCCGTGTATTGAGAAGCTGGGTTGAAGATTTCGTTGATGAAGATACCGGTGAAGTAGTTTCAATTGAAAGGAATGAGATCGTTCTTGAACGTGACTCAGTTCTTGATGAAGAAGCTATCAACATGATCACTGAGATGGATGTGAAGAGTGTGTTCATTCAGAAAGAAGATGTGGGTGGTGACTTTGCGATCATTTATAATACATTGAACAAGGATACTTCGAACAGTGAGTTGGAAGCTGTGCAACATATCTACCGCCAATTGCGTGGTACTGATGCACCGGATAATGAGACTGCACGTGGTATCATCGATAAATTATTCTTCAGCGATAAGCGTTATGATCTTGGTGAAGTGGGCCGTTATAAAATTAACCGCAAACTGAACCTTGACGTACAGCTTAAACAAAAGACATTAACAAAAGAAGATATAATCGAGATCATCAAATATCTCGTTCGCCTTACCAATGGTAAAGCAGAGATAGATGATATCGATCACCTGAGCAATCGTCGTGTACGTACAGTAGGCGAGCAGTTATATGCTCAGTTTGGTGTTGGTCTTGCACGTATGGCAAGAACGATCCGCGAAAGAATGAACGTAAGAGATAACGAGGTGTTTACTCCAGTTGATTTGATCAATGCGAGAACTCTTTCTTCAGTTATCAATTCTTTCTTTGGAACATCACAGTTGTCCCAGTTCCTCGATCAGACAAATCCATTAAGTGAGATCACTCACAAACGTCGTATCTCAGCACTCGGGCCAGGTGGTTTGAGTCGTGAAAGAGCTGGCTTCGAAGTTCGTGACGTACACTATTCTCACTATGGCCGTTTGTGTACTATTGAAACACCGGAAGGTCCAAACATCGGTCTTATCTCTACACTTTGCGTACATGCCAAGATCAATGAAATGGGCTTTATCGAAACACCTTATCGTAAAGTAGAAGGCGGTAAAGTGAGCATGAAGCATCTTACATTCTTAAGTGCAGAGGAAGAAGATAGTGCGAAGATTGCACAGGCAAACTCTCCACTTGATGAATCAGGTAGTTTCAAAGAGGAAAAAGTTGTAAGCCGTGAGACAGGTGACTTTCCAATTCTTGATAAGAACGATGTAGAATATATGGACGTTGCGCCAAACCAGATCGTTGGTTTGAGTGCTTCATTAATTCCGTTCCTGGAGCATGATGATGCTAACCGTGCATTGATGGGATCAAACATGCAACGCCAGGCAGTTCCGCTTATTCGTCCTGATGATCCAATTGTAGGAACAGGTCTTGAAGGAAAAGCTGCACGTGATGCAAGAATTCAAATTCACTCTGAAGGTGAAGGTGTGGTTGAGTTTGTTGATGCCAATGAAATTCATGTTCGTTACGAACGTGATGAAATGGATAGACTGGTAAGTTTTGAAGATGATCTTAGAATTTACAGACTTACCAAGTTCATTAAAACAAACCAGGAAACCTCTATTAATCTTAAGCCTGCTGTTAGGAAAGGACAGAGAGTTAGAAAAGGTGATTTCTTAACTGAAGGATATGCAGTAAAAGATGGCGAGTTAGCATTGGGTAAAAATTTGAAAGTGGCATTCATGCCATGGAAAGGTTACAACTTCGAGGATGCGATCGTTATCAGCGAAAGAGTTGTAAAAGAAGATATGTTTACTTCTGTTCATATTTCTGAATATGAATTGGAAGTTCGTGATACAAAATTGGGAGAAGAAGAATTGACTCCTGATATTCCTAACGTTTCTGAAGAAGCAACTAAAGATCTTGATGAGAATGGTATCATTCGCATCGGGGCACAAGTAAAAGAAGGTGATATCATCATTGGTAAGATCACACCGAAAGGTGAAAGTGATCCTACTCCTGAGGAAAAACTTCTTCGTGCGATCTTTGGTGATAAAGCAGGTGATGCAAAAGATGCTTCTTTGAAAGCGCCAAATGGTGTGGAAGGTGTTGTGATCGGCAAGAAACTTTTCCAAAGAGCTAAGAAAGACAAGAACTCAAAGATTCGTGAGAAGGCAGCACTCGAAAAACTCGAGAGAATGCATGAGAAGAATGAAACAGATCTAAAAGAGTTATTGCTGGATAAGCTTCAGCAGTTATTGAGAGATAAATCAAGTACTGGTGTTACCAACAACTTTGGTGAGGTGCAGATCGGTAAGAGTGCAAAATTCAACCAAAAGAATCTTGCTACCCTCGATTATGCAAACGTGAATCCTCTTGGATGGACTGGTGAAAAGAAAACGGACGAACAGATCAACACACTTCTTCACAACTATAATATCAAATTCAACGAAGAGCTTGGTCGTTATAAGAGAGAGAAGTTTAATATCTCGATCGGTGATGAATTACCAGCAGGTGTATTGAAACTTGCAAAAGTTTATCTCGCTGTAAAACGTAAGTTGAAAGTGGGAGATAAAATGGCTGGTCGTCACGGTAACAAAGGTATTGTTGCGAAGATCGTTCGTGCTGAAGACATGCCTTTCCTTGAAGATGGAACACCGGTTGATATTGTATTGAATCCATTGGGTGTACCAAGCCGTATGAACCTTGGGCAGATATATGAGACTGTTCTTGGCTGGGCAGGCGAAAAGCTCGGAATAAAATTTGCAACGCCAATCTTTGACGGAGCAACAACTGACGAAATCGGTAATTATTGCAAGCAAGCCGGTCTTCCAGAGTTTGGTCATACTTACCTGTATGATGGTGAAACGGGAGATCGTTTCCACCAGAAAGCAACAGTTGGTATTATCTATGTGATCAAACTTCACCACATGGTTGATGATAAGATGCATGCCCGTTCGATCGGACCATATAGTCTTATCACACAACAGCCGCTTGGTGGTAAAGCACAGTTCGGTGGTCAGCGTTTTGGTGAGATGGAAGTATGGGCACTCGAGGCTTATGGTGCATCAAACATCTTACAGGAATTGCTCACCTTGAAATCAGATGATATCATTGGTCGTGCAAAAACATACGAATCAATTGTAAAAGGTGATAACGTTCCAAAAGCTGGTGTGCCTGAATCATTCAATGTATTGGTTCATGAGTTGAGAGGATTAGGACTTGACCTGAAGTTTGAATAAGGTTGAGTAGCGAACAGAACGTACAAGAGTGCGACGCAACAAAAGATGAACAGAGTTGATGTCGCTGGTAACAAAACAAAAAACAGTAACAAGAAATTAGAATATGGCAATGAAAAGAGACAATCGTCCCAGACCGACCTTCTCAAAAATTACGATCGGGCTTGCTTCGCCTGACAATATTCTTGAAAAAAGTTTTGGTGAGGTGTTAAAGCCTGAAACCATTAACTATCGTACTTACAAACCAGAACGTGATGGTTTGTTTTGCGAGAGAATATTTGGACCTGTAAAGGATTACGAATGTGCTTGCGGCAAATACAAACGTATTCGCTACAAAGGCATCGTTTGTGATCGTTGCGGTGTTGAAGTAACCGAGAAAAAAGTTCGTCGTGAACGTATGGGTCACATCAAACTGGTGGTACCCGTTGTTCATATTTGGTATTTTAAATCTTTGCCAAATAAGATCGGTTACCTGCTTGGTGTAAGCTCTAAAAAATTAGAGAGCATCGTTTACTACGAAAGATTCGTGGTGATACAAGCGGGAATTCGTGCTGAAAAAGGTCTTAATTATGGTGACCTGATCACTGAAGAAGAATACCTGGATATTCTTGAGGCTTTGCCAAAAGAAAACCAGTATCTGGCAGATGATGATCCGAATAAATTCATTGCGAAAATGGGTGCTGAAGCAGTTCATGATATGTTACAACGTATCGACCTGGATCAGTTATCATTTGATCTTCGTAATGCAGCAGCTACTGAAACCTCACAACAACGTAAGGCAGATGCATTGAAGCGTTTGAGCGTTGTAGAAGCCTTCCGTGATGCTAATACAAGAATTGTAAATCGTCCTGAGTGGATGGTGATGCAATACATTCCGGTTATTCCACCGGAACTTCGTCCGCTTGTTCCTTTGGATGGTGGTCGTTTTGCATCCTCAGATCTTAATGACTTATATCGCCGTGTTATTATTCGTAATAACCGTTTGAAAAGATTGTTAGAGATCAAAGCTCCTGAAGTTATCCTTCGTAATGAAAAAAGGATGTTGCAGGAAGCTATTGATTCATTGTTTGATAACTCAAGAAAATCAAATGCAGTGAAGGCTGAAGGTGGTCGTGCATTGAAATCATTGAGTGATGTGTTGAAAGGTAAGCAAGGACGTTTCCGTCAGAACTTGTTGGGTAAACGTGTGGACTATTCAGGTCGTTCGGTTATTGTTGTTGGCCCTGAATTGAAATTGCATGAGTGCGGTTTGCCAAAAGATATGGCTGCTGAATTGTTCAAGCCATTTATCATTCGCAAGTTGATCGAAAGAGGTATTGTAAAAACAGTAAAGAGTGCAAGAAAATTAGTTGATAAAAAAGAAGCAGTCGTTTGGGATATCCTTGAAAATATTTTGAGAGGTCACCCGATAATGCTTAACCGGGCCCCAACACTTCACCGTTTGTCGATCCAGGCTTTCCAGCCAAAATTGATCGAAGGTAAAGCGATACAGCTTCATCCATTGGTTTGTACAGCGTTCAACGCCGACTTTGATGGTGACCAGATGGCTGTTCACGTTCCATTAAGTCATGCTGCAGTTTTGGAAGCACAATTGTTGATGCTTGCATCACATAACATCCTGAATCCGCAGAATGGTACACCTATCACACTTCCTTCACAGGACATGGTGTTGGGTCTGTATTATCTTACAAAGGGGAAGAAAACCATTGCAACTGAAAAAGTTCGTGGTGAAGGCATGACGTTTTACAATTCGAGTGAGGTAGTAATCGCTTATAACGAGAAGATCGTTGACATGCATGCCTGGATCAAAGTAAAAGCTCCGGTAAGAGAAAATGGTGAGATCGTAACTAAAATGGTGGAAACCACTGTTGGTCGTGTAATATTTAACCAGCATGTACCGGTTGAAGTTGGGTATGTAAATGCATTGTTGACAAAAAAGAATCTTCGTGAGATCATTGGTGATATTTTGAAGATCACGAATATTCCAAAGACAGTTAAATTCCTTGATGACATTAAACAACTTGGATTCCGTACAGCATTCCAGGGCGGATTGTCATTCAATATTCTTGACCTTGTAATTCCTGATTCAAAAGAGGAATTGCTTGACCAGGCGAAAGGTGAAGTAGATGAAGTGTGGGACAGCTACAATATGGGGTTGATCACAAACAACGAACGTTATAACCAGATCGTTGACATTTGGAGCCGTGTTGATACCCGTATCACTGAAACATTGATCCGTGAAATGAGTGCCGATAAGCAGGGCTTCAACTCTGTTTATATGATGCTTGATTCAGGTGCCCGTGGTAGTAAGCAACAGGTAAAACAGCTTGCTGGTATGAGAGGTTTGATGGCTAAGCCAAGAAAATCAGGCTCAACAGGAAGTGAGATCATTGAAAATCCAATTCTTTCCAACTTCAAAGGAGGATTGAACGTATTGGATTACTTTATCTCTACACACGGTGCCCGTAAAGGTCTTGCCGATACGGCCTTGAAAACAGCTGATGCTGGTTACCTGACACGTCGTTTGGTTGACGTAGCACAGGATGTTGTAATAACTGAAGAAGATTGTGGTACACTTCGTGGTATTGCTATCAGCGCATTAAAAGATAATGAAGATGTAATTGAACCATTGAGCGATCGTATTGAAGGACGTACATCATTACATGATGTTTATGATCCTCAAAATGATGAGCTCATTATTCATGCTGGTGAAGAAGTAACTTCAGAAATAGCAAAACGTATTGAAGAATGCGGTATAGAATCAGTTGAGATACGTTCAGTACTTACCTGCGAAAGCAGACGCGGATGTTGTGTAAAATGTTATTGTAAAAACCTTGCTACTGGTAATCTTGCACAGAAAGGTGATGCCGTTGGTATCATTGCTGCGCAATCAATTGGTGAGCCTGGTACGCAGCTTACACTTCGTACATTCCACGTGGGTGGTGTGGCCGGTTCTGCAGCCGTTGAATCTACATTACTTGCGAAATTCGAAGGTGTTGTCCAGTTTGATGGTTTGAGAACTGTTATGATCGAGAACAACGAAGGTGGAAAAAACCAGGTAGTAATTGGTCGTACAGGTGAGTTGAGAATTATGGATGTAAAGAATGATCGTTTATTAATTACGAATAACATTACTTACGGCGCTACATTGAATGTAAAGGATGGTCAGAAAGTAAGTAAAGGAGATATAATCTGTACATGGGATCCGTTCAATAACGTTATCATGGCAGAGATCAACGGTACAATTAAATTCGATAACGTTATCGAAGGTGTTACTTACCGTGAAGAATCTGATGAGCAAACTGGTCACCGCGAGAAGGTGGTAATTGAAACAAGAGATAAAACAAAGATCCCTCAGTTAGTTGTTGAAGGAAAAGAGCACAAATCATACAACTTACCTACAGGTAGTCATATCGTGATCGAAGAAGGTGATGAGGTAAGAGCAGGGCAAGTAATTGTAAAAATTCCAAGGGTCCTTGGTAAGCTTCGCGATATCACCGGTGGTCTTCCAAGAGTTACTGAATTGTTTGAAGCAAGAAATCCGGGTAACCCTGCTATCGTTTCTGAAATTGATGGTGTGGTTTCTATGGGTGCTATCAAACGTGGTAACCGTGAGATCATCATTGAAGCAAAAGATGGTGTACAGAAGAAATATCTTGTACCATTGACAAGACAGATCCTTGCGCAGGATGGTGACTTCGTAAAAGCTGGTTCATCATTATCAGATGGTCAGACCTCACCACAGGATATTCTTTCAATACAAGGACCATTTGCAGTACAACAGTATGTTGTGAATGAGATCCAGGAAGTTTATCGTTTACAAGGTGTAAGAATTAATGACAAGCATATTGAAGTTATCGTTCGCCAGATGATGCGTAAAGTGAGCATTGTTGATCCGGGTGATACTAAATTCCTTGAAGAAGATCTTGTAGACAAATTTGAATTCCTCGAAGAGAACGATTGGGTATTTGATAAGAAGATCGTGACTGAAATAGGTGAGTCAGCCAAGCTTCGTGCTGGTCAGATCGTAAGCTTAAGAGAAGTAAGAGAAGAAAATTCAATTCTTCGCAGAAATGATAAAAAACTTATTGAGTTCCGTGATGCAAGTCCTGCTACATCGGCTCCAACATTGCTTGGTATCACTAAAGCATCTCTTGGCGTACAAAGCTGGATATCTGCGGCATCGTTCCAGGAAACAACTAAAGTTCTTTCTTCAGCAGCTATTCATGGTAAAACAGATGATATGCTCGGATTGAAAGAGAACGTTATCACTGGTCACCCGATCCCTGCTGGTACAGGTTTGCGTGAATTCGAGAACATGATCGTTGGTAGCAAAGAAGAATACGAATTGCTGCAAACTACCAGGGAAGCAATGACATTTGATGAGGAAGAATAAATAACTCAGTTCAATGAAATAATCGAGGAGTAGGAGTGTTCTTACTCCTTTTTTTATTAAAGCTGGCAAGCTTTTTTACGCTGAACTTTTAACTCAGAATTCTGAACACATATCCTGTTAACTGTTTCCTAAAGTGACCTGAATGAGTATATTTGCCCTGAAGGCTTTGATTAACTTGCCAAAAAACTTGCATGAATAAAGGTTTACTAGCTCTCAACATTGTATTATTGATCGGTGTAGCAATTTTATTTATTCTTTTTTTTAGTAAGAAAGATAAAGGGACCTCTGTTATACCTCTCCGAATTGGTGCCGATACTGCTGCTAAATGGCAGCATACACCGGTCGCCTACTTTGATATGGATTCTATAGAAGCAAATTTCGTTTTGTGGAAACAAGTGCAGGCTGAAGTTGTGAAAAGAGAAGCTGGTATTAATGATACTATCACCCAGATGAGAAATGGTTTTCAATCTTATTATCAAAAATTACAGGCACAGAGTGGTAATTTATCTCCCCGGCAAAAAGATTCACTTGGCAATGAATTAGCCCAAATGGATGCGGAGATCAAGAACAGAACAGCTGAACTTAATCAGAAATACCAGGCCTACTTTATGAGTAAACAGCAGGAAATAGTTACCCTGATAAAAAATTATTGCAAAGAATTCAATAAAGACAAAAGGTACTCTTACATTATTGCAAGAGAACCCGGATTGTTTTATTATACTGATACTGCCTATAATGTGACATCAGAGTTATTGAAAGGGCTGAACGCATTTTATAATAAAAAGAAATAGCTCTAGTTTAAATATGACCTAATTAGTGAGCTCCTTTCCTTTACGAAAGGAGTTTTTCTTTCTATAAACTGAAATACTTATCTTGAAAACCAAACCAACACTATGGCAGAACAACAACCTTCTTTTAAGCAATCACTTGGTCTTTTAGATTCAACAATGATCGTTGCCGGTTCTATGATCGGCTCGGGAATTTTTATCGTTAGCGCTGATATTACACGCAATGTGGGCTCAGCAGGTTGGCTGATAGCCGTATGGCTGATAACAGGGTTTATGACCATTACAGCTGCGGTTAGCTATGGCGAATTGAGTGGTATGTACCCAAAAGCAGGAGGTCAATATGTTTATTTAAAAGAAGCGTATAACCCATTAGCTGGATTTTTATACGGGTGGAGTTTTTTTGCCGTAATTCAAACAGCAACAATCGCAGCAGTTGGTGTCGCCTTTTCAAAATTCCTTGCATACCTGGTACCACAGGTTAGTGAAGATCTTGTTGCATTTAGCATCGGGGGCTTAAAAATTTCACCGGCACAATTGTTATCAATTGCATTGATCGTTTTTCTCACTTTTATAAATACTCGTGGTGTAAAAGCTGGGAAGCTCATTCAAACAACATTTACTGTTACAAAATTGCTGAGCCTGTTTGGTCTTATCATTTTTGGATTGATCATGATGAAAGGAGATGTATGGGATGCAAACTGGTCAAATGATGCCTGGCATCTTCATGCGTTAAATAGTACGACTGACTACACAATGATAGCGGCGCTTAGCGCCGTTGCGGCTGCAATGGTTGGTTCCATTTTTAGCAGTGATGCATGGAACAATGTAACTTTTATTGCAGCAGAGATTAAAAACCCAAAGCGAAATATTGGACTGGCTCTTTTCTTCGGTACATTGATCGTCAGTGTAATTTATATCACCACCAACGTTATGTACACTGCTGTTCTTCCTATGAATGAAATTGCATCAGCTGAAAAGGACAGGGTAGCGGTGGCAGCATCACAAGTTATT
>Ga0193692_1000138_pt1 | contig 17400 bp, 17 predicted proteins | sample L3a1metaG_FD_144917 | JGI IMG/M metagenome (GOLD analysis project Ga0193692, IMG submission 144917) | Soil microbial communities from a riparian zone of the East river system, Colorado, United States - L3a1 | ecosystem: Environmental > Terrestrial > Soil > Riparian zone | place: USA: East River... | reverse complement strand
AACTAAATTTAATTTTATTTTTAGTTTGTCTAATAATTCCCCAAAAAGAGAGTTTCTTTCTTGAATTCTCACACTCTCTCTACTGTAAATTAACTATTGCCTCCCTCCTACGGATTATAACGAACAGCAATCAGCTAAAGCAGTCCGCAGGAGCAGTGCCTCTTTCCTATAAAAGGCTCAACCTCATACCTTAGGGCCATTTGGAGGTGGATTAGTATATATCCATTCTTTTGGCGCTAGGATTTTATTCTTATTTTAACATTTGCTTTTTCATCCAAAAATGCAACAGTAACTCTAATAACATCAGTTAATTTCTCAATTGAAACAAAGGATAATCCGAATAGATTTAGTATGCCAGGGATGATAATGAGTCACTTGAACAGGTTTTTAAACTGTAACTGAATGAGTGTTAGGTAGCGAGAGTCCTGGAGTATGCGGGGATATATCCATATCAGAAAAGGGTAAGTAATACAAAAACACCTAAGTAAACCCAAATCTAAATAAAAGTCTAACTTTTAGTTTAAACTTTAAATTCATTTTTATAAATCCTCTCCCACTCCCTCGCTTACTTGCTAGTGCTGCCGGGTACCGGGTACCGCTTACTTGCTAGTGCTGCTATTAATAGTAACGGTACCCGCAGCACAAGACTGACAAAATCTAAAAGTCCTTAGAAAACAAAACAGTAGGGTTAAAGGCAAAGGTAAACGTAAATACAAAGGCAATAATAACAATCACTACCGTTACTGTGAAAAAGGCTGCTTTAGCTGAATGGGCCATTGGCAATAGCTGCTTTAGCTGATTTGACAATTGCTGCTTTAGCTGATAGGGAGTGTGAAACAGGGGACATTGGAACATAGCTGATAGGGAGTGTGAAACAGGGGACATTGGAACAACGTAAACAAAAACAAACAAAGGTTTTAATTAAGTTTAAGTGTTAGTCCTGGAGGAGTGGCTGTATTAGATTAACGCAACAATTCCTTACAAGTGTAATATTAGAAAATAGTTTATTTTCTTAGTAAGGGGGTGACAATGGTAGAGAGAAAACTATTTGATCCTTCGAATATCCTCAAAGTAAATAACGCCCTCTATAGCTCTTAATGATTCAATTTTCTTACCTTTTAGTTGATCGAGTGTATAAAACAAATTCTCTCTAACCTTCATTGTACTAGTCTTAAAACTGTCATTAAGGATTTTTTAATTCCTTACCTTGTTTTTCTTTATACTTCACACAGGCGAATTAAACACCATCAAGTTTAGGTGTCAACCTCCACCAGGACTAAAGGCTTGTAGAATTATGAGACATAAGAGGCTCACTACCGTGACTGACGAGACGGGGTACAAAACTTACATAGTATAAATTATATAGATAAACTTTAATCAAAGTTCTTGACCGCACAGCTAATAGCACTGAAATTCATTCATTCAATAACTTACTAGCATACTTAAACTCATACTCCGCATAGAAACATATATATACATTTTTGATGATGGTTCTCCCTCGTTTGTTTTTGTTTTTTTTTGTTGTTTTTTTAACTTTATTTCTAACTTAGCCTTAAGAATCCAGAAAGCCAAACTATTTAAGTGATATGACGAATCAAAACAAAACCTCGATGCTGTACTAGCCTCTTATTCGGAAGTGAGGATAAGATCACCCTATCGATTGTTAAAAACCACTATATTTGTGCCCATTTTAATTTTGCCTATTTTCCAATGTTAGACGACTTTTAATAATTAAAGCCTCGGTTGAGTATAGTCAAGAAGTCAATTGTAACTCTTGGAAAACCTCTAAGTATTTATAACTCACATATATATAATATATCTATATTTAAGTGACTCCATGTTACTAGTCCCAGCAGTAAAAAGTCAAAGTAGTTTAGATAAGTTAGGGGAACTTTACAGTAAGGAGGTCGATTTCTCGAATATAATTGTAATTGACAAGTATAAAGCTCAAATGAGTAAATTTCCTACAAAGAGATAAAGAAGCGTTTGAGGAATACGCCCCCCTTACGGGGAGATGCTGTAATTACACTGAAACACTCCCTTTCATTGGTCATTGGAGCAATTTAATATGAGAATCAAACAAATCGGATTACCATGTGTTCTAACGAACAGTAAGTTCCTTAAGTAGAAATTCTGTATTCGAGGAATGGAGAACTAATTTTCCAAAATATTTACAGTACCAGATATATGAAAAATCCTTATGGGTAACGATGATTAAATTAAACTCCTAAAGGTTTAATCATTACCGGGGACGTGGGATTGCATCTAAGATACTTCATAGGTAATTATAAAGGGGGGGTGTATTCGTGAGAGTCGTTAGAACATATGTATGGTGCCGAGGACAGCATTTACTAATACGATTATGATCTAGTAATTGCATACCCAACGGCAAGGGCTAATTTAAGTTTACCTAACTATGAGGACATTTCTGCTTTAGCTGTCTCTGCTTTAGCTGTCAGTTAGTTATCCGTAAGACTCCGCGTCCTTGATTGTGACCACCCATTTGCTTCCGGCCCTAGCCCCTTGCCTATGTAGCCTAGAGCTTAGGTTCCATTGTCAAGGTAATGATTTCGCTCAAGACAAAAGTTCAATTTTAAAATGCAACAGAGGCATAAGTTAATTTCGTTCTTATGTTGCTAAAGCAGTAGCTGCTACAAATGAAACAGAGGCCTTTAATAAACCCTGAGGTACTTAAAGATTGAACAAATGACGACTTTTTGGAGGGGTACTTTATAGTAAACGGTACTTTAAAGTTACCCGATTGAGTTAAATACCCTTCTATTCCTTGTTATATTGATGAAACTGACACAATCTACCAATCTACCCTTAGATAATTCTTGTTTGTTAACCGTACCTGAATATATATTGGCTAAGCAACAAGAGTGTGACATAAAAATTAAGTCCGTTTTTTACATTCCCCCTACCGAGAAAATAAGTATAAAAAGAAAAAATGTAGAACTAAAAATAAGAAGGTTGGAGTGTGAAGCGGGCAAAGCCAGGTAAGGATAAAAAGGTGGATATTATACAACCCTCCTTCGGACCCGCTCGCTTACTTGCTGCTGCTGTTGACAAAAACAGCACAAGACGGAGATTACAAAAACTTAGAAAAGATAACCCGAAAGGTACTATTCTTAATCTCTTATATAAAGAAATGGGTAATTCAATCTATGGAAATGTTGTGAGAGGTATTTCTAACAAGAAGAGTTTCGACACTTTGACAGGTAAATCTTTTTGAGTTACTGGTACTGATTTATAAAACACTGTTTTAGCCTAATGGACCACAGCTTTTATTAGAAGTGTAGTAGGTGATTGTCTGGATAATATTTCAAGGTTAGGAGGTAAAGGAGTGTCAGTAACAACGGATGGTTTCATTATGGACATCCAAAGCTTATAAATTAAATTGTTAAATTTACCTAAAGAGGACTGACCTTTTTTAACAAAGTATCGTGAGTTGAGGTTTAATTTGGTTAGTGATGGTACTGGGGAGACGATGCCTTAGAGGTAAAACACGAGGGTAAAGGTGTTATCAGTTGAACAACAAGTGGCAGTTAGATAAAGGAAGCAGGATAAAAGAAACACTTGATTACTGTCCAATAATTACGAACAAGATGATTTAGTATCTGTATTTAAAAATGTCCTTAAGAGCAATGAAAAATATTTTGACTTCGTAACAAAAAGATTAAGAAGTGCAAAGAACAAATTTAAGAAAGGTAATATTCTACAGATCTTTAATGATCATAAATTTAGGATTATCATGATAATAGAAGGATAATAGAAGACAGATCATAGAGCATGAAAATATTAAGGGTCATGATTTGAGTGATAAACTACTCGATAATAGCTTGCCGGTACCGGCTGCTGCTGCGGTTACTATTAATAGTGACAGCCGAACCAGCACAACCATTATTAAATAGAAACCAAACTTGTTTTACAAGTTCATATTTATAAGTAAGTTTCCTTTTACCTTAGCATATAATATAATAAACAAACAGAATTAAACTAGAGTTCGTTCTCTTTATAAAAACTTCTTAGAAAAAAAGGGTTAAAAATTTCATTAAAGGTTATGTAGCAAACAACCTTATTTTTGTTTGAGAGTGAACGAATTAAAATCCAACAAATAAATTATGTTCTTCATTAAAATTTTAACAAACAAACTAATAAAAATAGACTTTAACCCCCCCCACTTTTTTAGTTGTTAGTTTTTATTTAAGTGGTAAAAACAAAAAAAAATTTTTGTTTTTTTCTTTTGTTTTTTGTTTTGTTTTTGTTTTTTTTTTGACTTCACTGATTATCTCTCTTTATGAGAAGGTGTGGGCATTTTTGTGTTGTTTAACTTAGAAAAAAACCTCCTTAGTAATAATTACTAATTAATAGTAATAATTCTTAAAGTAGGATTAAAAAACTAAGTTAATAATTTTGATCCTAATTACTCTTTGAATACTTATTTACAAGATCTAATTCATTATATTTGTTATTAATTTAAGGGGATGTTACTCTTACAAGATCAATGTTCGGTTTATGGATCCTGAATGTAATACACAACTCAAAAGCTAGCGCTACTTAAAATTAGTTAACTAATTTAGGTATTTCAGAGGCGAAACATGCAGCGTCGTGCTACATCATACGCATAAAAAGCAGCAGCGCAAGGATACCCCAGTCTCGTAAGGAAGAGGAGTGGTGTAGATTAATAGACGATCGTTAAATTTCTGTATCTTACTGCTACTTACTGTAGCTTCTGCTATTTGTACGGATTCAGCGACGCAAGAATGCTAAAATTTTAAGCGTAAGTAACACCCTAGTCTATTATTTTTAACCTTTAACCAATTCAATTGATAGCAAACATTAGATTAATTATTCCTTGGCAATATGTGGATTTCTTTTAGTTAAATCCAAAACAAAACAAACAAAAAACAAACAAAAAACAAACAAAAAACAAACAAAAAGAAAGGATGTTATACCTAATTTAGGTGCTGCGTAGCTTGTATCTAAAAGAATAAAACTATTTTTAGGGTAGTATAGAGCAATAGCATAAAAAGGTATTTAATTTAACATCCTTATTTAAATTTTTTTAATTTATTTTTGATAAGAGTGATCATATCGCTATTTGAAGCAGGATTATTTATTTTACCTTGACCTTGGCTATTCAGATCTGGTGCGGCTTCAGATTCTGAAGATTTAGATTTTATATAAATTTTATTTTTTTCTAAATTTTCGTCTCCTATTGCTAGTATTTGTTCATGTACGTTTTCATTTAATCTTACTTGTCTGTGAGAAGTCCTATTCGAAAAATCACCCTCACCTCTGCCTACCGGAATATTAGTAATTTCCCGTGTAGAGAAAGGATTGTTATCTCAAGGGTTAGGTTGTGCCAATCCCATTATATATTTAAAATCATTAAATTTACTCGAATCCATGAAACTCTTGGGAATAGGGATGGCAGTAGGTTGAGCTTGGCCCCCACAAGTGGAGTTTAAATCCGTCAACTTACCCTTACCCTTACTATTTGCTCTTTGATTTTCCACTTCCTTTTCTAACTTTGAAACACTATCTCGTTCGGTTTCTAAGGATATCGGATTATGACTGCTATTTAACATGCGCCTAGGTTTAGCTGTTTCCTGTTGAGCATCTAGATCGGGATCACCTAAACCTTCGAATCCACCGTGTACGATGACACATGTTGCACTCATTAAAACTTTATTAGCTCAAGAGCCAGTAAGCTTAGTATAATTAAATAAAATAAATAAGACAATCAAATTAAGAAGTATAGTAGCTAAACAAATTCTAATAAAAAAGAAAGGCCGCACCCCTGCACCAGATATCTCTGCTACACTGTATTCACTATAAGCTAATGAATCCTGTAATGAATCGGTATTCGTATCATATATATTAATCCCCAATAAAAAATAAATTAAGAAAGGTGTTATTAAACATAATACCATCCCAATTATTATTAAAATATTTACATATTTTTTAAAAAAAATATATTGAAACCAATTCATATTAAGACTCATATTTTTAACTACAATTAACATTAACCTCCAAGCTCCAAAGATTTCCTTGGTTTACTGCGTTCTTATTTTATTCTTCAGTTGTTATTCTGATTTTACAATTGCTTTTTCATACAAAATTGCGAATACTTTAAGACATAAGTTCATTTCGTTCTTATGGCAACAGCTACAATTGCACAAGTAAATCTAATAATAATCATTCTAACTTCTAAGTTCTTCTAAGTTCTAACTTAGAACTTATACCTTAGAACACCATATAACTAACACAATAGGCCAAAGTTCAATAAAAAAATGTAAAAATAAAAATTAAAGTTAAAAGCCTTAAAAAGGGGTTCTAACAATAAAAATAAAAAAAATAAAAATAATTACACCTTAAGTGTGTAGGGAGCTCACTACTTAATCTTAATTAATAAATTAATCTAGAGTACAATCAATATTTTCTTTCCTTTAATTTAACTATAAACTATTTGTATCATTTGCTTTTTCATACAAAAATGCAACAGTAAAAATAATAATCACTACTGATTCTCGCTTATTTGCTGGGGTTACTATTACCGTTACTATTAATATTAAGTTTTATTGCTAAAAGTAGTCCGCAGGAGCAGCAGCAGAAGCAGCACAAGAACAACGGGACAAGTTAAATTTTCAAATGCAACAGAGGCACAAGTTTCGTAGTTTTATTTGAATCAAAATAAGAACAAGTACAGGCAAAAGTTCCTATAAAAACTAAAGTTGCGTTGTAAATTTTAGTCTTCAAACTTCAATTAAGAATACCAACAGCGGGCCTTTGTTTTCCGTTTCAACTGTTGTTTTGTTTGTTTTGCGAGTGGCAATTGGGCAATTGGGCAATTGGGGCAATCGTTCTAATTTCTAATTTCTAATTTCTAACTACTAACTAATACAATAGGCCAAAGTTCATTTCAGATGAAAATGCTACAGTGTATTTACCCTCTCTTCAAAGAGAACTGTTGTTGATCAAAGTTATTTAAAGCTATAGCACCTGATCCTATTTCTAATACAAATCCAATTGTTAATACAATAAAGAAAATAATTCCAATTGTAAATCCAAAAGTAGAAACTTGATACAATGTTACAGCTAAAGGAAATAATAATAAAATCTCTAGGTCAAAAATTAAGAATAATAAAGCAACTATCATAAAGTGGATCTGGAATGTAGATCTAGTTTGACCTGGTATAGCAGAAAAACCACATTCATATTGGCTCACTTTAGCTTCATCTGGTTTATGTGTAGCTAATAAAACATTTAAAGCTAGTAAAATCGCAGCTAAAATAGGTATAAAAATAAATATAAAGATTAAATTATTCATTAAATATAAAATAAAGGTAGGGGTCAGCGTTATCGTTACAACTGCCCTCAGAACCGTACGAGATAGTTTCCCATCATACGGCTCGCCACATATCACCGTGTCCAATATATCCTTTAAAGGGTCCGACAAACAAAAACAAACAAAAAAATAGGAAAAAATTGATTGATATTAAATTATTTAACGTAAATTGGAAATGTCTTTCAGATCTATGAAGTTTAATTTCCCTTTTTGATATAGTTCGTTAGAATTATGATATGAGTAGATAGGCACTTGCTTTCTTTTAAGGCTCCATTAAATTAGGCATAGGAAATCTTTTCCCCTTTTCTAAATTTGGCTCTAACGTCTTTAACCAGGTACACCGCCAGGGGTAAGATGATGCTCCTCCAGGACAATGTCGTTAGTTGAACCACAGATCACACAGACTTTCTCAAAACTTTATTTTTTAAGTTTCTCAGCCCATGATTGTTGTAAAACTTTTTCAGGATTATTATTATTATTATCTCTCAAAAGAGAACTAGTATTATTATTTCCTCTATAAGAGAAATTGTGTATAACTTTGAGTGTGGTTTGATTATATATTTCTATGTCCGAGTCAGGGCATTTAAGGTTACCTTTAAATTTTCGGAATACTTTTCTCATTGTTTTTAGTTTTAATTTACGAGCTAAAGTTAATGCACAGGAGGCTTTAAACAGTCAAAATATAGAATCGAAAGCCGTTCTATTTGAAGCAAAGTTGTAAAAATTAAAAATCCCCTTAATTTTAGAGTTGTAAAAAGAGACAATTTCATAATGAGTAAGGTTTATAATAGCTGTGTAAGCTTTAGGAATAAATTTACCTAGTTTATTTTGTCTAACAAAACCACTCTTTTTTAGAATACCAAGTAATTTGTCGATAGAGACGTTGACACATTTGCTGCCCTTGCTGGCGTTTTCAGTAGAACAAGTGCAAAAGTTCAATTCGTTCTTATTTTTAGAATTATAAGAATAAAAACAATTGAAACAGATGAGCCCTGACGGGGGGAGTTTAGCAATACCTACTTTGGTACCATTAACATGTTTTACTCTCCATTCAGGCTTTATTTTTAATTTTTTCATTTTTGCACCCAAGAAGCTCCATTCATTATTAAGGATGTTAGAAATAATTGTTTTATTCTGGTTAAGTTCTAGTCCACAGTTAGCCTTAATATATTCCTTAATGTTGTTTTGTATGTATTTAGCATCTTTGAAAGAACCACTCACTAGTACAATAAAGTCATCGGCATCTCGGATATAATCTAATCTACGGTAATTAGGATCAGCCATTAAGAATCTACGAGTTTTCCGCCTCTCAATTAAGAGATTCAGTCTTTCTACAGGATCGATGGAGCTAAATCTTTTATTAACTATACTTTGATAATCAGGATTTATTTTTCTAGTCTTTCCTTTTGAAAATTTGATCTCAGTATCGGCCATATACTTGTCAAGTTCGTGTAGCACAATGTTACATAGCAAAGGACTAAGAACTCCCCCCCTTACGGGAGGGGTTCCAATTTCAGGTTGAACAAGATCTCCTGTTTTAGGATCTATATACCCTGCCTCTGCGAGGAGAAATTTATTTAAAATTTCGAGAAAACGAGGATCTCCAATATACTTATTGATACGTTTCATTATTATATGGTGCGGTATTTGATAAAAGCATTGGGTGATATCACCTTGGATTACTCAATTGTGTCTATGTCTAGTTAGAGAAACTCTTAATAAGGCTGAATGTACTGACTTTTTTGGTCTAAAACCATGAGAAGTATTTAGAAATTTAGGTTCAAATAGTGCTTCAAGGACGGCGTGGAGCGCCTTTTGCACAATCTTGTCTCTAGGAGAGCTAATAGCCAGAGGTCTACTTTTACCCTTGGCATTATGTATTTCAAGTATTCTATTAGGCTTGAAATTGAATTGACCTTTTTTTATCTGGTTAGCTGTTTGTACAAAACAGTCTCAGTTAAGACCATCGAGTGTAATCCCGTCTGTTTCAGTGTTCAAGATACCTTTTTTCTTTTCTATTTCCTCATAACAAGCTTCTAAGAAGTAGGGATCTGCAATTATGTCAATAAGATTGTAATATTTTTGTTCTGGTTTTTTATATTGTTCTAGCTTTTGCATCACAATAGTAGTAACACCGACTCGTTTAGCCACCTTTTTACTAGGTTCGACCTTACTAACCGGCTTATTATTGTTACTATCTGAAGATTCTAAAGTTAGAGGCTTTATGCTACTTCCCTTTGCGTAAATGCATACGCTACTATGGAAGTTCCGTTTCCGCATTTCAATTTTATTTAAAACTGTAGAGGCGGTTGAATCCCGTAGTTGACTATGTGTTGTGTTTAAAGTCCAAATAGTTTTAGTCGCCTGCTTACACTTTAATTTAAAGCTTCCTGCCCCTCCGTAAGGAAGGGGGGTGGAAGAACGTCTAGCTTTTTGACTACACAGTGACCCATTATCATGTCACCAAGCAACGCTAGAAAAATACCGATGTATTCTGCTTAAGATATTGTCCGCACTATATAGGCGTTTGTAAGTAACAGATTTGTTATCCTCGACTTGACTATTCCTGCTTACGATAATTTCTCTTGAGGGCAGCCCCAATCATTTATCATATTTGTACTCTGCTATCCATACTAGAAAAGTTATTAGCTTAAAAAATCGTGAGTACCCGCAGCTCGTATCGTTAAATTTATTAACGGTCAAATATACAAGAGGGATCAGACATAACCCCAATCAACACAAGCCCTCGTACGGCGCACATAATGATAGTAATTGTGTACTATTTAAGATTATAGATGGTTTTATAAAAAATAATAAAATAATTAAGGTTAAACTAGAGATTACAAAACTATGAGTATTTGTTAAAGTGGTTTTGCTTTGTTCTAATTCTAACTCTAAGTCTAAGAGACGGGGATAAGTACTTGGGCTTAAGGATACTCCTACTCGGGATTCTACTCCTACTTTAGCTCCTTCTTCTTTATATAGCTCCTTAACATCCTCCACTCTTACGGGTGGCTTCTTAACCTCCTTACCCTCATTTAAAAGGACATTGCTTTGATTAGGTGCCTTGTTTTCTTCAACTGCCCCTTTCAGCAATTTATCTTCAAAATAGTCGTGATCCGTATGAAGAACTTTAATTATTTTTAAATAATAAGAAGCACTTATTACACTAACTGTTATTGCAATTAATGATATAAAATAATAACCATTTTGTAAGGCTGAATATAAGACAAATTGTTTAGAAAAAAATCCTATTAACACGATCATCAAATTTATCATGCAATTAAAAAATATTAAATTTTTCTATCTGTACTCCTCCGGACTCTCCCCCTTACGGGTATCCGCAGTAGGGGCCTCTCAACGGCAAGAGCTGGCTTTGCCTGTTCCAGCTTTTATTTCTTTTATTAATTTCAATCCTTCATTTGTAAGATGTTTACCTTCACTCATTAAGTTTGCAATTTTACATCAATCAAGATAATCTAAATATTTTACACCTAGTAATGGATATTTATTAAACAACGGTATAATTATTTTGGTAATTATTGATATTTTAGTTATAGTTAACATTAACACTGATGTTTTTGTATTTATTTCTATTGTTCCTGATCCGAAATATTTCTTTAAAAGTTCCATTAATTGAATATCTCTTTCATTTTGCCTGTAAGGCTCTAAATCTTAATTGTACTTGATAACCTATTTTATGTGATTTTTAATTATGAATATTAATATCAAAATTTCCCTCACCGCTTACAAAGCCTGCAATTCAATTATTATCAACAATATTTTTAGTTAAAATCCGTGGTCTATCTACAATATTTACATTAAAAAAATTAGATTTTAATTCATTTGAAAGGCCTCCTTTAGGATTAATTGCTGCTTTAATATTAATAATTTTTTGAAGACCTTCAATAGAAAGATGATTTTTATTGGAAATAATTTCTACTATCCGTAGGACTGAAATAAACAAAAATCTGCATATTTTTGAGTTAATCCTAAAGGAGGATCTTTTTCAAAATGAGGAATAATTACATTTTTTAAATCATTTAATTTTATTATAGTATATTTACTACTTTCGTGTTTAGGATCTATATTTATTTTTCCTATTCCACCAAAAATTTGTTGTAACATTAATAATAAAGATAATTCTCGTTGATGTAATGTAATTTGAAAATTTGAACTTACTATTCAACCTATTTTATTCTTAGTATTTTTATAAATTCTAATTATAAAAGAGCTTTCAGCATCCGAAAGTCCTGTTACAAATCCAGGATTCAATTTAGGTTGAATATTTACAGTAGAAAATGTTCTTTTATTTAATTGTTTAGAAGGGATTTTGACTCGATAGCTCCTTTCGCAGCCCGTTAGAGTACATCTTAACCTTGGAATCGATACCGATCCAAAGTAACTACCGTCTACTCGTTGCTCTTTTACACTTTTATTTTTAAAATACAAAAGTGACTTAGATCCGCGATTACCCATTTCATTTTCATTTATCTTTTGAGTTGTTACTTTACCTGAGTAATTACTTCAGCCACTAAGAACTGTTACCAGCTATAGTTTAGTATCAAAAGTTTTAGGGCTTCCCCGGGGTTTGATAGTTTTTCCCAATATAGAATTTTCCCAGAATTCTTAACAGGAGGTAATCCAGCAAGAGAAAATAAAGAAATACATAAACTTAAACTTAATAAAGGATTAGTAAAAAATAAACCTTTTAATTCATAGATATACCTTATTTCTATCGGTTGTCCTAGTTTTGTATGTGAGATTAGGGTGTTATTATTTGTTGTTCTATAAGAATTAGACTCCCTATAATAATCATAATTATACACCTCCTCCTTAGGTATCATATTTGATCCCAATTCATTCATTTTTTGCAATTTCTTAAAATTATGCAGTGTCGGAGAAAGAGTGGGAGTATAAATACTATAAGTTACAGCTAATATTATTAAAAAGATATTTAAATTTGTAATAGTATATTGTATTAAATAAAATAAGAAAGAATCGATAGATTGTTCCGTATTTATAGCTAAAGCTAATAAAAGGAAACCAATATGAGAGATAGTACTGTCAAAAAACAAATTTACCATACAAATTAGAAACGTAAAAAGATTAAGGTAGGAATAGAAATTTGATATTGTGCCTACTTTAGAGCAGCTAGATTACAATATTTCCACCATAATAATTATTATTATTATTTTAAGCAACTGGAACAATTTATTTACCAATCTCTACCGGTGTTCATACCAGTTTTGATATAAATAATTTTAGAAGACCCTTCTCTAGTTAAATGATCTCCTTTATTAATAATTTCAGCGGCTTTTACCCAATCTAAAAAATCCTTAGCTTTAATACCTCGAATAGTATGTTGACTACAAAACGGAATAATTATATTATAAATATCAGAAAATTTAGTACACTGAAAATATCCTCATTCTTTTTGAATAGAATTAATATATTGACCACAGTTAAAATAACTTACAAAACTTTTCAATAATTCCTGATCTCGTATATGTTGAGAAACTTGAAAAACTAATTGAACACCGACACCCGCTTTATTTCGATTTTTATTTACTTTAATAAAGAAACATCCCTCACCAGTAATAAATCCTGCCATTCACTCGTGATGAGGTATTTCTGCCTTTTGGACTAAAGGTCGGATTATAGGTATAGTATTAGGAAAAGCTGTTTTTAAAACTTCTGATAGTCCCCCTTAAGGGTTCAATGAAGCTCGAATATTAATAATGGATTGAAGGCCTACCTCCTTTAGGTGTTCACCTTTAATAATCAACATTATTATTTCTTTAAATAGTATATAATCAGCCTGTTTTTTAGTTATTAAAATATCTGTACCAGCAAAATGCGGGATAATTTTATCTAAAATTTGTTTTGGAGAAGTTACTCTAAAAGCGCACATATCATTCGAGCTATTTGCTATAATTCCAATTCCGCCAAAAAAAGCTTGAATTTGTTTTAAAAGTTCTAAATCTTTTTTATGTAGTGCTATTTGGAAAACAACTACCGCTCGCCATCTTAATCGATGACCGCTACTTTTCGTATAATACATACGAATGAACCCTCAGCGTCAGTTAAACCTGTAATAAAGAAAGGATTTAAACTATTAATGATAGTGTCCGTAGGAGATGTTGAATATAATCTAGCTTTGATTATTTTTGTTTTGTTTTTTCTATTAGTAAAATCTTTACTTGAATGTTTTGTTCTAATTTGGTTAGGTAAAATGTGGGATAGAAAACCAGAATTGTCTCTATTAGAGTACACCTTAAATTAATTAATTTTTGTTTTTTTAATAAATCAACTACCGTCTACTCGTTGCTCTTTTACAGGCGATATTCCTGACTTAGATCCGCGATAACCCATTTTGTTTTCACTCATCTTATAACTTGTTACCTTACCCAGTTAATTACTCTGGCCACTCATAGTCTTTCGGCTATGGTTTGGTATCATAAATTTTAGGGCTTCCCCGGAGTTTGATAGTTAAGCCCACACTACGTATTTTCTCAAATACTGTAGGCTAATAATCTTTTTATTCTTATTTGTGCTAATCCTAATAAGCTACCTATTATTAAAGATAATATAGAACTTATTAATAATAAACTTTTTAATACGGGTAAACCAACTACTAAGCCTTCTAAGTTTATTGAGGCACCTTCTCAGAAAGAGATTAAACTAGATAGACTTTCTATTGTAGTAATATAACCACTACTACTTAATATTTTACTTTTAATTCCACCTATTACACCAATTTGAGTATACAATTCTAATAAAAATATAAAAATTGCTATTTTAGGAATAATTGTTAATCATGTTGTAACTATTGTGGGTGTTCCATCATATACATCCACGGTAATTAAATTTATCGTTCAAATTAAAAAAAAGACAAAGTACTAAATAATAAATATAAATTATATTAAATTCAAATATAAACATATTGTCCTGCGGACTAAGAAAAGTGTTATAGTAGTTTATTTAAGATATCTACCTTTATTCATTTTCGCTTTTATTTGACGGATTTGTTCAAAGCCTTCATTAGTTAAATGTTCCTTTGATTTAATCATTTCCGCCACTTTTTCCAATCCTCGAAATCTAGTGCTTTCACACCAAGAATAGGATATTTTTGAAAAAAAGGTAAAATCTTTTCATAATTATCTTTGAATGATTGGCATTTAAACTCAATATAATTCAAGTAAGAATAAGTATGACCACAATCAAAGAAATCTATAAAACTTTTTAGTAATAATTCCTCTATTGCTCTAATATGTTGAGTTAATATAAAAAGTATTTCTACATGACTTCTTCTTATGAAGAGTTGCTTTATACGGTTTAGATTCCCTAATACTAATTTTGAAACAACCATCACCAGAAATAAAACCAGCTATCCATTGAGGATGTAATTTAGTATTATTAACTGGAACTGGTAATATTGAAAAAGGTATGCTATTAGGGAAAGCGATTTTTAGAACAGTAGTGGTCGCCCACCCTTTATTAAGAGAAGCTCTGATATTTACTATTTTTTGTAAACCTTCTATTGTTAAATGTTCCCCGCGTTGCATAATCATTACTGCCTCTTTAAATAATAAGTAGTCATAATGTTTTTTAGTTTTTAAAGGATCTGTACCAGCAAAATGAGGTATTACTTTTGTCACTATTTGATCTAAAGAACCTACTGTATAATCACAACAACTGTTTCTTTCTTTTCCTATTCTCCCTACTCCCTCAAAGTAAGTTTGAATAAGTTTTAATAATTCAATATCTCTATTATGAAGATTGATTATAAAATTTGCCTCTACCTTTCATTCATTGTTAGCTAATCATAATTATCGGCAAAGGAAGATCTCTCTTTGTTAATTCTAGCTTTTATTTGATTTATATTTTCTAATCCTTTTTGTCCTGGAGGAGTATGAGCCTTATTTTTCATTAGCTCAGCAACCTGACATCAATCAAGGTAATCCATAAGCTTTACACCTTGAATTTGGTGTTTATTAAAAAATGGAATTATTTTATCATAAATATCTGAAAATTTACTTACTTGATATACAAAAGCAGCATCATTGCTTTTATATATATTACCACAACCGAAATATACAATTAAACTTTTCATTAATTTCTCATCTCTAGCGTGTTGAACAAGTTGGAATACTAATCTAAAAGCTACACCTACTTTAGTTTTAGATTTAAATTTTTTTATTAGAAAAGAACCTTCAGCAGATGTGAAACCAGCTAACCAATAAGGATCATAATTAATAATACTCTTAATTATTGGTCTATTAACTGGCATAATATCAGGACTAGTAATAGTTAATTCATCAGGTAAACCTAAATTCATAGAAGCTCTAATACTTATAATTTTTTTAAATCCTTCTAAAGTTAAATGTTCTTTATTTTGAACAAGGTCTAATGCTTGTTTAAAGAGTTAAAAAATCCCCAAATTTTTGAGTGTGTAACGGGTAATTATTGAAATGATTTTTAATTACTTGTAGCAATAGCGGCTATTGAAGTAACAAAATATTTACTTGAATTAGGCTTTGAGTTATATACCTTACCTACATTGAAAATTTCTTTAATCTTTTGCAATAGCTGCTTTAGCTGGTATCTTTTTTATGTAAGTGAATTTCAAAGAAAAGTTTTACTACTCAACCTCTTTTGTAAGCATTATTTTTATAAATATTTATTCCTAAACATCCATCTCCGTCAGTCGTGCCGACCCAGTAATAAACCAAGGGTCTAATACAAATTTTAATTGAGCTGATTTAGCTATAGATGAATTAGAGGAATTTTGGCTGCAAGGTTCAATTAATTGAGTTAATCTAAATAGGGTTCAATAGAATAAAATTGTCTTTGAATAATTTGATTAGAAGGGATTTTAATTTGATAGCTTCTTTCGTTGCCCATTAGAGTACATCTTAATTTCATTAAATTTTTATTAATAAAACAACTTCCATTTACTCGTTGCTCTTTTACAATAAAATTAATGGATTTAAATATTACTGACTTAGATCCGCGATTGCCCACGTTCTTTTCAGAAGCCTTACGACTTGTTACCATACATGAGTAATTACTTCATCCACCATCAACCTTTCGATTGTGCTTTGGTATCGTAAGTTCTAGGGCTTCCCCGGAGTTTGATAGTTTAATCCCGACAATAGAGGATTTCCCAAGTCCTCTTTCAGGAGACCAATTATGTAAAGGAGCAGCAGCTATTTTAAATAAAAAACCTACAAAGATAATTATTAAACCTAAACTTAATCCTTGTAGTACTGTTGGTTGATCTATTCCAGAGATGGAGTTTAATAAATAAATGGATTCAAAATTTGTTAAACCGGTATAAGAGTAAATTAAACCTATACCTAATAAGATTAAACAGGATGAAAATCCACCTAATAAGAAATATTTTAAACCAGCAGAAGTAGCCGATTCAGAATTTCTATATAAAGTAGCTAAAATATATAATCCAAAACTTTGTAATTCTATACTTAAATATAAAGATATTAAATCAAAACTAGAGATCAATAAAGAAGAACCTAAGATACTAAATAAGACGATTATTGAATAATCGGTTGAATAACTTTCCTGCCTAGGGGATGAAATTAAGGGGGAGAATTCTGTGTCTATGTCTGTGTCTGTGTTTGTGTTTGTGTCTAGGGACTTTCTTACTTGTGACTTAGTTTTAGACTTATAATTGTAATTATAATTATACAGAGGCCCTTTAAATTTAAATACGCATCCACTATTTGTACTTGTATAACTTTGTACCACCTGAGGCCACCCAATTAAAATACATCCTCCTATAAAAAATAGAAAAATTTCCATTAATTGAGATATTGGAGTTATATGAAATAACCCACTATAAATACCTATACCTGATCCAATTGACTGAATATAGAAGCAATTAAAAGAACTTGCTCCGGTATAAATAAATATTATTGAAGCTATTCTAGAAATATGAATAGAACTTATTTTTTTAAATAAAGGTAGGGCCTTAGCCGCTATTAATGTTATTATAGATATAAATATCATCACTTAGTCCTCTT
>Ga0193692_1000137_pt1 | contig 17475 bp, 15 predicted proteins | sample L3a1metaG_FD_144917 | JGI IMG/M metagenome (GOLD analysis project Ga0193692, IMG submission 144917) | Soil microbial communities from a riparian zone of the East river system, Colorado, United States - L3a1 | ecosystem: Environmental > Terrestrial > Soil > Riparian zone | place: USA: East River... | reverse complement strand
GCCGATCTCGAGCCCGAGCTGGCGGCGATCATCGCGCGCGCGATGAAGCTGGATCCGGCGGATCGCTATCAAACCGCCGACGATATGTTGCTGGACGTCGAGCGCGTGATGCGTTCGGTGTTCAGCCCCGTCGGCCAGACCGAGCTCAAGCGGTGGCTGGCGGAGCTGGAGGCGAAGGACGGCGTGCCCTCGATGGGCAAGGCGGCCAACGCGCTGCAACCCGGTCGCACCGGCACCGGCGAGATGGAAGATGTCGTCCTGGTCGATTCGACGCGCGAGCAAACCGACGTGGGCGAAGAGGACACGTCGCTGGCCGTGCTGGAGGCGTCGGGCACCGACGGCCGGCCGCGGCTCAGCCGTCATCGTTCGGTCGAGATGGATCTTCCCGTTCCGCATGACAATGAATCGCGGCAGACGCGGCGGCTGGGGCCGTCGGAGTTTTCGCTGCCGATCCCCGAAGAGGATGGGCCGCCGGGGCGACGCCGGCGGAGCGGCGGGGGACGCGGGGTGACGATCTTGTTCGTCGGCGTCCTGCTGGTGGTCGGCGCGGCGCTGGCGGGTAGTTACCTGGGCTCACGCGCAGAGGACTCGCGCGCGGCGGGTCCGCGTCCGGAGGGACCGGAGAATCTTCCGGCGGTGGCCGGCGCCGACGCTGCCGCCCCGGCTGCGGCGCGCGGCGAATCGGAACCGGCGACCGGCAAGATCGCGTCCAAGAAAAAATCGGCGCCCGAAGCGGCGCCGCCGGCGGCTGAGCCCTCACGTGATCCGGCCACTGCACGCGAGCCAACTGCGCCGCGCGATCCGGGCGCCGCCCGTGAGCCCGCAGCGGCCAAGAGCCGCGGGTCCTCCGACAAACCCGAGTACAAGCGGCGCGGCATCAGCGGTCTCAAGAACATGATGGCCCCCGACCCGTCGCTGCTGCCGCCCGGGGGCGCCGCCAGCGAACCGCCGCCGCCGCCGCCCGCGCCGTCCGAGCCCGAAAAAGCGCCGTAAAGTCGGCCGCCTCTGCATGTAGGCCGCGTGGCGCCCGGCGACTACATCGTCACTTCTTGCCGGGTCTTTCTGTTTGCCGTGATGGCCGTGTCTATGCCTTTGAGCAAAGGCAACGAAACATCGACACTAGGAGACCCCAATGACACGCCTTCCCTCGACCATTCGATCCTCCAATAAGACGTTGTTCATCGCGGCGGCGCTTGCGCCGCTGATCATGCTGCCCGGCTGCGGCCTCAAGGACGACGCCGACGGATTTCGCGGCGGCGTACCCCGGCACGAGGCCGTGGAGGTGAATGTGCCGGGCGGCGCGCAGACCGGCAGCCTGACCGCCGAGGGTGGCGCCAGGCAGAGCGCGCTCCTGGGAGAGAAGGCCGAATACTATTGGCTGACGCGCACGGTGACCGGCGTGATCAACACCGGCACGTTCGCGGTGTTGACGCTGGTCAAGACCATCGTCAACTATCCCGCCACCTCCGTCAGCGGCGACACCGCCGTCTGGGGGCCGCACACGGAGCCGCTCAGCCCCAACACCTGGCGGCTGACGGTCACGCGCCTCGAGCCGCACAAGTTCCAGTACGCGTTGGACGCGAAAGCCAAGACCGCCGGCGACTCGACGTTCAAGACGATCCTGGCGGGTACGCACACCCGCGCGGTCACCGCCGGTGGTCTGCCGATCGAGGGCTTCGGGTCAGGGACGTTCACCGCCGACTGGGACGCGGCCCAGACGCTGCCCGAGCATGGCAAGGAGGTCGGCAAGGCGATGTTCACGTATTCGCGTGAGAGCCTGAGCGCCAAGGGGACCGTCGACGTCGTCTTCACCGGGATCAAGGAAGACAAGACCGGCGAGCTGTTTGATGCGGTCTACAAGTACGCGGAGACCCCGGGCGCCGGCGGCGACTTCCAGTACGCCGCGACCCAGGACTACCTGCCCGATCCCGGCAACACGGGCACCGCGAAGGAGAAGCTGACCATCCGCAGCCGCTGGCAACAGACGGGCGCCGGGCGCTCGGACGTGAAGATCTCGGGCGGCGATCTGGCCGCGAGCGGCACCGTCGGCACCGCCAACGAATGTTGGGACAGCAACTTCGGCAGCGTCTATAAGGCGCAGAGCTGGCTGCCGATGGGCGGGTGGGGGACCGAGGCGAGCTGCGTGTTCACCCCGGCGGAGTACTCGACGCTCTGATGACCCGCCCGGCCCTGACCGTTGTTGCAGGAGGCAGCGCCGCCGATTCGCGGGCGGCGCTGCGCGAGCTTTACACGAAGTTCGGCGGCAGCGTGTTCGGGCGGTGCCAGTATCTTCTCAAGGACAGAGCCAAGGCGGAGGACGCCATGCAAGACGTGTTTGCCCGGGCGTTGACCGCCTACAACGATTTTCGCGCCGAATCGTCGCCGCTGACCTGGCTGATGAAGATCGCGACCCACCACTGCCTGAACGTGCTACGCGCCGAACGTGCCCCCTGGCACGAGCGGTTCCAGCGCGAAGAACAGGCGCGCATCCAGCCGGAGGCGCACGGGGGCGCGGCGCGCGGCGGGCCGCAGCTGGTCGAGGACCGCGAGGCGGTGCGCAAGCTGCTGGGCAAGCTGGACATCGAGACCCAGGCCGCCGCCATTCACTACTACGTGGACGAGATGACGCTGGAGGAGGTTGCGGCGTTGCTGGGGCGTTCGGTGCCCACCATCCGAAAGCGGCTGGAGAACTTTGCCGCCCTGAGCGGGCAGGAGATCACGCGATGACCGAAACGACCAACCACCTGGGGGAGCTGAAGTTGCGGCGGTTGTGGGCGGGAGAATCACTGGGCGACGGCGCGGCCGCCGTCCAGGAACACGCCGCCGCCTGCGCGCAGTGCCGCGCGCGCCTCAAGGAGTTCGACGATCAGCAGCGGCGCTTCCAGGACGAGATCTCGTTCGATCGCTTCGCGGCCGGTGTCGAACGCGCGGCCCGCCGTCCGGCGGCGCCGGCGCGGCTGCGTAATGCCAGCGTCCGCTGGCTGGCCCCGGCGCTGGGGATGGCCGCGGCGCTGGCATTGATCGTGACGTTCGCGTCCCGGGACGACGGCGATCGCGCGACCAACCGGACCAAGGGCGGCGGCAGCGGCGTCACCGTGCGCATCGCCGCTCCCGAGCGGGGGACCCAGCGCAGCGCTTCGGCCGACACGCCCGAGGCGCTGTCCGCCGGCGAGCGGATCCGCATCGGCTATCAATCGGGCGCGCACCGCTACCTGACCGCGATCTCGGTCGACGACAGCGGGGCGGTGACGGCCCTGTATCCGGAGGCAGGCCGCAGCGTGACAGTCCCGCGCGGCGCCGAGACTCGCTACCTGCCCGACAGCCTGGAGCTCACCGGCAAGGGCGCCGAGCGCCTGGTGGTCGTGCTCAGCGACGAGCCACTGGAGATGGAGGCGGTCAAACGCGCAGCGCGCGCTGCCTACCTAAAATCTAAGGGCGACATCCTGCATCTGCCGCCGCTTGAGGTGCAGGGCGAGCAGTTCCACCGCAGCTTCCTAAAACCCTAGCGAAGCCTCTCGAGCCGTTCATGCGCAAGCTTGTCATCGCCGCCGTCGCTGTTCTGTTGGGCGTTCTCACGCTGGCGGCGCCGGCCGGGCGTGCGCGCGCGCAGGCGCTGCGTCGGTTTGCCATCGTCGTGGGCAACGACGGCGGCGGGCGTGACACGCGGCCGCTGCTTTACGCGCGCCAGGATGCGCGCAAGGTGCACGAGATCCTGACGCGCCTCGGGGGCGTGCGCGCGGAGGACGCCGTGCTGCTGCTGGACCGAACCGCCGCCGAGCTGCAGGTGGCGCTGGGTGACATCGAACAGAAGGCGCGCGACAGCGGCCAGCGCGGTGAGCGCGCCGCGCTGCTGGTCTATTTCTCCGGTCACGCCAAGGATGGCGCCTTGCGATTGGGCGACACCCGGCTGCCGCTGGAGTCGCTGAAGGCGCGCATCGCGCAGGCCCCTGTCGACGTGCGCATCGCCATCTTCGATTCGTGCCGCTCGGGCATGCTCACCCGCACCAAGGGGGCCCGCAAGGCGCCGGCGTTCGAGGTCGAATCCAAGAGCGCGCGCGACGCCAAGGGGCTGGTGATCCTTACCTCCAGCACCTCCGACGAGGATTCGCAGGAATCGGATCTCATCGGCGGCAGCTACTTCTCGCACCACCTGGCCAGTGGCCTGCTGGGTGGGGCCGATCGCTCCGGCGACGGGCGGGTCACGTTGTTCGAGGCCTACGCCTACGCGTACGATCGCACGGTGGCCGACACGGCAGAGAGCGCGGGCGGCGCGCAGCACCCGACGTTCAGCTACGACCTGGCCGGCAACGGCGACCTGGTCCTGACCGACGTCGCCCAGCGCAACGAAGGGCTGCTGTTTCCGCGCGCCGCCGCCGGCGGTGTCTATTTCCTGGTGGACGGGAAAGGATTCGTGGCCGCCGAGGTGGTCAAGGCGCACGACGCCGAACGCCGGATCGCGCTTGCGCCCGGACGCTATCGGGTCAAGCGGCGGCTGCCCGATCGCTTGCGCGTCGGCGAGATCGAGATCGCGCGCGGGCAGATCACGACGCTGGACGAGCCGTCCCTGCGCGACACGCCGTTTTCGGACGATCCGGTCAAGGGCGCGCCGCGAATCGAGCTGGCCGGCCGCTGGAGCGTCGGCGTGGGCGGAACCTACCAGGCGATCTTCGACGCCCCCACGCGCGACAGCCTGTTCCCACCGACCGGGATGCTGGGGGTCGAGCTGCGGCTGCACGACTTTCTCCGGCGCGATTGGGTGTGGGGCTTCGACTTCGGCGCCGGCAGCGCCCGCGGAACCGTGAACCTGCCGACTGCCAGCCTGCCGTTCAAGTTCTCCGAGCTGTCGCTGGCCTCGTCGATGGTGGTTGAATATCCCGGCCGCTGGGTCACGCCCTTTGTGGGTGGCCGTCTGGCGCTCTTGCTGATGGGCCGCGAGTTCGAGGGGTCGGCGTTGCCCAAGCAGTTCTTCTCGACCCTGTCGCCGGGAATTGTCGGCGGCCTCGGTTTCCGGTTCTCGCGCACGTGGGGGCTCACGGTGCGCGGGCGCGTCCACTATCTGCTCTACAACGTCGACGAGAATCGCTCGCTCGGTTATTGGGAGCTTGCCACGGCGGTGTCGTATGACCTCTAGGAAGAAGCACAAGCAGTTTGCGATTGGTCTTGCTGTGGGCGCGGCCCTGCTGGCCGGCTGCGGCAACTATTCCAACGAGGACCTCGAGTACATGAACGCGCTGCCGGAGCGCGAGGACATCGAGGCCAACCTTCCGCAGGCGCAGAGCGCGATGCTGGCCCAGACCGCCGAGCTTTACCGGATCACCCACGACGTGATACGCGCGTTCAACGGCACGGCTGACGCGTTCCTGCGCCTGATCGACTTCGTCCGCGCCCACTCACCGTCGAGCCGCACCGACAACAGCCGGACCTGGGGGCCGTACCCGTCGAAGGAGAATCCCGACTGGATGGTGAAAATGGAGATCAGCCGCGTGAATCCCACCGCCACGACGTTTAGCTACTGGCTGGGATTTCTCCCGGTCGGCAACCGTACCGCCACGCCGATCAAACTGATTGACGGCTCTTTCGACGCCCGCGGCGGCATCCGCGGCGGCGTGGGAGCTTTCGATGTGAAGACGGCAGAAGCGCGCGCGAACGGGATTGCGCTCGACCTGGGGTTCCTGGACAGCTTGCACGTCGATTACGACACGATTACGGACACGGTAACGGACCCGATCGTGGTCCACATGGTGGTCACCAACCTCGACAATCCGCTCAAGCCCGACGAGATCAAGTCGGCCGTTTACGACTACGGTGAGACGTCGGACCACCGCGGCGCGATGACGTTCGACTTCTGGGCCAACAGCATCCCCGGACCGGCGCTGGAGAAGTTTCACGTCACCAGCCGGTGGCTCAGCGACGGCGCCGGGCGCTCCGATGTTCAGGTCGTCGAAGGTGACGGGGCCGGCGCCAAGCAGGCGCAGTGCTGGGATCGGCACTTCCAGGCCACGTACACCAACAAGCCCTGGGCGCCGGCCGAAAACCTCGGCGATCCCTCTGCCTGCCCCGACATTCCGTCCCTTTGACACCGTCGGGGATGGTGGTCGCCTTTTCCGGTTTTGCGGTATGATGGCGTGTACCATCGGGATTCCGCAGGGCGCGGAGAAACAAGAGGCGACTTGGCTGAGCACTTTCGACGCATCGACCCCCGCTACGACCGAAATGTAGAGGTCGAGATGACCCTCGATGGGAAAAAGCAGACGTCGCAGACGCGCAACATTTCGCTCGGCGGTCTGTACGTCGAGGTCCCCACCGCCGCGCCGATCGGAACCACCGTCCAGCTACGCTTCCAGTTGCCGACCCAGCCCGAACCGGTCGAGGTCAGCGGCGACGTTCGCTGGGTCGTGAAAAAAGGCGCCAGCGAGGCCATCGGCATGGGCATCCGCTTCCAGGGCCTACGCGCCCGCGACGTCTGGGCCTTGAACCGGTTTTTTCAGACCACCACCTAACCTAGGATTTCTTGACCGAGAATTTCAGGATGATCTTGCCGCTGTACCACTCCCCTTTGTTCAAGGTGGTGCTGGGGAAGGTGGGTTTGTTGGGCGAATCAGGGAAGTGATCCGGTTCCATGCAGAAACCGGTGCGGAACGCGTAGAGGCGACCGCCCTTTCCCACGTCGCGGGGCTGTTTGCCCTCGAGGAAGTTGCCCGAATAGAACTGCATACCCGGCTCGGTGCTGAAGACTTCCATCACCCGGCCCGAGGTCGGCTCAAAGGCGCGCGCCGCCAGGCTGAGCTCGTTGCCCTTTTTCTTCAGCACATAGTTGTGGTCGTAGCCGCCGGGACCGAATTTTAGCTGCTCGTAGTCATCCCCGATGCGGGCACCGATCGTCTGGGGTTTGCTGTAGAAGTCCATCGGCGTCCCTTTGACCGGACGAATCTCTCCCGTGGGAATCAGGTTCGCGTCGAGGGGCGTGAATGACTCCGCGTTGATCCACACAACGTGGTTCAGGATGTCGCCCTTCTCCTGGCCCGCCAGGTTGAAGAACCCGTGCGAGGTGAAGTTGACGACGGTTTTCTTGTCGGTGGTCGCGTCGTATGTCACCACCAGCTCGTTCTGCGGCGTCACCGAGTAAATCACGCGCAGCGGGAGGTTCCCGGGATAGTTCTCCTCGCCGTCCTTGAACACATAACTCATCTCGACGCTGGTGGGTTCGGTCTGCTTTGCGTCGAAGACCACGAAGCGCGAACCCTTCTTCCCGCCATGCAGAGAATTCGGGCCGTTGTTGATGGCGAGCTGGTAGTCGACACCGTCGATGTTCAGCTTGCCCTTGCCGATGCGGTTGGCGTACCGGCCGATGAACGCGCCCATCGACGCCTGGCCATCCACCACCTGCCCGATCGTCTCGTAGCCAAGCAGCACATCACCGATGACCCCTTTCTTGTCGGGCACCAGGATCTGCACCAGCTTGGCGCCGTAGTTCGTGATCCGCACGACCATGCCGTTCTTGTTCTGGATCGTGTAGAGGCTGACCTTCTTTCCGTCGATCTCCTTCTCGAAGTTTTCCACCTTGAGTTCGACGAAGCTGCCTTTCGCTGCCAGTCCGGCAGGGCAAAGGTTGACCACAGTGGCCACGCACAGAACGAAGCGCAGGAAATTTTTCATCGCAGGCTCCCGGGACAGTGGACGCCGACAATGCCCGATGCCGGGGCCGCCCGGCAAGCCTGCCGAGGCCTGTCGCGCAAACGTTTAAATTCAATGGGTAAAACGTTTTTAACGCGGGCGGTTTCGCGCCCGGGCGCGGCACCCGGTGCTTTCTTGCTGGCGGGCAGCGAGGTCGCGAAGCTGATTCCCTAGCGTAGATTGTCCGGCAGCAGCGGGGACGGCGCTCCCGTGTACGTGACCCAGAGCTGGTGGGCGGCGCGGGTCATCGCGACGTGCAACAGGCGGCGGGCGTCGTCGGAGACCGGGTACGAGGCGTCGTTGGCGTCGACCAGGATGACGATGTCGAACTCGAGGCCCTTGGTCTGGCGCACGTCGGTGACGTCGATGCCGGGGGTGAAGGAGAAGTCCTGGTCAGCCACCAGTCGCACCGCGGGCACCTCGGCGCGCGTGAGCGCCTCGTAGTAGACGCGCGCCTGTTCGGGGTGGCGCGAGACCAGCGCGACCGACGCGGCCGGCTCGCTGCGGATCAACTCCTTGAGCGCGTGCGAGAGGAACTCGCTCGCCTCGCCGGCGGTCGCGAAACCGAACGCCTCGACCGGCGCGCCGGCGCGCGGGGCGACCGGGCGGATGTCCCCCTGCAGAGGACCCAGCACATGTTCGGCGCAGTCGACGATCTCGCGCGTCGACCGGTAGCTTACGCGCAAAGGTTCGATCCGCTCGTGCGGGATCCCCAGATCGTCCAGCAGGCCGTCCCAGCTCGAGAAGCCATGCTCGGGCGCGATGGCCTGCGCGGTATCGCCCGACAGCGTGACCGATCGCTGCTTGGTGGTGGTGTCCAGCAGCACCGCCAGCTCCACCGGCGAGAAGTCCTGCACCTCGTCCACCATGAGGTGTTCGTAGCCGAGCGCCACGCCCTTGGGTCCCGGCAAGGGTCCACGCTGCAGTTGATAGAGGCGCAGCAGCAGCGCATCGTCCTCGGGGTCCAGCGCGTACGCCTCGTCATCGTCGCCACGCGGGGCGTTCCGCAGCCGCTCGCGCTCGACGTTCCAGCGATAGATGTCGTCCAGCTGCCCCTCGCTGAATAGTCCCGGCGCGTGCCGCGCGAAGCCCTCGCCCAGCGCAGCGCGATCGGTCAGCAGGCTCGCCCACTCGCCGATCACGTCGCGCGTGCGGGCGCGCAGCAATCGCCCGGCGCTCTCGACCGCGTTGCGCGTCGCCGGCTCCAGCGGCGCCGCCTTGACCCACATGGCCAGCGCCGTGAGGCGCAGATCCGCCGGCCCCGATTGCTGTTCCCAGAACGCAAGCGCCTCGGCGCCGCCCGGTTTGTCTGCCAGCTCGGCGGCCAGGCGCTCGCGGCAAAATTGCAGCAAGACGGACTGGCGCTCGACCAGGATGCGCAACATCGCGCCGTGCGACTTGGCGCGCATGACCAGCGACGGCGTCTCGTCGGTCAGCTCCGCGTGCAGCGACGGAAACGCCAGCTTGCGGATGCTGTCGGCCCACGCCGTGAAGGTCAGCACCGGCACGCCGTCGACGTCCAGCGACGGCAACACGCGCGAGACGTAGGCGGCCAGCGCGCGCTGGTACACCACCACCAGCATCCGATCGGGGCGGAAGCGCCGTGGCTCGGCGAACGCGAGGTACGCGATCCGGTGCAGGCCGATGGTTGTCTTGCCGCTGCCGGCCGAACCCTGCACGGCGATAAGGCCCGAGCTCGGCTGCGTGATCAGCTCGAACTGGCGCGGATCGATCAGCGCCGCGATCGCGGGCAGGTGGCGATCGGGCAGGCGCGCGCCCGATTCGTCCATGCCCAGCTTTCCGCGCACGGTGGCAGCCGCTGGCGCGGCGGGCGGCGGCGCTCCCGGCGTCGGCCGCAGCGGCGTCAGCGTCGCCGTGCCGTCGCGCGCAACCTGCAGCTTGGCTTGATTGGCCGCGATCTGGCGCCAGGCGCCGGTGCGCAGATCGCGCGAAAAGATCCCCTGCGGCGAGGCGACCCGCCGCAGATCGGCGTCGACGATTGCGACCGTCCGCCGCGCCAGGATCTCGCCCTCGACCATCTTGTCGCCCAGCAGCTCTTCATACGAGTCGCCCTCCTCGTATCGGTAGAACAGCCGCGACACCGGCGCGTTCCGCCAGTCGACGATCTGCACGCCGCCGCCCGCCTCGACAAAGCTGCGGGCGCCGATCAACACGTCACGCCGGCGGCCACCCTCGTCCAGGCGCAGGTGGCCGAAGTAGGGGGACTTGCGATCGATGGGCGGCGTGTCGCCCTTGCCGCGCTGCCGCGAAAGCGCCTCGATCCGGTGCATCTGCTCGAGGATCGAACCTTGGTCCTCCGGCTTGGCCTCGGCCAGGGCGTCACGCAGCTCGATCAGCGAGCCGGCGTCATCGACGGCCAGCCGCGCCTTGCGGGGAACCGCGTCCAGCTTGCGCAGCACAACCGCGAGGAGGGCCTGCTCCTCCGCCACGATAGGGGGCACAGAGGCGGATGGGGCCGGCGCACCGCCGATTTCACCGCGCGCATCATCCATGACGTTCGCACTGTCCCGATTGGGCGCCGCGTCGGTGGCTATTTCCGCTGACTTTTCCAAGCAACCGGTCAGCATAGTGACCGTCGCTGTCCATGTCACGCGCGAACACCGTGGGTGTCGTTGTGCCGCCTCGTACTAGGGACATCTTTGTAAAGTTGCCTGCCAATGGCGGTCCCAGCGTCTGACTGCGTGGCAGACCTCCGCACATGCGGCAGACACAAAGAAACCGCCTACTTCCGCCGCGAAGCGCGCGTTGCCCCCAGTGGATTTAGCGCTGTTCAACGGAGAGATTCCCTGTTCAAGTAACCGACCGGTGGCCGTAGCCGTTCAGCTCTTCGTCCCCTGTTACGTCGACCAGCTCTATCCTCAGGTGGCCGAAGCAACCGCCGCCGTTCTGAGGCAGGCCGGCTGCGAGGTGCGCTTCGACGAGCGCCAGACCTGCTGCGGGCAGCCGATGTCGAACTCGGGATGCGCGGCCGACGCGGCCAAGCTGGCGCGCCGCCACCTGGACATCTTTCGCGGAACCGTCAGCGTCAGCCCCTCAGCGTCGTGTGTCAGCCAGGTGCGCAACCACTTCCACGATCTCGGCGTGACGCTGGACGATGCCGATCACCAAACCATGGCCGACACGTTCGAGCTCAGCGAGTTCCTGGTGAACCGGCTCGGCGTCACGGAGTTCGGGGCGCGCTTCCCGCACAAGGTGGGGCTGCACGCCAGCTGCCACGGCCTGCGCGAGCTGGGGCTCGGGTCGATGAGCGAACGTCGCAGCGGCGTCGTCGCTTCGCCGGCGGAGCTGTTGCTGCGCAAGGTGGCGGGCCTCGAGCTGGTGCCGCCCACGCGCCCCGACGAATGCTGCGGATTCGGCGGCACCTTCGCGGTGGCGGAGGCGGGCCTTTCGGCGCGGATGGGGCGCGATCGCTGCGCCGACTTCGCGACGGCGGGGGCCGCGTTCATCACCGCCACCGATATGAGCTGCCTCATGCACCTCGACGGCATCAGCAGCCGGCACGGCGGGCCGCGGGCGCTGCACCTGGCCGAGATCCTCGTGTCGACGTGAACGCTCCGCCGCGTTTCCACCGCGACGCCGAGACCTTCCTGCGCGACGAGGCGCGCGTCACCTGGCACGACCAGGCCATCTGGCACCTGCGCAAGAAGCGCGACACCGCCACGGAAGACGTGCCGGACTGGGAGGCGCTGCGCGACCACGCCGCCGCGATCAAGGCCCACGTGCTGGATCACCTGCCGCAGCTCTTGACGGCGTTCATCGATCGCGCGCGCGCCGCCGGCTGGCAGGTCCACTGCGCCGGCGACGCGGACGAGCTGCGCCGAACCGTGCACCGGATCCTCGAGCAGAAGCGGGTGCAGCGGGTGGTGAAGAGCAAGTCGATGCTCACGGAAGAGTGCGGCCTCAACCCCTACCTCGAAGAGCGCGGCATCGATCTGGTCGACACCGATCTCGGCGAACGCATCGTGCAGCTGCGCCATGAACCGCCCAGCCACATCGTGGTGCCGGCCGTGCACCTGCGCCGGCGGGAGATCGGCGAGCTCTTTCACAAGACCATGGGGACGCCCGCCGGCGAGGAGGATCCGACCCGGCTGGCGCACGCCGCCCGCCGCGATCTGCGGGCGCGGTTTCTGGCCGCCGAGGCCGGCATCACGGGCGTGAACTTCGCGGTGGCCGAGACCGGGTCGATCATCATCTGCACCAACGAGGGCAACGCCGATCTCGGGACCGCGCTGCCGGCCACGCACATCGCGTGCATGGGCGTCGAGAAGTTGATCCCGACGCTGGCCGACGCGGCAGTCTTCCTGCGCCTGCTGGCCCGCAGCGCCACCGGCCAGCCGATCACGTCGTACACGACCCACCTCACCGGCCCCGATCCGCTGCGCCCCGGGCACGAGGCGCACCTGGTGATCGTCGACGCCGGCCGTTCCGGCCTCAACGCCGACGAGGAACACCGCCGCTCGCTGTCGTGCATCCGGTGCGGCGCGTGCCTAAACACCTGCCCGGTCTATCGCAGGGCCAGCGGGCACAGCTATGGCCTCACGGTCCCGGGTCCCATCGGTTCGGTGCTGGGTCCCAGCCTGGTGGGTGATCGCCTGGCACGCGAGCTGCCGTTTGCCAGCACGCTCTGCGGAAGCTGCACCAACGTGTGCCCGGTCAAGATCGACCTGCACGATCAGCTGCTGTCGTGGCGCCGCCGCCTGGCCGAACGACATCTGGTCCCGTGGCCGAAGCGTCTGGCGATGCGGATTGGCGCCTGGGTGTTCTCGCACCCCGCGCTCTACGACCACCTCGGCCGCTGGGTGCGCCGGCTGTGGCCGTGGATCACGCGGCCGATCCCGGGCAGTCCGCTCGGGCCGTGGCTCAAGGAGCGCGCGCTGCCGCCGGCGCCGGCGGCGTCGTTTCGCCAGCGCTGGAAGAAAGATCACGCGGGCAAGCGCGATGGATGAGCGTGCCTTTATCGCCCGCTTTCGACGCGCCGGCGCGCTGCGGCCGCACCCGGGAGCGTATCCACCGCCGCACTACGAGGCGACGTGGGAGCGGTTCGGACGGATGTTGGCGGCGGTGGGCGGTACGTTCGTCGGCCGTGTCGACCGCGCGAGCATGGCCGCCGCCGCGTCGGAGGCGATCGCGCGCGCGGGCGGCCGCTGCGTGGCCAGCATCACCGCCGCGCCGCTGCTGGAGGGCGTCGCGGGTTGGTCGGTGGCGCACGACGGCGGCACGCGCCCACACGCGCTGGATGATGTTCAACTCGGCGTTCTGACGGCGGAGGCCGCGGTCGCCGAGAATGCCGCCGTCCTCTTGAGCGCCCGGTCGTTGCCGGAGCGCGCGCTGGCCTTCCTGGCGCAACACCTCCTGGTTTTGGTTCCCGCAAACACGCTGGTCCCCGACCTCGTGACCGCGCAGAGCCGCCTGTCGATCCCTCTGCCGCAGCACCTGACCTGGATGAGCGGCCCGTCGAAGACCGCCGACATCGAGCAGACGCTCGTCATCGGGGCCCACGGCTCGCGCAGCCTGATGGTCATCGCCTACGAGGATTGAACGGCTACAGGAACGTGTAGACCAGGGTCGCCTCGGTCAGCGTGTCGACGGTGTCGGCGAACGGCTGGAACGTCGGCGCGAAGCCGGCGCCCGCGGGTGAGCCGGACGGGACCGGGCGCGGCGCCGGATTCTGATCGTATCTCAACGTGAATCCGAGGCTCATGCTCAGGCTCTTGAGCAACGTGGTGGTGACGCCCAGCTTGCCGACGACGCGGGTGTCCTTGAAGGGATCGACGCCCGGCATCCTGGTGTCGACGCTGATGGCCTTACCTTCGGTGTTGAGATTGAACAGCGCCTCGACGCTGCCCGTGAAGCCGGTGGTGGGGGTCAGCTTCAACGTCTCGCCCACGAAGACACGGGCGGAATGGACGCTGATGGCCCCCAGCGTCTTTCCCGGCTGCTCGACGTAGGTCTCGTACGAAAAGTCGTAGCCGATCTCGGCCAGGACCAGGTGCATCTCGCTCTTGCGCAACTGGCGGCTGTAGCCGACCTGGCCACCGCCGAGGAAGGACTTGCCGGCGACCTTGTCGGCCGCGGCCTGCGCCGTGGCGTAGCCCGAGTTGTTGGTCGTGAAGAACCGATCGTAGCGGCCACGGAAAAGCCAGCTGTTGGTCGTCTCGACGCTGCGCTCGTCCAGCTGGGTGATCTGGTTCGGATTCAACGCATCGCCGAACACCGGCGTCAGCACCGTCGACCGGCCGTAGGCCAGGGCGCCTTCAAGCGCCAGCTTGTTTCCGCCTTCCTTGCGCGAGGCGGAGGCGCCCACGCTGCCGTTGGTCGTGTGCGAGTTGCCGGTGGTCAGCAAGAGCCCGCCCTTGGCCTGTGCCTTCCATTCGACCGCCTTCACCTCCTCAGGCTTGGCGAACTCGAACTTGGGATTGGTCTGGGCCACAACCGGGCGCGACAGCGATAGCGATAGCAACGGCAGAACGAGGGCGAACCTGATTTTCATGTCGATGACATTGCCATCGACAGGTCAGCTCTGTCATCGGCCCCAGGGGTCTTGCACGGCGATGCCCAGGTCGACCAGCACCTGATTGGCGTGGCGCAGCCTGCGGCTGATCTCGCGGGCGATGTTCAGGACCAGCAGCGTGTAGACCTCGAGGTCCGTCTGATACAGCTTCGCGATCGCGGTCTGGTCCAGGACGTAGAGCGTCGCGGCGCCGATGGCGCGGACCGTGGCCGAGCGGGGTTGAATGTCGATGATCGACATCTCCCCGACGCAATCGCCGCGCTTCAAGATCGCCAGGCAGAACTCGGCTCCGTTTCGCCCGAGTTTGCAGATCTCGAGCTCCCCGTCACGGACGACGAACATGTTGACGGCGAGATCGCCCTCCCCGATAACCCGCGCGCCGGCGGCGACGTTGACCTCGCGCGCCGCCCCCAGGATCTTCGTGAGCACCGCTTCCGACAGCCCGCCGAAGATGGGAATCTGCGCCAGGAACTCACGGTCCTCCGGGCTGGCCACGTCCAAGCTTCGACCTCCCATGGCGATCGTAATCTTATCGCGCCGTGACCTTCTCAGGGAGGCGCTTCGCCGGATCCCAGCGGGGGTGGGAGGTGGCGCAGCCAGGCGTACATGTGCCGGCCCAGCCAGACCGGGAGGTGGGGGCGCACGAGGTAGGCGGCGGTTCCTAGAAGCGCCGTCGCTACCACCAGTTTGATGGTGGTTCGCAGTACCCACCGCTTGAATCGCACGCGAAGCGTCGGTGCAGCCGGGCTGGCGCTGCCGGCCGCGGCCGATTGGTCCGGCGGAGCCCCGCGAGAGGCCCAGGCCAGCATGGCAGCGCGCTCGGCATCGGCCCGGGTGGGGGCGTTGTGGGCGGTGCCTTCCTGGCGGGTTCGTGACGGTTCGATCGCGGTGCCGGCCAGGTCCTCGTCCTCGCGCACCTCGGGAGCCACCTCCACCAGCTCGAGGTCGAGGCTCCCGAGCTCGATGGCGATGCTCGGGTCTGACGCGCCGGAAAACTCTGCCGGCGACTTGGCGCCGTCGCGCGCGCTCAGCGTCTCGAGCCAGCGCTTGAGGGGCGCGGGACCGCTCGGCTGTCCCAGCTTGACCAGGATGTTGTCGATTCGATCGGCCATCTGCTCGGCGCTTTGCCAGCGTCGCGACAGGTTGACGCGCAACGCGCGCGCGATGAAACGCTCGACGTCGGGGTTGAAGTCCTTCGCGATGCTGGACGGTTTGACAAAGCGGGCACGACGCACCTGCAGGATCACATCGAGATCGGTCGTCCCGTCGAACGGTTTGCGTCCGGTGGTGAGGAGGTAGAGCAACGTCCCGACCGAAAACAGATCCGAGCGCGCATCCAGCTGGGCACCCAGCGACTGCTCAGGTGACATGTACGCGAACTTTCCCTTGATCACGCCGGTGGCCGACTTCTCGCTCTTGCCGACCGCCTTGGCGATGCCAAAGTCCGCCAGCTTCACCTCCCCCTCGCGGCTGAGCAAAACGTTTTGTGGGGTCACGTCGCGATGCACGATCCCCAGCGGCTTGCCCTTGCTGGTGGTGCGGGTGTGCACGTAGGCCAGGCCCCTGCACAGCGCGCCCACCACATACAGCGCCAGCGGCATGGGCAGCTTCAGCTTGGCCTGCTGCGCGCGGCGAATCGTCTGCGCCAGGCTCCAGCCGTCGACGTACTCCAGGACCAGGAAATATTGGTCGCTCGCTTTACCGAGATCCAGAACCTGGACGAGGTTGCTGTGGTTCAGCCGCGAGGCGATGTGCGCCTCGTCGACCAGCATGCGCACGAAGCTGGGGTCAGCGGCCAGCGCAGGCAGGATGCGTTTGAGCACCACGGCCTTCTGAAAATTCTCCGCGCCCAGCTGCAGGGCCAGGAAAATCTCGGCCATCCCTCCGTGGGCAATCTTGTTGACCACGTGGTAGCGCGTCGCTCGAGCCATCGTCCCGGAGGATACCCGGAACCGGCCGCGCGGTCCTACTTGCGCACGGCGGTGGCCGCCTACTTGGTCGGTGTGTACAGCCCCTCACCGAGGGATCGCAGCAGCCCCTCGATCATCGCCCGTGCGGCCGCCGGCCCTGGGTGGGGGATCGCGCCGTTGATTAGCAACGTCGACAGCCCGTGCACCATCGACCAGCAGGCCAGCGAGACCTGGTCCACATCCTTGCGACGCAACTGGCCGCTCGCGATCCCGGCCGCGACCTCGTCGCGCAGCGTCTGGTAGGCCTCGGCGCCCGCCACGCCCAGCTCGGGCGGAACGTGGTCTCCGCGCATCACGCCCCCGAAGATGACTTGAAGATACGCCGGAGACTCCAGCGCGAAACGCAGGTACCCGACCCCGAGCGCGATCAGCCGCGCGCGCGGGTCGGCCGCGCGTATTCGCGCCAGCTCCTCGCGCATGGACGCCGTCAAAAGGCGAAACCCGCGCTCGGCAATGGCGGCGACCAGCGCCTCCTTGTCGCGGAAGTGGCGGTAGGGCGCCGCGTGGCTGACCCCCGCCAGCTGGGCGGCTGCCCGCAGGCTGAGCGCGGTAACCCCGCCTTCCGACAGCAGTTTCAGCCCCGCCTGCACCAGCGCCTCACGCAGGTCGCCGTGCTGATAGCTGTCGCGCTTCTTGCGGGCCACCTGGATCGTCACCACCGGATAGTACCCGATGTTTACGGTGATAACAATTATGTTGATGCCGACAACAATAATGTTAACACTGTCATCATTCGTTCACTGACCCGGGAGGGATGCCATGGAAACCCTGTTCTCGACCGCCAATCTGCTGGTGCTGCCTTTTTGGGGCCTGATGATCCTCGCGCCGCGCTGGCGCTGGACCGTGGCCCTCGTCCGTTCGCCTCTGATCGTCTTGCCGCCGATCGCGATCTACGCAGCGCTGGTGCTGCCACATCTGGGCGAGATCCTGCCGGTGGTGGCCCGCCCGGACCTGCCGGCCGTGGTTGCGCTGCTGGGGGGGCCGCTGGGCGCCACCGCAGCCTGGGCCCACTTCCTGGCGTTTGATCTGTTCGTCGGCCGCTGGATCTTCCTCGACGCCCGGTCGCGTGGCTTGTACGCGCCGCTGGTGTCGGTGATCATGGTGGTGACCCTGCTGCTCGGCCCGCTTGGGCTCGGTGGCTACCTGGCCGTGGTGGCTGCCCGCGGTCGCCTCGGCGCGGCGGGTCGTCAGCTACGCCGCTTCCTGGGTCTCATCACCGAGGGCAGCCGGCCGCTCGCGCTGCTCGCCCTCGGAAGCGTCGCCCTCCTCGCCGTCACCGCCGTCCTGATGCTGGTCGAT
>Ga0193692_1000136_pt1 | contig 17485 bp, 5 predicted proteins | sample L3a1metaG_FD_144917 | JGI IMG/M metagenome (GOLD analysis project Ga0193692, IMG submission 144917) | Soil microbial communities from a riparian zone of the East river system, Colorado, United States - L3a1 | ecosystem: Environmental > Terrestrial > Soil > Riparian zone | place: USA: East River... | reverse complement strand
AAAGGCGATGACTCTGCTGCTGCGCCTCAAAGAAAAAAACGCGCATACGATATTTGGCGCTATAGCTGAGGAACTGGACAAAGATGGGATCGAGTTGATTGAAGCCACACCCTGGCTGAAACCGGTGATGGCCCCTTCTGGCATCCGCATCGGAAGTGAACTATCGGCGCAGGAGAGCGACGATGTACGCTTCGGCTACTCAATCGCCAAGGACGTGTCACGGCGCGAGATCGGGCAACTTGTGGTGGTGAAAGAAGGAACCGTCCTGGCAGTCGAAGCCTTCGAAGGAACTGACGAATGCTTGCGTCGCGGAGGAGAGCTGGCTGGTAAAAATGGCGGAGCTGTAGCGGTCAAAGTTGCCAAAGAGAAACACGATATGCGGTTCGACGTCCCCTGTATTGGGCCCAAAACGATCAAGGTCTGTGCTGAAGCGAAGGTGCGCGTGCTGGCGATCGAAGCAGATCAGAACGTAATGCTCGAGCAATCCGAGGTCGAGCGCCTTGCGAAAAAGCATGGAATTACCGTGCTAACTACGCGGGGATAGCTCGATTCAATCGTTGTCAAAGCAACGCCGCACGATGGCCGTAAGAGTGTCGCGACGAAACGGTTTCGCGACGAAATTCGTTCCTTCAATTAATTGTTCACCCGGATTATTCAGGCTTTGGGTGACGAGTCCACTCGTATAGATAACTTTCAGCTTTGGGTTGTCAGCTCGCAGTTTTTTCGCGAGTTGCATGCCGCTTAGGCCCTCAGGCATAACGAGATCGGTGAGAACAAGGCGGATTTCATCGCGATGTTTGCGCCACAATTCGAGGGCTTGAACCCCGTTTTCGGCCGGAATGATCCGATAGCCACATTGCTGCAGAACTTTTTGCATGATACTGCGCAGGCTGGCTTCATCTTCCACTAGGAGAATCACTTCATTTCTTGAAGTTGTCCCACTCTCTCCAGAGGACTGGGTCTTTTTGCCGGACGATTCCGTGCTGGACGTGGAGGTTACTCGCTTGTGAAAGGCAGTGTCGCTGGATTTGCGTCGGAATTCAGTAATGCAGCGCCACGGCTCGCGCACGGGCCATCCAAATACGGGCCGTTTCCGGCTCAATGGAAGCTCGAGCAGGCGCGATGCGAACCCACGTTCAGACCCGTATTCCTGAACGAACACATCTTCTACTTCGGCTATTCCCGACAAAAATTGAGTTCAAAATGCCACCGATTTCTCCGGCGCTCTGGCGGAGATTACGAGCGAAAGTTAAGGCACCTGCGGGGTATAAACTCGATAGAAACGAGAGAGAGTTGGGCTGAACAAGGTGTCCTGGAAATGCAATGGCCCTGAAATGCTGCTGCTCATGTTTGTGAGCGTCGTCCAGGGGGCACCAACCTGGAGATCGTTCTGATACTGAATCGTGTAAGGTTGCCCCGCCTGAGCCGTAAACTGCAGGTCGACCCTGCCACCGATACGCGTAACGGTGCCGAACGAGACTGTTCCGCTGAAGATGTTACTACCTCCGGGACTGGGCGCCATTGCACCCCAGTTAATTGGATCGTTGCCGTAGTCTGCGCCGCGACGACGCTGAAGCGAAGCGCCGCCTCCATCTGCGAGGAGAGGCCACGGGGCTGAATCGCCATAATTGACTTTGTCCACCAGGAGGAAAGGCACCAAACCATAATCCGGGTGGAGCGGCCCTTGAACGATATCCGGACGCTCGAGTTTAACAGTCGCACCGGAGTTCTTCAGTTTGCCTCCATACGGACCGTAGAAGTTTGTGAAACTGGACGGGATGTTGAATTTGCTCTTGAAATCGGCCAATTGCGTAAGGTTGGTGCCGGGATCGAAATTCACAACGAGCAGAAAATCACGAGGCTTGAGGACGGGTGTTCCGGGAAATTTGTAACTGACTGCATCGCTGAGCTTCCAACCATTCGTGAATGTAACGGGGTTTCCGTTCTTGTTCGTGGAATCGACCCAGTAGAGAGGGACATTGGTAGAAGCAATGTTCTGAAGCTCGACGAATTCGTCGATGGAATTGTCGTTCGTCACCTGAATATTCGGTGGCTTGTACATGATTTCACTGATAACGATCGGACCAACCTTTGGGTAGACATTCGTTCGCCCCGTCCCGGTGCGGAACTCCGAAATTGATGAAGGATTGTCACTCCCGAACGTGCGCGCACTCATTGGGGTGATATCCGCTTCGCCTGTGCTCAGAATGTAGCGCCCAAACGAAACACCATTTTCAGCAGCGGGGAAATCGATACCGCGGCGGAAGCCAGTCAGTCGTCCTGCAGAATCGCCTGTGAAAAGGTAAAGTTCATCCCCGTTTGCGGAGTTCATCGTGAAGTCAGGTGAAGTGCCGGTGCCGCTGGTGTTGAAGCCGCCCGTCGAACCTATTTGTTCGTAAAAAACTTTGTAGCCGCCTGCTGGAATAATAGTGCCCGCAGGGATGCGAAACTTGAAGGGGTCATTCCGCTTGTTGCTGAGCCACCAATAGCTGATGTCGACGGGGCTGGTTGTGGGATTGTAAAGTTCGATGGCGTCTTCGAATGGCGGATCGGTGTGAGTGAGGACCTCGTTGATGATAGCGTTCGTGAGCGGAAGGAAGTTACTATCCCCAGGAGTATCACGCCCGACGGGGAATCGCACGAAGTTCGTACCGCCGTCCGGCAAACGCCCTTCGGATTGATTCTGGGCCTGACCGAGCGCGAAGCTGATCCGTTCGATGAAAGTGACGCGGTCAGGCAGGTAGATGGAGAGGGTCTCGCCATTGCTGCTGCTGAGTTTGAAATCGAGGTGGTCCGCGCCTTTTTTCGCACTTCCGTCGCACTTGAACTTAAAAAATCCGTTTCCCTGGATAAAGCTGAGCGGTGGGATCGCCGGATCAGATCCCGGATTGGGCAATTTGCCGGAGAAGACCAGGCCGCCGAGCGGAACGGGAAGCGGATCGGCATTAAACAGCTCCAGCCAATCCTCATTTGGGCCGGCGGAATTGGTGGCCATCCATTCGTTGAATTTCAAAGCGAGCTGCGTCCCAACAGACTGTGACTGATTGGGAAGCGCGGGAGTGGGAATGGTAAGTTGAATGTTCCCGCCGCCATCAGGAACACGCCCGATGGTGAAATCGCTTAATTGGAGACCGAACGTAATGGCGTCGATGGTGAGACCGCCATTATCCCGAAGGCTCAAAGTGCCACCGTCGTTCTGCGGTATTTTAAAGAGGGTATGTATGCCCGGGGAATTCGTTGCGCTGTCGCACCAGACGATGAGGTACTGGTGCGGGTCCAGGAATGTATTGGGCCGGAACGTGAATGTATCGCTGGAGCCGGGATTGGTCTGGAAAAGGCTCCAGTTGCCCATGTTCACCGTTGCGAAAGAATTATTGTAAAGCTCGATCCAATCGGGAAAGTCGCCGGCATTTTCGACGCTGCCGTTATTGCTGGCCGCCATTTCGTTGATGACGATTTGAGCGGAGAGCCGAGACGGAGCGGCGGCCACGAGCAAACCAACCAAAAGCAATGCAGAGAAGGCGAAGCCTTTGCGGAGAGAGCGTGAAATCACAGCATCTACATACAACAAGTGAGGCATATTAACAAATCGGCATTTCGGGCCGGAATATTAGTTGGATCGCAACCGGTTACTTTTGTCTACGTTGTGAGATCGTCATTTTTGAAAAAGGCCGGAACCGAGAAAAACCTTCCCAGTACTCCACAGGACCCGGCCGAAGAACAACATAAACCGGCAGATTCGATTTCATGCCATTTTCATATTTTTACGCAGAAAATGAAAGCTCTTTTACTGCACCTTCTGCGTTACCAATCTGTAAACCTGTTGGTTTGTCCCGGCAGGCCTGTGGGTTACCGAGATGAGCCGGTTGCTGGAAAACGATGCCGGGATATTGGTCAGAGTCGTCCAGGTGCCGGTGTGCACAAGGAGACGCGATTCGATGGTGTATGCGCGATTCGTGATCGCCAAAAAGGTGAGACTCGCGTTACCAGCATTGGCTGATCCATTGATCTTCAAATAGCTCGCCGGATCTGAAGCATCTGTGCCAGCAATGTATTCGGCGAGATTGCTCATTCCATCCAGGTCGGCATCCCCGGAGGCGTCGGATGGATCGTTCGGTTTGAGACCGTGCGCGAGTTCGTACGAATCAGGAATGCCGTCGTGGTCGGAATCGATGATCAACTGGGCTGTCGCGCTGGTGACCGAGCCTTCAAGGTTGGTCACGATTGCATAATAATTCCCTTCGCTGGAAACCTGGATGTTGGTCAGGTTAAGGGCGAGATTCGTTTGGTTTAGCAATGGCGCACCATCTTTATACCATTGGTTGCGCTGAGGCGTGCCACCTCGGACTCCAATCGAGAAGCTGACATTGGAACTCACTCCACTCACGCGGCCGATCGGCTGGTTCGTGATCACCGGCGGATTCAGCACCTTCAAAATCGCCACCGTGAAGAGGGTCACCGGTGCGGCAGCGATGTTCGTGAGGCGCACGGTATACGTATTCGTCTGATTCAACCCGGTGAGAGTAGAGGGCTGAATGTTCGTAAGGAGTAGAGTCGACGTGTTGTTGAACAGCGTCAGGTTGGTAAAGACGATGAAATTGCGACGCCAGCTAAAGTTGATCGGCAGCGTTCCGCTCGCCGTGCCTGAAATAGTGAAGTCATTGCCTGCAGTGACTGTGGCCCGAATGGGCGGGATCGGAGCCGTGAGGACGGGGGGCTCCCAGACATTCACGATAGCCGGATTGCTGAGAATGTTGGTTGAGGCATCGGTAACGCTGACGGTGTAGGAACCGGCATCACTCAACTGGGCGTTTGTGACCGTTAAGAGCGTATTCGTTGCTCCAAGGATTGCGTTAGAGTCGCGAAACCATTGGAAGACGCGCGGTTGGAAACCGGAGACTACGACACGGAGGGTGAAATTGCTGCCCTTGAGGACATTTGTGCCGACGGGCTGGCTGATCATCTGCGTATCGGTGTTGGTAAAGGCGTAGAGCTGTGTCTGGGGAATCGCCTCTTTTGGAAGCCCCGTGGCAGACCACAATAGCTTTGCCGTGGCGCCGCCGCCGTTCTCGTAAAAATCCATCCGGATTTGATACGGCTGTCCTGCAGAGAGAAGGATGGAACCGCTGTCTTCGGTGGGTCCGTGGTCTGTCCAGTTGTCGATCAACGGCTGATTGTCGACCCACAAGCGGACGCCGTCGTCGGAGACTGTGTAGAAGGTGAAAGTTCCACTGAGACGTGGTTGGACAATACCGGTCCATCGAACAGTGAATTGATCGGGGCCGATGAGGGGATCGGGACTGCCAGTGAGCCAATCGAAATTCACTGTGGGATCAACTCGGCTCAATCTGAAGGCGGTGAAGTCCTGGTTGTCGTAGTAATCACCCTTTAGACCAGTGCCCGAGCCGACAGGATAAGGATTTATAGTGACGGTCAGAGGGGTGGAGAAGACTGCAGCGAAGTTGCTGTCGATGGCGCGCGCCGTGATGGCGTGGCTGCCGGTCAATGCGTTCGACCAAATGATGCTATAGGGATTTGTTGCGTCCTCACCGATTTTCTCTCCATCGGCATAGAATTCGACTTTAACAATTCCGCCACCATCGGGATCGGAAGCGTCGGCGGAGATTGGAACATCCACCGGGGCATTGAAGACCGCATTGTTCGCGGGCGCGGTTACACTGACGATTGGCGGGACATTTGCGCCATTGTTGCGACCGGGCGTGACACCGGAAGCAAACCAGTTGGTCGGATCATTACCGTAAGCGGTGCTGACAAGGCGCTGGAGCGAAGGACCACCACCATCCGCAGCAGGAGGCCATGGAGCTTTGTCGTTGTAGCGGACTTCATCCATGGTGATGTAAGGAATGACGCCGTTCGTAGTGGGCGCGAGCGGGAACTTAAGTTCCAGGCGTTCGCCACTGTCCTGGAGGACACCCGCGTAAGGACCGAAGATCTGCACGCTGCCTGGAACGTTGTATTTGGAACGAAAAGCGGCAGGGTCGATCGGCACAACGAGCAGAAATTCGTTTGCCGGTAGAACCACGCTTTGGGGGAACGAATAACTGAGGCCGGTGAGTTTCCATGTATTCGTGGCGTGATTAGGATCAAAGAGAGAAACGGCGGAGCCGGTGACATTGCGCAGTTCGATGAATTCGTCGAAGCCAAGATCGGGATGATACATGATTTCGTTAATCACGACTGGACCGACGCGCGGACCAACGTTTGCCGAATCGAGCGACAAGGCGGCTTGCGCTGGGAAAAGTTCCTCGCCTGTACTAATGATATAGCGGCCGAAGGAAACGTTGGTAGCTGAGGGACCGAATGTCACGCTATGACTGTATCCAAGCAGGTTAGTGTTGGCATCCGCAGCTACGAGATACAGGTCTTCGCCGAGTGAACTGAGCCCAAAGCTATTGGTCGCACCCGGCGTAGGATTGAATTGCGCTTCGCTGAAGACGCGGAAGCCAAGTGGATCGATGATCGTGCCCGGTGGAATACGAAATTTGGTAAGAATGGACGGATCATCGCTTAAGAACCAGCCGCCGATGTCGACTGGACTGGCGGTAGGGTTATAGAGCTCGATCTGATCTCCCGTTGGGAAATCGGTATGGGTCAGAAGTTCATTGATCAAAATGGGAGCAGTCGTAGATGCGGGATCATCGGCGCCCGGTGATCCACCGACAGCGCTGCTTGCGCGCCAGTTGGAGGCGTTATCATTGTCTGGATTGCTGTTCGGGTTGACGGGGACGAGCGAGAACCCGTGACCGTCTGCGACCGGGGACCAGGGAGCCGAGTCTCTATATGTAACCGAAATGACATTGATGCCGAGGGCGTTCGTAATAGCGATTAACTCGCCACCGTTGTCGAGACGGCCCGTGTAGATTCCGTTTACGACAAGGCCGGGGTAACGCGATGCGAGCGAGGCGGCGCTACGCCCAATGACCCAGAACTGTCCGGGATTGAGGCGAGTGCCGTTGGTGAATGCGTGGGTGATTCCGGCGGAAAACCGAAGACCACTCAAGTCGATGACATTTGTGCCGGCGTTTTTAAATTCGAGAAACTCCAGATCGTCACTTGTATTCGTTCCAGAAGGAAGGGGGTTGTACATGATTTCGGTTAGAAGCAAGGAGCCGAAATCCTGGTCGGGATAGAAGTGAGCTTCAACGATAGCGCTCCAGTTCGCACCATCCTTGACGCGAGCGCGGACAAACAGATGAGTATTGATGGTAATGGGACCGCCATAGGCGATGGCGGACGAAGAAAGAGCCCCGCCTCGCAAACGTGGATCACTTCCATCCAAGGTATAATACATAATGCCGGTCGCATTGGTGTGACTCATTGTGAGGTTATAGCCCGACGGGACGGCGCCACCGAACTGACTGAAGATGGGAGCTCCGAGCGAGGGGAACCACCCCTTGCCTCGAAGCTGGGAAATAAGGACAGGGGTGCGGCCACCCATGAAATCATTGGCAACCGTGGTCATCGCGTTCTTCCAATCATTGTAAGTGAATGGAACGGCGCGCTTGGAATCGCCCCATCGAGCTGATTCCGCGTAGACAGCGGCATCGAGTTGATTGCTCCGACTCAGGAACACGTTGCGAGCCCCGGCTGTGCTCAAAACCCCTCCATTGAAACAATGCTTTTGCACATGGTCGGCCAGGCGAATCCGGAACTCGGCATTTGCGGCAAGTTGCTGGAAGAAATATTGCGGATTGCTCTTGGGCAAACCGCCGTTGCTCGGCGCCCCTGCCGAGAAAGGCCCCGTGCGGTCGGCGTTCACGTCCAGAAGTGTGTGTTCGGAATCGTGCGCAAAAAACCGGAAGCCGCCGTTGGTGCCGGAACGATCGCGGATGCCGAAAAAGTTGTTGGGCGAATTATTGGCCAGGAAGTTCGAAATGGGCGCATCGAGGTTGCCCCCGTAATAGATCACAAGCATGTAATCGATCAGTTGATCGATATCGAGGAGGTTCTCGTAAGCAGGATTGACAGTTCCGTCGACGTTCAGCCCTTGAACCTTGAAGTAGTTTGAATCGGTGGTGAAACCATTTACTGCCTGGTTCCAAAGACGTGTCCATGCATCGAAGTTGCCGTCGGTCGTTTCGATGTTATAGCCGAGATCGGGATCGACTTTGATTGCGTCCCAATTCGTGCGTGAGCCACCGTAGTAAGTGGCACCGAAGGCGGCTTCGGGCCGTTCGTCAGTGTTATAGATGCCCCAGTATTGGCCATTGATATAGAGGTGATAGAATTCGCCACGCTCGGCATTGCCGGTCATCGCGAGTTCGGCGTCGCGGCTGAACTGATCGCGCAACATGATCATGCGGCTGTCGTTCTGGAACGCCCATGAGTAGTTCTGAAAAGTACGGAGGTCGATCTTATCGAATTCGTCGGCACCCCCAGGCCCGAACAGCGGAAAGTTCAGCTTGGACGCACCATAGTCCGAGCGGAAGAAAAAGCGGAAGGCATGCTTCGGATTGCTCGGATCGCGGCTGAAACCACCACGGACACGAATGCCGCAATTGATCTGGAAACCCTTCGTACCATCGGGGTAGATCAGTTCCACCGAACCAGGACGTTCCCACGCTCGTTCGTCGCCGCTCGGATTAGCGTAGATACCGCGCTGAGGGCTGAACAGGTCGGCCAGGTCCATCACGATTGAGAAGCTCGGCAGACTCAGGAGCGAATTGGTCAACTTCGGGCCCCAGACGGGATTGTTTACGATGTCCGGATCCATTCCGTAGTCATAGATTTGTGTAGCTGATCCGGGGGCGGGCCATTCAGGCCAGGGTTGCTGCCCGCCCGGCGATTGCCGCAAGACGTCTCCGACGAAGATGTAGGTCTGGGCATCAACGTCGGACGGGTAGTATCCGTTGCTAAACGCGGCGGCCCGAATAATGGTTGTATGATCAATTGTGAGAGGCCCGGTATAGGGGAAGCCCGTTGTGGCGGTCGGCGCAGAGCCATTCGTCGTGTATCGGATGACAGCATTTGGAGTCGAACTGGTGATCGAGAGCGAGAACGGAGAAGAATAGAAGCCGCGGTCGTGATCAAAGGAAGTATCCCCGACAAAGCCGAGGTATCCAGCACCGTTTGCGGCGAGGGGCGTGGCCGGAACGAAATAGCGGTTGGTATTTCCGAGAACCTTAAACTCTGTCAGCGCTGCCGACATGAAGAAGTCGGGCTCATTTGCGGCACGATTGAGACCCTGGATGGCCAGAACGTTATTACCGTTCTGAAGCAGGTTTACGCGATCACTGATGTTGATGTTTTCGTAAACGAGAGCTGCGCTGGTGGTATGGTCGGCTGTGGCTGCAGAATTCCATGAAACGGTGCCGGGGGCGTTGCGGCGAGCGACTTCCTGTCCATTCAGATAAGCGACGAAACCGTCGGCATATTTCATCTGCAGCGTGAGAGAAGTGAAGATGGAAGCGTCGGCCAGGGTAAATGGAATCCGAACGAACACCGACGGATTGACATTGTACATCTGCGACTGGATGTCGGTTGCGATCAAAGGGCGAAAGCCCGCCGTGGATCCCGGGAGAGCGGGCGCGCGCACAGCGAGGCCGCCATTGGCGACATCGCCGACAAGGCGGAAATTTGCAGGAGCAAATGTGGTGAAGGAGCCCTGCGCCGCGAACAATTCGCATTCTGCACCGCCTCCGCGTTCGTAGTAGATGAGGTGAATCGGATAAGTACCAGCCGCGGCGAAATTGAAGGTTTGCAACGAATCGGTAGGCCCGCGCGGATCAGGTGCTGACATTGTGAACGGCCCCACATCGAGTTGGAAGCCGTCGTCACTGTTCACCCCGAACGTCCAATTGCCAGCGGCAGGAATCGTGATTGTTCCGTAGGCATCCAGGACAAAATCCTCCACGTCGACTCCTATGCTCAATCCAGGAAAAGTCGAATCATTTGCAAAATTAATGCTGCCGCCAGTGTTTAAGTAATTGATTACGGACGCGTTCTCGGAATATGCCGCACTGCGCTGACTCGCGTTGGCAATGACGCTCTTGGCAGCATTCAGCGTGTCGACAGTTATGCTGGCCTTGTAGTTAGTGACCACGAATCCAGCAATGCTGGTTTCATATCCGATACCGTTGAGACCGTTGAGCCAGGTACCGTCATTGAAACCAGGCGCTGTCCAGGTGAGACCAAGCGCGCCATCCGGAGGAACACGAACACGCGCGGGCGCAGTCGGGCCAACGAGAGAGCTGACCTGTGTATTTTGGGCAAGGCCGAAGGAAGCGTCATCCTTCTGCGCGCCGTAATTAAACGAAGAGGCGACAGTGACGCCATCGGGCATGACCAAAGCCAAGTAACCGGCATCGCCGTCGAGGCTAAAGCTGGTATGGAGCGGCAGCCCTGGCGTGGTCCTGTTCTTTCCCGAAGCAAAGACGATGAGGAAATCCTTCGCGGCGACGTTCGTCGAGGGAAACACCCATTTCGTGAGGTTGGTGGGGGTGTCGGTTAAGAACCAACCGGCGAGATTAGTCGGAGAGTTCGCATCGTTGTAGATCTCAATCCAATCCGAAAAGGCGCCATCTTCATCAGCAAGAACGCTCTTATTGCGCGCGAGGAACTCTGAGATGTAAACGGTGCTTTGCGCCTGGATCAACAATGGCGCGAGCAATAACAGAGTCGCGAAAAGTTTGCGGGCAATGAGGGTACGGAAGGGGTTGTGCATAAGGATATGACGAAGGAATTCCCGCAAGTCGTCCGGCGGCGCGGAGCGACTTCAACAATTACCGCGCAGAGCGCACGAAGAGGGTACGTCATGACGCCGGGAACCAGTTGTTTATCTGCGGCTGATGGAACTAATATAGCTGAAGGAACTGGAAAAGAAAAGCGGTTCCTTTAGGCGCAAGTTGCTGATCTAAAACGAATTGAAATGTCTTTACCGACGGAGATGTTTGTCTGCGAAAGTGATGTATTGCTCCCAGTCGTAGTCTGTCACATCGTGTTTACCCGAGCGGATATGATAGCCAATCGTGTCGCCGACAGGGTGATTGACGGCGGGCTGCTCATCGACTCCCAACCCGGGCTTCCCGAAGAGGCGGTAAACCGGTTCGGCATTTTTGGCGGAGAGAAACTCTCCTTTTGGATCAGCCCATTGATCACCCTGTGCGCTCGCGACGTAGACAGGACGTGGGGCCATCAAGGCGATCAACATGTGTTGATCGAAGGGCATCGCGTCTTCGTTGTTGTTATACTTTTTGTAGTTGGTGCAGAACCAATGCGGGAAGGAACTGTTGATGCGCGCCACTGTTTCCCCTATGCGCCGACGAGCAAGGGATGCACCGCCGCAACCGGAATCATTCGAAATCGCGAGGGCAAACCTTTGGTCTTCAGCGCCAGCCCAAAGAGCAGTTTTGCCGAGCCGCGAATGTCCCATCACGGCGACTTTTTTCGCATCGATGTCCCGATCGGTTTCAAGGTAATCGAGGCCCCGGCTCAACCCCCAGGCCCAGGCTGCGATGGTGCCCCAGTCATCGTCTTTACGTTCAGACGCTTTGCCAAAAAGGCCGTGAACACCATTCGTGAAGCCATCGTGGAAGTCGGGGTCGATGTCGCCGCAGAAGATTGTGGCAAGCGCATAGCCGCGCGTGATGATTTTATCGACTGCCCACCGGCTGGCCTCTGAACCGCGGGTGGCTTCGGTGGCCCGGTTGTTCGTGACGCCGAGTTCCTTGTTGTTCGGCACCCACGACTTTGTGATGGAGATTTGCGGGTCGCTGGAGATTGCCTGGTTACCGCCGAAGTTCAGCCCGAGGAATGCCGGTACAGGCCCTTTCGCGTCCTTTGGAACATAGAGGAGGATGTCCATCTTTGGTCCGTTCGCTTCCTTAGTGAAAAACACGGAAACTTCTTTGCGAGTTGCCCTTCCTTCGAGGGCAGACGGATCTGACGAAGTAACTTTGAAATGGAGATCTTTTGGCTTTCCGGGACTGCGTCCGTACATTTGCGAACGAAAAAGTTCCAGCACTTCAGAACGGCGTTTGTTTCGCCAAGTCTCAGCATCAGTGACCTTTTTGCCGTTGGCGAGCGCCAATGGATCTGGAAGCTGATAGACTGGAACTTTCGATTCGTCGTAATTGGCAGGAGGAACCTGGGAAGGCGCCGCAGCCGCGCCTGAACTTGCGACAACGCCGAGCAGGAAAACGCTCAGAAGAGCGCAGATCGTCTGGATTGCGGGCATGGCTCTGGTTCTACCGAAATCGCTTTCTTAGGCAAGACTCAATAAAGGAGTGTGTACATGCAAAAGCGCCGACGGACCTACTCGTGCACTTCACCGCCGGCGCATGATGCGAGTGACCTCGCACAGAGAGCTTTGCAGTTTTAGCTGTTTGGTCAACTACTCTCATTCGCGGGGAGTCAGAACCCAGAGAAAGCATGGGTGAAGTCGTTTTTTATTTATGCCACCGCTGCTTGGAATAAACTGTTCCGATGCATGTCGAGTTTCTGCTTGGGCCAGCAGGGAGCGGAAAGACCTTTCGTTGCCTGCAAGAGGTTCGAGAGGCCTTGGGAGCATCACCTGACGGAGAGCCGTTGTTGTTGATCGCCCCTAAGCAGGCGACTTACCAATTGGAGCGCCAACTCCTGTCAGATGGCGCTGTCGTGGGTTATACACGGCTGCGAATTGTATCGTTTGAGAGGCTTGCCAAGCTGATTTTTACACTTTCCGGACATTCTGAACCCAGGCTGCTCAACGCGGAAGGGCGGTCAATGGTGTTACAGGCATTGCTGTCACGGCTTCATTCGAGACTGAAAAAATTTGGCGCGAGCGCGCGCTTTCCCGGATTTACCGAAGAACTGACGCAATTGATCCAGCAACTGCATCAGCAACGACTGTCTCCGGCGTCTCTCGGAGCGCTCGCCCGCGAGGCTCCGGGGAGGAGCAAAGAGAAACTCGAGGATTTAGCGCTGCTGTTTGGCGAATATGAAACCTGGCTGCGATCTGAAAATCTGAAGGATGGGGATTCCCTGCTAGCGCTCGCGGCGGAGCGACTTGAGCAATCCCCTGCCCTGCGGATTGATGCAGTTTGGCTCGATGGATTTGCCCGGGTGACTCCGCAAGAAAGGCAATTGCTCAAAGTCCTCATTCGACGTTGCGACAAGGCGACGCTGGCGTTTTGCCTTGATGAGGAGCGAGCGTCAGAACCGTGGCACTCGCACTGGTTCGCGGTAAACGAATCCGTGGCCGAGCTAAAGAAGGAACTGAAACGCGCCGGCGCCCGCATTCGGATGCGAATCGTTGGCAAGAAGCAGGCCCAATTGGAACTGCTCGAGAACTTCGGGGGCGCGAGCAGCCGATTCCTGGAACCTGAATTACAGCACCTAGAAAGATATTGGGAGTCACCCCGGCCGATGGACCCCTACGGGCAACCAGCGGTCCGACTGATCGAATGCGGCAGCGTCCAAGACGAAGCCACGCTGGCGGCGCGAGACATCCTGAGGCATGTGCGGGCGGGAGGACGATTTCGGGAAACAGCGGTCCTCGTGCGGAACCTGGACGGCTATCACGATGTGCTGCGGCGTGTTTTTCTCCGTTATGAAATTCCATTCTTCCTCGATCGGCGGGAGCCGATTGCGCATCACCCCGTCGCGGAACTAACGCGTAGCGCACTCCGGATTATCGCTTTTAACTGGAGAACCGACGATTGGTTCTGCGCGTTGAAGACCGGCCTGGTCCCGGCAACGGACGCAGAGATCGACGGCCTGGAGAATGAAGCTCTCGGCCGCGGTTGGGAAGGAGCTCAATGGTTGAAGCCGCTCGTCATTCGAAACAAACCGGATCTCGAGGAAGAGGTAGAGCGCCTTCGACAAAAACTGGTCGCGCCGTTCCACCAACTGGCGCGAGACATCGGTCCAGAGCCAACCGGAGAAGAACTGCAACGCGGTCTGATCCATTTTTGGCAGAGCCTCGGAGTTGAGCAAACGTTGCAGCAATGGACAGATGAGGCGCCCGCGTCGGAACGCCTGCACGAAACGGTCTGGGAACAAATCACTTCATTCGTGGAGAACCTGGCATTGGCGTTTCGAAGGCAGTCGCAAGGATTACGACAATGGATCCCGATCCTGGAGCGAGGCTTGGAGACGCTGAGTGTCGGGGTGATTCCTCCTGTGCTGGACCAGGTTTTGATCGGAGGCGTTGACCGATCGCGCAATCCTGACCTTGAACATGTATTTGTGCTTGGTATCAATGAAGGAGTTTTCCCAGCACGAGCCGCGCAATCGGTCATTCTGAATGAAAGCGAGCTGGAACTACTCGAAGCCAGTGGCGCACACCTTGGCACCAATAAGCGCGTTCAGGCAGGAGTGGAACGGTACCTGGGCTATATTGCATGCACCCGGGCGAGAAAGCGATTAACGGCCACATACGCACTGAAAGACTGCGAAAACGCCTCGCTGACTCCTTCCAGCCTGGTCAAACATCTGCAGAGATTATTCCCACGTTTGCGACAGCCAGAGATTTTCGATTCGCACATGCGGAGCCAACAGCCGGAGCACTACAGCGAACTCATTGCCCCATTACTGGCTGCTGACCCGCGCGGCCCACTCAGCCGAATAAGGGAGTTGGCGCCAGTTGCGAACGTCCTTGATCGCGTCCAGCGGAGCGATCCGACAACGCCGACACTTTCGCCACGACTAGCAGAGGCCCTTTTCGGAACGGTTCATGAGACATCCGTGAGCGCGCTGGAGAAATTCGGGCAATGTCCATTTTGGTTTTTCGTGGATTCCGGCCTCAAGGCGGAAGAGCGGGCGAGCTTCGAACTGGATTTCCGGCAGCAAGGAACATTTCAACATGAGATTCTTGAGGAATTCCATCGCCGGTTGGAGCAAACGGGCCGAACCTGGCATGGAGTGACGCAGGAGGAGGCGCGCAAAGAAGCAGGCCGAATTGCGGACGAGCTGATTCCCCAATTTGCTGAGGGGATGTTGCTGGCAAACGAGGCGAACCGGTTCCTTGCGCTCGAAGGAAAGGAGCGCCTGCAGAGTTTCGTGGAACTGCTGATCGGCTGGATGCAGCAGTACGAGTTCGAGCCGGCGAGGGTGGAGTGGAGCTTCGGCCTTCATCAAAGCGAGTTGCCAGCCTGGAAGATTGATCTGGGCGGAGGGCGAGCACTCGCCTTGCGAGGAACCATAGACCGGCTGGATATTCATCAAGATTCCAACGCAGAGGAAGCATTGGCCGTGGTAATGGATTACAAAGCCAGCCTGCGAGAGATCAACCGGCTGTTTGTGGATCACGGCATTCAACTGCAGCTTCCCGCGTATATTGCCGCCTTGAGACAACTCGATGCCGCTTCCACGCTTGGAGTGAGAAAGCTTCGGCCGGTGGGAGGATTTTTTGTTAATTTGCGCGGGAACTATCCGAGTGCTGCAAACCGCGAGGAAGCGCTGGCGGATAAGAAAGATGTGCATAAAGCCGCCTTCCAGCACCGCGGGCTTTTTGATGTGAGTGCTCTCGATATCCTCGACAATCGCGGCGCTTCCGAAGGCGACCAATTCAAATACAAGCGCGCGGCGAGTGGAGAGCCGAAGACTTCCGAGAGAGAGGCTATGGAGAGAGTCGCTTTCGAAGCGCTCCTGGACGCGACCGAAGAGCAATTGCGCAAATTCGGCGGCGAAGTGTTGTCGGGACGCATTGCCATTGATCCTTACAAGCACGGGAACATGAAAGCGTGCCGGTATTGCGAGAATGCAGCTATCTGCAGAATCGACCCCTGGATGCACTCGTTCAGGCGGCTCGAGGAAAAAGAAACCTGATGACCTCGGATCGTCCAGGATCGTTTACTCCGCAGCAGCAAGCAGCCATTCGCGCGAAGGGCGACGTGTTGGTCATTGCAGGCGCCGGGACAGGAAAGACACGGACGCTGGTGGAATCGTGCGTCGAACAATTGCTGAACGGAAACTGCAGTTTGGATCGCATTCTGATGGTGACGTTCACCGAAGCCGCCGCAGCGGAGATGCGTCAACGCATCCGCGACCGCCTCGAAAGCGCCCTGGACCAGGACCGGACCAATCCACGGATCGCAGAGCAGCTTGCTTTGCTCGACAGCGCAATGATTCGTACGCTGCACAGTTTTTGCTACGAATTGATTCGCGAACATTTCTACATGCTGCAACTCGACCCGCGAGTGACGGTGCTAACCGAGCAGCAAACTTATGTCCTGCAGGAAGAGGCTTTCGACGCGCTATTCACAGATGTTTACCGAGTCGATGAGTTCAAGGATGCACGCGCATTGATCCGGCTGCTGGGTTTTGGGCGAGACCATGCGATCCGAAAGCTGATCCGCTCCATTCATATTCACACCCAGACCCGGCCGGACCCGGATAGATGGTTCGTGCGCGAGCAGGCCCGGTTCGAGAATCCCGATCCAAAACAATGGAAGGATTGGCTGCTCGAGGGAGCGGATCACCTTGACCACATGTGGCTGGAACGGATCCGCGCCCAAGCCCATCGTTCACCCCTGATCGGAGAACTCGCTGAAACCGTCTCAGCTTTGGTCCGCTGCTCATCAGAAAAGCAACTGCGCGGCTGCCTCGATCGCATCCTGGAAATTCGAGACGGCGAGTGGGATGGGCAAAAGACAGAGCTGGCCAAGCCTTTGGAGCGTTTTTTCAAAGACGCCAAGTTCCTGCACACCCTGGTTGCGAACGAAAAGACTGACCCGCTGCTGGAAGACTGGCAATGGCAGGCACCGTCGTGTCGAACCCTTTTGCGCATTTCACAGCTTTTTGCGACACGCTATAGCGACCTCAAAACGGCCCATGCCGTGATCGACTTCAACGACCTCGAGCAGCAGACATTGCGTCTACTTTGGGAAGGCGATAGTCCGAGCCCGGTGGCTGGCGAGCTGCAGCAGCGCTTCCAAAGGGTGTTCGTGGACGAGTACCAGGACATCAACCCGGCCCAGGATCGTATTCTGTGCGCGCTGGCGGGGACGCGAAGAAATCGCTTTTTGGTGGGTGACGTGAAGCAAAGCATTTACCGCTTTCGCCAGGCAGCACCCGAGATTTTTCAGGGTTATGCGAACGCATGGAACAAGGAAGGCAGTTCCGGCCAAACTCTGCTGCTGTCGGAAAACTTCAGGAGCCGCGAATCGATCCTCGATTTTATCAACGGCCTTTTTGGCGCGCTGATGACGAGCGAATTTGGCGGGCTTGATTATGCGCAAGACGGGCAGCTGACCTTGGGCAATCGCTCGACTCGTAAACACCTTGCGCGCGAACAGGACGTTGAGCCACGCGTCGAAGTGCTTATTTCGCTTAACCCCGGACGGAGCGATGATGAAGCCGACGACCGCACGAATCAGGAACGGGAAGCTCGTGGCATCGCATTGCGGCTGCAGGAACTAAAGCGAACGATCAAGATCTGGGACGACCGAATCCAGCAGGAGCGGCCTCCCCAATGGCGCGACATGGTGGTGCTCCTGCGGGCCACGACAGGAAAAGTGGAGTCATACGCCAAGGAGTTCAACAA
>Ga0193692_1000135_pt1 | contig 17555 bp, 15 predicted proteins | sample L3a1metaG_FD_144917 | JGI IMG/M metagenome (GOLD analysis project Ga0193692, IMG submission 144917) | Soil microbial communities from a riparian zone of the East river system, Colorado, United States - L3a1 | ecosystem: Environmental > Terrestrial > Soil > Riparian zone | place: USA: East River... | reverse complement strand
TTCCAGTTCAAGACCAAGCATTCCTCTTAGTGAGTAGGTGATCGCAGGTTGCGTAACAGTTGGGATCTTTGTGTCAGACACTACAGCAACATCGGATCGAAGTGCCATTGCATTTTCCTGAAGAAATACATCAAGACCGAGGCTTCCAATTTCTTCTGCGCCTTCAAAAATGCATTTAATATTTATTGGTAACCTATTTTCATTTTTTAAATAATATTCTAACGCCTTAACATGAATAAATAATTGGCCTTTGTCATCAGCAGAACCCCGGCCGTAGATATAACCATTTTTAATAGCGCCACTAAAAGGATCATCCTTCCATTCATTTAAAGGATCAACAGGCTGTACATCGTAATGTCCATAAATAAGTAATGTTGGTTTGTTGTATGCATGAAGCCAATCAGCATAAACGATAGGATGTTTTTCGGTTGGGATGATCTGAACATTTTCCATACCCGTTTTCTGTAAATGATCCGCTAACCAAACTGCACATTCTTCAACATTTTTTTGCTGTTTCGGTTGTGCACTAATGCTTGGCATCCGGACGAAAGTCGCCAATTGCGAAATGAACAAAGAAAGATTCCCATCCATGTATTTTTTAATGCTCAAATTATTTTCTTTCACTGCTGTGTTCATAATATTATCAATATCGTATTTTAAGCTTGGGCACTTTGGTTTTCGTTGATTGGAATAAATCTATATTGGAAAACCTGAATTCTTAAGAGCATGCTGCATAAATATACACGGCATCATTTGGTGGACTTCACTGTCATTTACCGGCCGGGAAAGTGTTGCACACTCATAGGTTGTATCATTATTTTTACCACTTTCTTTACAAACAGTTTCCCAGAATGATAGTGGTGTATATAAATATGTTGAATTATTGCCACTATATTCTAAAGCACCTGCATTCATTTGTGGCGGATCCTTTGCATAACCTGGCTTTTTTACATTACTATAATGATTGTACCAACGAACGATCCGTTGACCATTGTTCCACCATCTCGAACTTACACTGCTAAATGAATCCTTGTTTGCAACATCAAATCCATATACTTCCATTAGCTCAGGGAATTCACGGTTCATAGATGTGTTCATAATTGAAACCAGTGGATTTCCTCCAGCGCTAAAACCAGATATTGCACAGCGTCCTAATCTTGGTATTGATGTTTTATGTAGGCCATTCATTCTTTGCAACCAATATACAAGTTCAAATAAGTAATGACGAAGTTTTGATCCAGAATCGATAGCTTGAAAATATTCTTTAGGCGGGGCCACTGGAAAAACAAAAATGCACTTTCGTCCGGATGCTGCATGTTGTTGCAAGAATCTCTTTCCTTTATTTACCATGTAATTATCGATCATTGCATTCCAATCTGGACCATAAGGATAAGGTGGCTTCTTTATATGTGTATATGGGGTAAAAAAGATATGAACAGGAACCGTTTCTTTTAAATCTAAACCGGTTGGCACGAACACTGCTACTAACTGAGGAGTAGGAAATGAACTTGAATGAGCTTTTGCAAAAAAAACCTTTCCGTTAGGTCCATGCGGAACAATGCTTCGCACTATGTGTGCAGCGAATCGCTCAAATCCTGTTCGCTTTTTATCATTAGATAACACAGCTTTTCCTTCAAATGATAAAATGTCAAATCTATAATCAGGTAGCGGTGGTATTTTCAAATTAATTCTGTCTGGTTCCGCATCACGTAAGAGAGTAAGCTTAGTTGTAAATAAGTGATTCGTTTGACCAGATGAATGTTTAAGTGTACCAAAGTCTATTGGGTTAACTGTTTCAAGCGGTGGTTGTAAAATAAAACGTTGCTCAACCGGCCACAAACCTTTTACAGATACACGAGCTACGAACTTTGAACCAGCTCCAACATTAAACCCTTTAAGTTTTTCCTGTATTGTTAAAGTCCGCCATGTTTGTCCATCATCAAATGACACCTCAGATTTTGGATTATTAATATTCTTTTGCAAAACATCAACTGCTTCGTATTTGACAAGATGAGATTTGGAAGATTTTAAATTGCAAAATAATGGCGGAGCAATATTGCTTAGCAAAGGAAGTGCAGGAAATTCTAGCTCGGCAAAAACCGGGTCACTAGTTGGCATTGTACTGCATTTGATAATTTGGCCAGATCTCCAGAGTTTATAACTTCCCCATGATTTCAATAATGCAGCATCGATCCTCTGAGGAGAAGCCATAAATTTTTTTTCATTTTGCAATAAACCACAATTGGGATCTAATTCTCTTCGTAATACAATTATTGGTTGACCGATCAATGGATTGTCCGGATCCAGCATAAGAATAGCATCTTCTCCCTGGGGAATTACTGTCCACCATGTTTTTCCAAATTTTAATGCTCGTTGCGCCGGAATCTTCCAATTAACACAATAAATACCTCCAAGTTTTCCTGCTTTTATTTCTTCAAGTATGCCAATAGCATCTGCATTAGTAGCAGGGTTTTTAGATAATCGAACAAGAGAATGTTGTGCCGGTATGCTGATTCGATTATCAATAACGTCTTTTGTAGTATAAGTAAGAATCCTTGGAGCAGATATCCCTGTTTCATTCAAAAATTCCATTTCAGGAATCAATTCCAATTGTTCTTCGGGATAAAACATGTATTTATTATAATCATACCACATAAATCTTTTTTTCAGATCACCCTACTGAAATTCTGTTCGGGAATTCTATGGATGCAAAACAACCTTTGGTGTACTACTCCGTTCAAATCTTACGACAGATAAACTCATCTCATTAGGTATTGATCGGGCATTTGGAGCAACTGAACGAATAGTAGTTACTATTGACGGCACCGGTGTCACTCGTTTAAGATAAAAATCCTTGGCTTGTTCAATAAAAAAGTCCTCCACCTGTTGTGCAATTTGTTCAGCAGCGTATTGTTCAAAAGGTTTACCCGGTACATAATCATATGCTGATACAGTTTCGTTTGCAAAAGCTTCTGCTGCCAGGGCAATAGTTTTTGGATCATATAAGTTGAGACCTCGTCTTAAATATACTGCACCTGCCGCCGCAGCTTTTGCATTAGGTATGTCCTTAAATGCGGCGATCTGGCAAGCAATTGAATTAAACATAACTGCTTTAGGATTTGATCCATGATGCTGAGATTGCCACGCATGTGCTAATTCATGAATCAACGTACCGTCACTGAAACCTGATCCCACCATTAATATAACATATGGAGTACCTGAAAATGATTGTGCTATGGTGAATTCACGACCAGAAAAACCTACTCCATTAGCGATCAGTATCCTGGAAAAATCTAAACTTCTATGATAGATCTTGCATGCTTCTCCTTGTTCTCTTTTATCAAGAAATCGGACAGTAGTTGGGAAAACTACACCTGTTAATGATAATAATGGGAACTGACCTGCTATAGCCTTGATCGCAATTATTACTTGCTTAATAATTTCTGGAACTGGTAATGTCGTATTAGGTGTGAATGTTGCACACGGATCTGCAGGAACAACAGGTGTTGGTACTGGCGTTGGTGACACCGGAACTTTGGGATAACAAATTTCAACTCGGCGATTTTTTGCAGGTATAGAAAATTTAGCTTCCTTTTCTCCTTTGCTGGTTGCATTGAATACAATTCCTGATGAAGCACCTGGTTGAAGCCATTCGATCAACTCGATAAAATATTTTTTTGTGTTATCTGCCCGCTGCTGACCTAAACCTTCGTTGTATTTTTCTCTTCCGCTTTTATCTGTATGACCAACCAGTTCTACTTTTCGAACAGGAGTTGCTGTCTTTAAACTAGCGATGATCGCCTTTGCGGCTTTTACTAGCATTGGTTCATGAGAAAGCTTCAAAATGAAACTATCAAAATCAAATTCATCTATGATGTCACATTGCATAGATGAAACACTTAAAGCCGGGCTTCCTTTGGCACCAACAGCTGCACCAATTGCTTTTTCTGTATTAGCCCCGACCACACCATCGGCACTCAACCCATTTTGTTTTTGAAAACTACGAATAGCACTTCTTGTGTTTGCTCCCATTACTCCATCCACTGCAAGATTTAATCCCAGTACCTGGTTTAATGAGGCCTGCACCCATTTTATATATTCCCGTGTATTGCGATTTGTTCCTGTTTCTGATTCATTTAATATAAATTCAAACTCAGGAGCTAATTCATATTGTCGAAAACCGATATTCATAAAATCCATTTTAATGGTTATCTACATTCAGTTCTTCAAATTGGTTTACATAGCCCAAGCTCAACCCGTCTGTTCTTTGCCGGTATTGGAGAAATTTTGTCTGATTCACCTCGTGCAAATGCTTCGGTGGGGATTGTTCCAGGTAATCGTTTTGTGGTCACAAGTTTGGCCACTACATGATCAACAAAACGTTTTACTTCAAGTGCTCGATTAATGGAAATACCCTCATTCATTAGTTCAGGTCCCTGATCATCTGTATGACCTACGATCCGAATAGTGGTGCCTGATGGTGGCGGATTACTTTCTAAACCTAAAAGAAAATTCATAAGCGGTTCATAGTGTCGAGGCAACATTCGATAATGACTTGTTTCAAAATTATCAAGCGTTAATATTTTTTTACAATCCACCTTACTCACTGGTTGTGTCGGTTGTGTAGGTGGAGTAGATGGTGACCCCGGAAAAGATGAACCTCCTGAAGGACGTTTCGGTGGGGGCCTCTTGTTTTTGCGTCTCTTTATCTCATCATTAATTTCCAAGAATGACAAAAAATTTTCAATGCCAGGAATTAATTCGTATTCTGATCCGGGAAATTTAAATTTATTATATCTGTCTTGGTAATTCATGGTCACAGGTTGGTTATAGGAAATACGCATAAATAACTCTTTTGAGGTCAAAAATTGTTTTATTAGCCACTACTGATTCTTTATCATTTCTGCCCATTTGAAAAGATGATCTACATTATTAAATAATCTTATCACATAGGATCTTTTATCATTATGATTGAACCAGGCAAGCATCGTTTCAAAATTCTCTTTCAAGAATATAGTTTTTAAAATCATTCCAGCTTTGGAAAGGATATCTTTTTTGCAATGCGAATTTTACCGCTGTTCGTGCTATTCCACTTGCTGCATGCCAGAGTTTAACAAGCTGCCAAAACATGGGATTTGATTCGTTGATCCCCAAAGCCCTTACAGAATTTGCATAACTATTAATTAGTGTAATTCCGCACTGTACTGAATAAGCTTTATCAGTTGACAGACGGGGATGATCAAATTTTAATTTTTGAGATTCTTCTTTACTTATTTGAAAATATCCACGTTCATTCAAATCCTTATGACCCGCTTTATATATAGGAATAGTTGTCACAACTCCACCAGATTCGATCTTTATCCATCCTAAAATGAATTCAAGTGGAATTCTGCCTCTGTATTGTTCAATAGCTGGTATTATATCTTTTACCCTTTGCATGTATCCTTTCAATTCATAAGAACTTGCATTTAATGGTTGTTGTTTGGGCAAAAGAGGTCTTACGATCGTATCCCTTATTTTCAGCCATTCAGTACTTAAGCTACCATAGTTAGGTTGGCCAGGTACGAGTTTTCGTCCGCTTAATTCTTTATGCCGTTCATAAAAAATAATGTTGGTAAGATTGTTTTCATCACGAACTCCTTTCTTTATTGCATTTGCTACAATCACTTTTTCCGATTGCTCTTTGACAAAAGGCAAGGCAACAGTAGCTATAGAAGGGAGAAAAGGTGAGAAAAATTCATCTTCATAATTATACTCATTATGTAATAAAGGCTGATACTCGGTTTTTATATTATTTTGTCGACAGAGCTGACACATAAAATATCTGTTTATTCATGTACATGAAATTGAACAATTCCGCTTTTAATACTTGCAGGTCCGAAAACAAGAAAATTGTTGCTAAAGTTTGCTGCACCTGCTTGTGCGGATCTCGGTCTAAAAACACCACCTTGTACTTCACCTTTTTTGGTGTCTTCAGGTCGAATCATTGCCACGTGGCCAATACCTCCTGTTTTTTTCATTATAGCAACAGATGGTAAACCAAGGTTTGCAAATCTTTGAGCCAAGTACGAAGGCTGATTTAATAATGACGGATCATCATGCTGACCAGATGCTATTTGCTGTGCTGCCTGTTGTAAAACAGCAGAAAGATTTATTTGCGGAGAAGCAGATCTATTATTACGATACTGTAGAATAAAACTAACCAGGCTTTTTATAGGGAACCAGCCGATCGATGTTCCATTTGTTTGCATCCAATCAACCGTAGCATTTGCAGAAAGTTCATTCCATGCTCCAGTTCGTCCACTTTTTACCCAATGCGGAATATTGGCCCACATGGCACGGGTAGCATCGTGAACATAAATATTACAATAAGTAGATTGTACACCATTTTCATTTATGCGTTGTCGATATCGTGGGTTCTCTGATGGTTTCTTTATTGTATTCCCGGTTCCTTTTGTATAATCTTCTCCAGGATTGAAATAATCTAATACAGCAACATAGTTTGCAGCACTTCTGTTTCCAGGTCTATTCCATGGTGCATCATCATCAATAATATCAGCACTTTTGGGTCCATCCCAACATTTTTTTCCAGAGGCGCATTTACGACCCACAATTGGTTTCACTGGCCCTTCTACAGGTGGTATATTTGGATTGCCTGGTATAGAACTTACCGGTGAAGAACTTATTGGCGAAGGTGTAGAAGTTCTACCCGGAGAAGATCTTAAGATCGGTCTTACGAGTTTATCTCTTATTTCCAACCATTCTTTACTAAGCTTTGTAAAATTCGGATGACTTCTTGATAAAGGTTTTCTTGGCAGTTCAGGATGACGTTTAAAAAAAACATCATTTGTTAGATCGTTTTCATCTTTTTTTCCCTGTGCTATGGATGATGTCACGAATTTTTGTTCTGTTGAATTTGTGACCTCATTTTGAAATTCATATTCAAGTTCAGGAAGTAATTCCCATTCGTTCATTGTTTCATATTCATTCATAGAAAACTCATCTTCTCCTGCTGTTCCATTATGTTTACAATTACACATAGATCATTGGTTAAATTTTTGATCAAATTTCATTGCCTTAAGATTGTTTTCATAGATCAGATTTCATTTTCTAAAAACCTCCTGTCTTATAAAATGGCAACAAGCTTTATCATTCATTCACTATAACATTACAAAGTGTTATCGCTCATAAATTTTCGAACTTCATCTGTCATGAATACGCCAACATTGAAATCAGCTTTTGTTCCGGCTTTATTTGGTTGAATAGCTATACAAATGCCAACTAATACTCTTCCGCCATTATCAGAGCTTCGTCGCACCCATATTGGGCTTCCACTATTCCTTTTTGCTATATCATTTAGAAAAAACAATTCGGTCCTGGATTTATTAAACCGCAGCGTTTTATCATATGAAACATATTGAGTATCTCCACCTTTATCTCTTGGGTATCCGCATAAATTAATTTTTTGTATGCCTGCACTTTCCGGCAGGTATTTACTGGCAAGAAAAGAACTGCCTGTTTGATCTCCTTTCCACGGTTTCATTCCCCAATGGCCCAATTCAGAAGGAACCTCTTCATGCAGATGAATGATCGCATAATCTTTTCCTGTACCATTATCAACAGTGCTGTAAGCAGGATGTGATAAAATAAAATCTGTAGCTCCATACTTTTCAAATGGATCAGGATTTTTGCTTAACCCATTTCTGCCAGGCACAATAAATATTTGGCCTACCTGTTGGCCGTAAACAACATGAGCAGCAGTCATAACTGTTCTTGGGCCAATTAAAAACCCAGTACCTACATCGTGTGGCCGTTCAAATGTGTTACCTATGCGTATCTGACATATATATTTGAAAGGAGCCACAGTTGTATCATTAATACGAACTCTTGTATCTCTTCCAATAACTCCGCTAACTTCCTGTGATAATAGCCCGTACATGATCGGAAAGTTTTTTTAACCACTCTGCATAAGAAATTTTATCAAAAAAAATATCATTGCTTTGGAGGACAGCATGTAGCTCCTTTAAGGATCAATTTGATATCTGTTTGTTCATTGGGCACTGTAGTAACAGGCAAACCCCATTTCCTTTGAAAATAATTTAGCGATCTGATTGTATAACTTGTCAACTTGCCTGATTCAGAAACCTGGTATGAGTCTGCATCACGCAATGCTCTTTGTAACCACTTAATATAATTTGGGCTGCTTCTGTTTACAGGCCCATTTGCTACTGATATTAATACAGCTTCTGTTTTTGAATCTACAACTCCGGTTACAGGCAATCCATTTTGACCCTGAAATCGACTGATCGCAGTTTTAGTATTGGTACCCATAACGCCATCGGTAGACAGGCTACCTCCTTGAATAAAATTCAAGATTTTTTGAACCCATGTAATATAAGGTCGATCTGTTCTCACCGGGTTCGTTGGTGTTTCATTAAGCAATTCAAATCCCACTTCGGGATTTAGTTCATATTCATTATGGAGTATCGCTTCAAATTCTGGATTTATTTCCAACTCCTGTTGTCTACATTGATTACACATAGTTTAAATTTTTAGAATGAACATTCTTGATCAGTTTGCAAAAATTTTTATATAAGATCTTATCCTGTGCTTCTTTAGTAAGATGTAATGCATAAACTTTCATCAACTCAAGACCCGGATGTATCCATGGACCATCAGAACCAAAAAGAATTTTATCTGCTCCTGCACGTTTCACTGCATCGATCATCAGGTCAAATCGCCTTACACCCGAAAAATCAGTATACACGTTGGGGAATCTTTCCAAGGGACTTAAAAAAGCCAATTGCGCTTTCCAGTCATCAGCAAAACTGCTGAGATGTGGAATAATAAAATTTACATCGGGATATTCTGTTGCAATAAGATCTATTTGTGATACTTCACCCATTACATCATATAAGATCGGTAGCTTATAAACTCTTGCGGCTTCACAAACTTCTCTTGTAATAGTTGCATGGTACCTGTGAACTTTAATTCCGCAAAAACCATATTTTTCGACAGCTACTTTTACCAGGCTCATTATTCGTCCGGCATCTTTTGCAGCGTTCACAAATGCAAAACCAAAAAATTTTTCAGGGTTCGCATTTACAATTTTTGCTACTTCATAATTTGCCCGGGCATAATCCGAATAAAAAGCTGCAAACAAAACAGTTTTATCAATCTTTGCTTCTTTCGCCCATTTCAAATAATTAGTTAAAGATGCATCCGTGTCCCATGGACCAGTTAATCCATCTCCTTTCCAGGCATGACAATGACAATCTATGATCATAAAAATGGATTAAAGGGAGAAGAACATTTTTTACCTATGTTCTTCTCCATAGAAAATTTGTATCAACCACGTTTCAGTGCTTTTTCTTTTTGCACTTTCTGTTGTATAAGGAAAGCAGGCATGATGTATTTCTCATCTTTTGACTGATTGTAGCTTTCCAGTGTGAGATCAACACCTGTTACAGAATGATAGCTGTGCAAATAACGCTGTATTGCATCTCTCCATCTGTCTGCCCAATTGCGTGCAGAATCCCTGTCAATCACCCTTGACCAGTTACCATAACGAACACCTAGTATGATCTGCTCGCCATACTTAGCCAGGTCGTGATAATAGCTGATGCTCGTATCTGGCCAACCTTGAAGTGTTTTCATTGTATCAACACGATCCATCCATGTCTCATCGTAAGGAACCATTATTCTTCCGCCAAGAAATTCACGGATCTCCGGTCTTGCAAGTATCCATTGTTCCATTAACATTTCGATACGTGCAACAGTTGGAAGATCGCCAAATTGATTGTGGGAGCCTTCCGCCAAAATCAAATGTGTTTCACGTAATGCATTTAAAAGTGGAAACGCATCAGCATTTATCGTCATATCATCGGCTTCTTTAAAATAAAGGGAAGCACGATACAAAAGATTATGGAATGACTGGATAAATTTTGAACGACTATCAGCCGGCATGAATTCAGGAATAGCTTTACCCAATAACCTTATGCCATAATGATGATCATATTCATAAGTTCTTCTTGAGATTGTTAACCTGTGTTGAGTATCCTGGATATATCCCCAAAGAATGTTATTTAGAGGACGTAAAGGATCTAATTCAAGATTTGCAAGCGGATCTCTTTCGTTGTTCCGTACATTTTGAAATCTGCGTGCAATTGCGTTCATCGTTTGCACCAACATTCCTTCTTCATGCCAGTACGACCAGATGAGCTCCAGGAGAATCGGTTGATCTTTCACTACCATAAGATCTTCACACTCACGTTCGGTAGGTGGTTCCTCATTATCGAGAAATTCACTGATTCTTTCAAGAATAAGACTATAATACGGAAGGCGGGAATCAGGAAAATAAGGAGTAGCATTTGGCACTGAAAGCCCAAGTTTCTTTTCTACATATTTTTCTGTTGCAAACTTTAATAGGCTGTATGCTTCAGTTCTGTTAAATGGAAGATGATTTTTATCTATTACTTTTTCACGAGAACCGTTGTAAAGGTCTTCAAGATTACAATTCAAAATGGAATCCATTAATTCCTTGTAATCCTTAAATTCAATATTTCTTTTTTCAATTTTTTCCCATAATTCTTTGTCAAGTGAATTAATTCCTGCTCCCGGGGAAAGCCTGACAGCAATGGGTTCTGATTGTTTTGTTGTACTTATTTTCTTATCATGGGAATCAAAATTTTCAGCAATAATGCCGCCTGCTCTGATAGGTCTTTTTAATTCTTTAACGGGTGCTTTAAAATTAACATTTAATTCTTTAGTGTTTTTGTCTATCGTTATATCGATGGGGTCCTGAACGGGCTCTCCAGAAGAATATCCAGAAGAATATTCACAGATGAGTGTGAAATCACCGGGACTAATATCAAAATTGTATTGTCCGTTTGTAGCAGTATAGGCTCCGAATTCTTTGTTTTGTACATACACATGTGCGTTAAATATTGGTTTCCCGTTCGAATCAGTAACTGAACCGTGAATTTTTGTTGTTGTTTTTGAAGTTGCCATATTTTTACTTTTTAAAATGAATTAATATTTTCTATTAAAAGCCCAATTGCGTAATTGCTGACTAAGTATACTACTTTCATCTCCTGCATCAATTTTATTGTCTGACTTTGCTTGTCCCATTATTGCGAAAACAAGAGTTGGAGGTGCCCGTTCTATCAATCGCGGGTAGTCTTTCCATTGCTGATAGAGCTGCTGCAAAACATGAGGCTGTCGTGCTTCCACAGGAAATAATTCACCTAGTTTTTTCCCTTTAAGACTTCGATTTGTATGATTTAAAACCAGCGTTACAAAATCGTTCATCTCTTCATCTATTTCCTGAAGAAGGATTCGTTTATCCTCCGGCAGATCATCAGAAGGATAAAAAGTTCGCCAGAGATCCCATGCTCTTTCCCATTGTGGATGAGGAAACATTTTTTTACCAAATGCACAGCTTACCTGTACTCTGACATACGGTGCAGGATGAGGATCTTCAAGGTCTAAACGAAATTGGAAATACTTCGGAAGAGTTACTACATTCATCAGGCCAAGGGTTGCAGCAATACCAAGATGTCCCATCGCCCATACATCAGAAATAATTTCCGATATCCATCTTTCGAAATGTATCCACGCATCTTTATTTTTTTCTTGCAGCTGACGATTCTTTAGTTCAGATCTTAAAGAAGTAACCAAGTCAAGCAGTGCCGCTGCCTGGTGACCTACTTCATGAATTAATGATGATGCTATTCCGCTTCCCACCATTCTTTCTCTTGGTATTTGAATCACAGCTACTGGGTTTTCATCACCCCCCGGTAACCGGGTTCTTGCCCTTCTAATAGCAGCACCATGTCCACGATCGAGATATACCATTAGTGCAGGAGGATCTTCATAAAGATCTTTACCGATTGTTAGACCATCTTCTGCCAATACATCCAACCCGGACAACCAAATCCCTACTTCGTGTTCTGCTCGTTGTGAAAGCACATCTGCAAATATGTCGAGTTGGTCAAGAATGCTGTTGAACCGAAGCTTGATCAAAGTGAATTTTGCCTGGTAAGGTTTGGGGTCTTCATTTCTGCCTTTCGCAGCTTTGAGTATCCTGATATAACTGTTAACTGAATTATACAAACCATTTTTTCCTTGTTCGAGCAAATCAATAACTGCTTTCAATGCTTTGTCGGAAACCGAGGCTCCTTTAACCATTGGCATTGTCATTGAAAATGGTTTTACCTGGCGTAATCTTGAAAGCAATGATTGCGATTCATTAAGCAGGTATTCGAATGAATATTCTGAAAAAGTAGTAGTCATTTTATACTTCATTTGCTCCTTCTATAATAATACGGTTACCTTGACGATACCAGCTACCTGAATCACTTGCTGGAGCATTATTATCTCCACCAAAATCATTGTATGTAGTAGCAACACCTCTACCGCCTCTTCTCCTAACAATTAATCCCGGTGCATATCTGCGAGCAGCATTGATCACAGACATACGGGCATTTTGTGTTGGCCGTCCTGAACGCATATTGGCAGCTCTTCTTGCAGCATTGCCGGCAAAACGAACATAGGCTCTTGCAATTTCAAATTCACGATCTTCACCACTCAGGCCTTCAAGCTCGAGTTCAAACAAACCAGCAGCAGCATTTCCTGCAGCAGTACCCAAAGCAGTGCCAATACCAGGAATTGGAATTAATGATCCTAATGCACCACCAGCAAGAGGTAAAGCTTTCTTTGCAATACCTTTCAACATTCCGCCTAATGATTTCCCTAAAGAAGAACCAGCGAATTTTTTAATTCCACCAACTGCTTTCTTAAATAGTTTGCCAAGAAATCTATCAAGCTCAGCTTCATTATTTATAGAAAGCAATTCAGAGGCTAATTCCATTTCAGTAATTTCATTAAAGGTTCCTTCGTTGTGAGATATCTCTCCCTGGTATTCACCTTGATATTCTCCTTGATTCTCGCCTTGGTATTCGCCCTGATATTCGCCCTGGTATTCACCCATATATTCATTTTGAGGTGCAGCAGCGTTGAATCCCTGGAATCCACGAATTGGTCTCGCAGAGATCGTTCCTTTTACTTGTAAGATGATTGGATAATGTTTTTTTGCAGCTTTGACAATAGAAGGCTTCACTGCAACATTTGGTCCTTTAACTGCCACTTCATTAGCAAGATTTCTTATTGTATCAGTGGCAAATCTTACAAATGATGGAACACGATCTGCCGCCCATTGGCCCGCTTTTCCGCCAGCCCAGCTACCTGCTTTTCCTCCAAGAAAACCGCCAATTGCTCTTCCAACCGGAGCACCTTCTGGTCCTACTAAACCACCCAATGCTCCACCTAATGCCTCACCACCTTTTCTTCCCAGAAAACCTCCACCAGCAGCACCAGCACCTGGTAAAGTTTTTTGTGCAATGTTTGTCAGGGCAGCAGTGGCACGTTGACCAGTTGGGCTATCAAGAAAATTAGAAGCAACACCTGCTGCTTTTTTCGCAGTGCTTTTAAGCCAATCAAAAAACTCTGCTTCATTACTTACTTCCATTAACTCTTGTGTAAGTTCATTTTCATTGCTCATGACTTCATAAGAAGTCTCGAATGTTTCAAATTCGGGTGATAATTCATAGCTTGATTCTCCTGAATATTCATTGCTATATTCCTGTGAGAATTCAAATTCAGGAGATAGCTCGTATCCATATTCCTGGTTAGCAGTTTCAAATTCAGACTGCATGAATTCGTTCCTGAGATTATGCATAAAAAAAATTTTAAAGTTTTAAAAAATAAGTTTGATGTAATGCTTGCAAGCGAGCACATATAATTCTAAATAAGTGCCAGAAATTTTTATTTGTATTTCAACTATTTAGAAAAATGAGAAACGAAAAAAAATTCGTTTTAAAAATATTAGCAGGTAAGAACGAAATTGAGTTCGTGTAATAACAATAGAAAATGCTCGAGAAATGAATTATCAATTTAATTACGACAAATAAAAATTAAATGAGTGGAAAATATAAAGCAGAATGCAATAAAATGATATGCCTGCTTTTGATGAATGGAATACTAAATAAAAACTTCTCAAATGAGAAGTTTAACAAGTCGGGCAGACTGGATTCGAACCAGCGACCCCTACGTCCCGAACGTAGTGCGCTACCGGGCTGCGCTACTGCCCGAATAATAAATTACCATATCAAAAGTAAAAAAGGCCCTTGATTTTTTCAAGAGCCTTTAATTACGTCGGGACGACTGGATTCGAACCAGCGACCACCAGCACCCCATGCTGGTACGCTACCGGGCTGCGCTACGTCCCGAATGCATTACACTATGCGGGCTGCAAATCTATGATTTATTTAGCTTGAGAAAAAGTTGAAGTTAATTGCGGTAAAGAAAGAATATCTTTCATTAAATCAATTTATATTTTGAAAAGTAGAGTTGCACCTTGAATTTTGCCAAAGGCAAGAAAAACATGAATACATTAGAAATAAAAGAACCCTTTCAGCTAGAGAATGGCGAAATTTTACCTGGATTAACCATTACGTATAATAGTTATGGTAAATTAAATGAAGCAAAAGATAATGTGGTGTGGGTTTGCCATGCACTGACTGCAAATAGTGATGTATTTGATTGGTGGCCGGGTGTTGTTGGTGAAAACTGTGTTATTAACCCGAAAGATCATTTTATTATCTGCGTTAATATTATTGGTAGTTGCTATGGCAGCAGTGGGCCTTTGACAATAGATCCGGAAAATGATCAAACTTATTATTCGTCATTTCCTGTTGTTACTATCAGGGACATGATAAATGCGTTTATACTTGTTCGTAAAAAACTTGGCATTGAAAAAATAAAATTGCTGATGGGTGGGAGTATGGGTGGCTACCAGGTATTGGAATGGTGTTTAATGGAGCCGGACGTTATTCAAAACAGTTTTGTTATTACAACCTCCGCAGCAGAAAGTGCATGGGGTATTGCGATACATACAGCTCAACGATTAGCAATTGAAGCAGATCAAACATGGAAAGACAGATCAGCAGACGCTGGCAAAAATGGGATAAAAGCAGCAAGAGGTATTGGTATGCTTACATATCGTAACTATAAGATCTTTCATCAGAAGCAATCTGATCCTGATTTTTCTAAAACAGACAATTACAAAGCTTCCTCATATATTCTTCACCAGGGAAATAAATTATCGGATCGCTTTAACGCCCAGAGCTATTGGCTGCTTACAAAATCAATGGACAGTCACAATATAGCTCGTGGAAGATTTGATACACTTGAAAAAGCTTTGAAAGCAATTCATCAACCAATGCTAGTGATCGGTATTGATAGTGACATACTATGTCCTGTTCCTGAACAAGCATTTCTTGCAGAACATATTTCCAATTCCACACTCCATATTATTTCTTCTGATTATGGTCATGACGGATTTTTAGTAGAAGCAGAAACCATCTCAAGACATTTATTTGAATGGATGGAGAAGCATAGCATTTAAATATTATCCAGTGCCTGGGTTATATCTTTCAAAATATCCTCTCTATGTTCAAGCCCAACAGAAATCCTTATTAATCCAGGAGTAATAGCAACCGCCTGTCTTTCTTCTTCGGTAAGTTTTGCATGTGTTGTACTTGCCGGATGAGAGGCGATGCTTCTTGTGTCACCAAGATTCGCCGTCATTGATAACATCTTTAAACTATCAAGAAATTTCTTTCCTGCTTCAAGACCTCCTTTTAATTCAAAACAGAAAAGGCCACCACCATTCAACATTTGTTTTTTTGCAATTTCAAATTGAGGATGAGAAGAAAGAAAAGGATATTTAACCGAACTGATCTTTTTATGATCTTTTAATTGCTCAACTATCCAGGTGGCATTTGAAGCATGTCGTTCCATTCTTACATCCAATGTTTCCAAACTTTTACTTAATATCCATGCATTGAAAGGAGATAGGGCAGGGCCCGTATTGCGGCAAAATAAATAGATCTCTTTTATTAATTCTTTTTTACCAACTATCACACCACCTAAAACCCTTCCTTGTCCATCAAGCCATTTTGTAGCACTGTGTACTACAAGATCAGCTCCGAGCGAAATAGGCAATTGTCCAAAGGGAGTTGCAAAACAATTGTCAACATTTAAAATAACATTATGCTTATGTGCCAGGTCAGCCAGGGCTTTAATATCAAGGATCTCTAACCCGGGATTGGTCGGACTTTCCACATAGATCATTCTCGTATTTGGCTTGATATTCTTTTTCCATTCATCAATGTTTGCCGATGCGTCTACATAACTATATTCAATACCATACTTTGAAAGATATTTCGTGACGATATTATGTGTGCTTCCAAATAATGCACGGCAGGAAAGCAAATGATCGCCGCTTTTTAATAAAGCCATAAAAGAACCAAACACGGCACTCATACCTGAAGCAGTTGCATAACCAGCCTCGGCACCTTCTAACGCAACTATCTTATCTGTAAACTCCTGCACATTTGGATTACTGAAACGGCTATAAATATTATCATCGGTTTCATCAGCAAATGCAGCACGCATTTCTTCCGATGTATCAAAACAAAAACTACTGGTAAGAAAAATCGGAACAGAATGTTCCATTTCATCTGTTTTATTCACCTGTGTCCTGATCGCTTTTGTATTCGGATGCATATTTTCTTCGATTGCTTTAAAATTTCAAAGTTAAGTAACGAGGCTTAAGCTTGATTCTTTATTTTTATATAATGACACCCGAACGTCGTGAGAAATTACAAACAGTTTTAAGTAAAAGGCAAGACGATATAACGATCGTTTTGGAAAACGTTTTTGACCCCCACAATATATCTGCAGTAATGAGAACCTGTGACGCGGTCGGTGTACAAGAATTATATGTACTGAATACAAAAATACCAAGGCATAAAAAATGGGGGACCAAAAGCTCTTCCAGCGCCGCAAAATGGTTAACCGTTTATCAATTTGAAAATGCGGAAGAATGTTTTGCTGAGCTAAGGAAAAAGTATTCAAAAATTTTAACTACTCATTTAAGCAGTGATGCCGTAAACTTGTACGAAATAGATCTTACACAACCCGTAGCTCTTGTTTTTGGCAACGAACATAGTGGCGTTTCAGAGGAGATCAGAAATTTGGCCGACGGTAATTTTATCATTCCACAAGCAGGAATTATAAGATCGCTTAATATAAGTGTAGCTTGTGCCGTAACTTTATACGAAGCTTACCGTCAAAAAACCTTATCCGGCCATTATAGTAAAGCAAAACTAAATGGTGATGTCCTAAAGGAACTGATGGATAAATGGGGTTATGAAGAAGAAAGTGATAAATAGTAAATGAAAACAAGAAACTGTAAAATGATCAATAAGCCATCCTGGAATTTACTTTTTGTATTTGTATTATTCTTTTCCTGCAGGCAAGCAAATTCTCAATCAATCGCAAAATGGAAAATAACTGATTTGCAAGAATACATTTCAAAAAGTGATACCCCCACAATTGTGAGTTTTTGGGCTACTTATTGTGGGCCTTGTATAAAAGAAATACCTTATTTCCAGGAAGTGGTTAAGCAATATGAAAAGAAAGGAGTAAAA
>Ga0193692_1000134_pt1 | contig 17558 bp, 24 predicted proteins | sample L3a1metaG_FD_144917 | JGI IMG/M metagenome (GOLD analysis project Ga0193692, IMG submission 144917) | Soil microbial communities from a riparian zone of the East river system, Colorado, United States - L3a1 | ecosystem: Environmental > Terrestrial > Soil > Riparian zone | place: USA: East River... | reverse complement strand
CAGCGGTTCGAAGATGTCGGTCATGAACCGCCACTGGCAGCTCTCGGCGTACTTGTCGAAGCTGAACGTCGAGCCTGTCGTCTTGAACTCACTGAGGTGCGCGCCGAGCAGATGGTCGGCCTTTGCCACGACCTCGTGCGGGCCGTAGGCCTTCGCCGCCTTGGCTTCGAAGACGCCGCGGCGATCGATGAGGGCCAGCGCCGGCGCGATCGTCGACGTAGCGAAGCTGAAGCCGTTGCAGCGGTAGCCGGCTGGCACCTGATACCGGTCCGGGTCCTCGAGCACCTTGCCGAACGCCTGCCCGAGCGCGACCGCCGGCGAGCCGCGGAACTCGCCGCGGATGGTCGCCAAGAGGTCGGCTTCGGTCATCCACTCCTGTTCCGGGTCCATGAACAGGCGGAACGATTCGAGGGTCGTCGTCGAGATGCGCATGGCCTACGCCGTGGCTCCGGCCGGTTCCTTCGCAGGCTCGACGAACACCTTCTTGGCCTTGTCGAACGGAATCCCGGCGGACGCCGCATAGTCCATCAGCGACTTCGCCACCTGCGCCTGGACCAGCACCGGCAGCTTCTTGATGTCGACGATGGCGGCGTTCGCCTGCTCCGCGGTGGTGATGTCGGCGATGCGATCGCGCCACTCTTCGACCTGGGCGGCGACCTTGGCGCTGGCCTCGCTGATCGAGCCGAGCGCCGCGCGCCCGCGATCGAACAGGTCCGCCATGAAGTCCTGCGCCTTGGCGACCGGCGGCACCGTGAACGGCGCCCAGCCGCCGGGGTTCTTCCCGACCCACCGGTCGGTCGGGTTGAAGTCGAGCACGCGCTCGCGCCCGTTCATGTAGACGTAGCCGACGAAGTCCGCCACCTTCATGACCTCGCCGTACGAGCCGCCGACGATGTCGGGCCGCACGATCCGGGTGTCGCCGTCCTTGTCTTCCTTGTCGTGCGCGATGAGCAGGACGTCCTTGCCCTTCGTGCGCAGGTTGGCGACCCACGTGCGGAAGGTGTTCTTGAGCACGCCCCAGCCCTGCTGGGAGAGGTTGCCGCCGGGCGCCTTCTTCGGATCCGTCGCCGCGATGTGTGCGGTGATGACGTCGAGGCAGCGCCCGACCGTGTCGACGGTCAGCGCGCCGTAGGGGTCGAGCGCGTCGGTCGACTCCATCAGCTCGATCACGTCCTTCCAGGTGTCGATCACCAGGGAGTCGCGGCGGTTGGCGGCGCGGTGCGCGCCCTTGTCGAAGTCGAGCAGCAGCGGATCCTTCGTCGAGTAGCCGAGGCTCGATTTGCAGATGCCCGGTTGCCCGAAGATCAAGAACACGGGATGGCTCACGGGGATGGTGTCTGTCGCTTTGACGATTCTCATGACGGCTCCTTACGTGCGCAAAAAAGAAACATGTTTAGCCGCGTGCTCGCGGCAGAGAAAGTGATCGATGACGAAACGAATCCCGCTGCCGACGAACTGATCCGCCCCGATCGCGATGAGGCCTTCCTTGTCGCAGTCGCGGCAGCTCGGGTGGCATTCCTTCGAGCGCCAGTCCGCCGAGAGGCCGGTGCGCACGTGGCGCCAGATCTCACCGTCGTGGACGATCGGCTCCTTGCAGTAGTCGCAGATGCACCGGGGGCGCTCGGCGGCGAGCTGCTGCAGCGATGGGACGTCAACGACGCGCGCCGTCGCCGGGCTCATGACCGCCTCCCGATCGCGGCCGCGTCCAGCTGTCGGCGCCGCTCTTCGAGGTTCGCGACGTTCGAGGGCTCCGGGGCCAGCCAGCCGTTCACCAGATCCTGTCCGGCCCTCCACAGGTCCGGGACGATCGTCACCAGCGCCAGGAGGATGACGGCGACGGACGCCGCGAAAGCCGCGACGATGTACATCAGCCAGCCGATCGGAATGTCGCGAATCACCGAGCACCGCCTGTAGCCTTCGCGATGACAGCTTCCGCGCGCGCCAGCTTCTGATGCACCGACTGTCCGAGGTGGTCGCGGACGCCGTCGTAGAGCGCGACGAACTCCCGCAGCGAGGCGAGCAGGTCTGGCGCCGCGGCGATCAGGCGCGCGTTAGCTTCCCCGCTGACATTCCACTGCCCCGGTGTGTGCTGTATTGCCTCTTCTGCTATCGTTGGATTCGTCGTCATGGCGTGGGTGTCCTTTGCACCCGAGTCGTGTCGATGGGCCGGGCGTTCACAGCGCCCGGCGTTTTTGTTCCCGCTCCGCTTTCGCCAGCGCCAAAATGCCGGCGCCCAACTCCATCGCATCCATCGCGTGCCGCTCCGCCTGGCGCGCCGCCGGCAGGCTCAGGTGAAAGGCGGTGCGCTGCTCGACGAACTCGACGATCGCCGGCGTGAGGTCGAAGGACAGCTCAGGCACCACACCCTCGACAGCCTCCAGACGGAGCGGCATCACGCCGTCCTCCGGACGCGAATCTCCGTGACCACCTCGCAGTTCGCCAGCTTCGCCAGCGCCACCACGAACGGCTGACGCAGCGGCTCGACCGCGAACACCACCGCCAGCTGCGTCTGCTCTTCACCGGCGATCCAGCGCCGCACCTGGCGCGGGTCGCGTGCGACTTCCTGCGCGAGCTGCTCAAGCGTCCAACCCACCACGCGACGCGCCTCGTCCAGGCAGGCGCCTGTTTCCGCCCAAAATCGACGACTCTCCGGTTTCCGGAGAGTGGCCTTCGCCATCTCCGGCTGCATCTCCGCAATGACGCGATGACGCGATACCGCTGAGGTCGCTACTGTTGGGCTCATGAGTTCACGCACTCTTTCGCGCCGTCACGAAGAAGCGACGACCGCCCCACTGGCCGGCGGCGTAGCGATCGACCAGGTCCGCGCGGTAGCGGACGATGCGGCCTGTCCGCGGCTGGCATTCCTCCAGGAAGGGCAACTCACCGAGAGCCTTGAGGCGGTAGAAGGTGCGCCGGGACATCGGCACCCGCTCGATGATTTGCGCGACGGTGTACGCGCGGTGGCCGTGGCGCTGCGGTTGCTGCGTCGGCGACGGCGCCGCCTGGAGGCCGCGCTGGCGGCTCATGAGGCCACCCGCTGATGGCGCGTCTCACGCGAGAGGCGCAGGCTCTCCTGCATCAGCGCCGTAGCCAGCACCGGACCCAAACACTGGCCCATCTTCGTGGCGCTACGGGCCTGCCGAATACGTCGACACTGCCGACAAATGCGATCGAGGCCAGCGCCATTCGTCGCGATGCCGACTTCAGCGAGTTTGTGACCGCGGCGACACCTTCCGCTCAGATTCCACCGATTGGCGCGACGGCGGTTTTCTCTACCGGTGACCGCATCGCCGTGCGCAGGATTGACGCACCGGCGGTTGCGACACAGATGGTCGACCTCGTGGTCAGCCGGAATAGGCTCCACGAACCAGGCATAGGTAAAGCGATGCGCGCTGGTGCCTTTGTAGGCTCCATAGCCCTTACCGTTGACGCACCCGGTCCACAGCCAGCAGCCGTTGGATTGGACCTGAACACGCGCGAAGAACAATCCCAGTTCGATCGTGGTCGGACGATCTGGCTCGAAGGACTCGAACAGGCGAACCATTTACGCCGCCCCTACATGGCGTTTGTCCTGTCGACTCTCTGCAGGTCCCGGCCTGTCACTCATCCGTGTACTGATGGGCGCTGGCTCGGGCGCTTCGAATCGAAGTTGGACGGGGCGGATTCCCAGCGCTTGAGCCAGCCGTCGAATCGTGTCCAGTCGGGGGTTGGTGTTGCGGCCCGTTTCGAGATCGCTGATGGTCGTCTGGTCCAGCCCAGAGGCCTTGGCGAGATCGTCCTGGGTCATCTTCTTCCGCTGGCGAGCCTCGCGGACCGTGAGTTCCCTCATACGGGATGGACTATACCCGTATGGCTGATTTACTGTCAACGACAAAATACCGTTAGACCGAATTATTTATCGGTGTTTCGGTAAGTGACTGTATCCGTATGGGTTAGCCCATCCCGAGCGCTACAATCTCGGGCCGTGACTCTTCCCGAATGCGTGAACGCGTGGCTTGAGGCGACCGGCAAGAAGCAAAACGCCGTCGCGAAAAAGGCGGGACTGAAAGCCTCTCAGGTGAGCGAGATCGCGAGCGGGAAGATTAATCCGCGGTGGAGTGCCGTCGAAAAGCTTGCGAAGGGATTCGGTGTGTCGCCAGCGAAGTTCCTAGCAGGGCCGCCCCGTCCGGAGGGATCCGGAGATGAACACGTCAGCAGCGGTGGCAGCGGCGCGGGGTTGGCGGATTCTCTCCGGCGGGCGCTCACCGAATTTGAGCAGACCGGTCAATACCCGAAAGACTGGCGCGGCGACATCATGCTCGCCATCTTTGCCCTTACTCGAGCTTTGCAACAGCCGAACGTTGCCGCCGAGTCTGAGCGACAAGATCGGAAGGCTCAATGATGAACAAATGGTCATCCTGGAAATTCTTGTTGTTGGTCTGCTGTCTGGTCGGTTGTAGCACCATCGCCGCCGCGCAGGCGCCGCGACTCCAGCGACTCGACGGTGAATACTGGATACAGGCATCAGCGACCGTCGGCGAGATCGGCGCGGCGGCGAAATTGATGTTCGCGGCGGGACTTCTGACCGGGCTCCGAACGGCCCCAGCGCTGATCGTTACGACCGACGAATCTGGGTCCAGCCTGAATGCGATCCAGGCTTACCTTGAGAAACACCTGCGAACGATGCCGTCACAGCAACTCGTCGCGGGCCTCGACTTGTTCTATGCCGACTACGCGAACAGGCGGATTATGGTATCGGATGCAGCCGCCGTCGTCCTTCGTCGAATTGTCGGTGACGACGAAGCACAGATCGAGACCTGGGTTAGATCGTTACGCGATAGGGCGTCGAAGGGCCACTGACAGGTGCCGCGGCGATCGAAGGGCATCCGTCGGCGCCGGAGCGGTTGGGAAGCCTACGTGCGCGTGCGCGGGCAGCTCCTGACGAAGCAGTTCCCGATCGACCATCCCGTCGAGAAGATGCGCGCGTGGCGCACGCTGCAGGTGAAGCGCCTGGGCGGCCGCCGATCGAAGGGCGGATCGTTCGCCGCTGACGTCGATAGCTTCCTCGCGAAGCCGGAGGTCGCCGCGCAGCCCTACGTGCACCAGACCGCGCATTCGTTAGCACTCTGGGTCGACGAGCTCGGCGGGGACCGTGACCGCACCGGCATCGAACGCGACGAGATCGAAGCCGTCCTTCAGGGTTGGCTCCAGACCTACGCCGAGCCCACCGTCTACCATCGCCGCTCGGCGCTGATGCAGCTCTATCGCGTGCTCGACGGCGCCGGCGCAGCCAATCCGGTCAAGGACACGACCTGCCCGAAGTCCTGGATCCCCGCCGATCATTCCGTCGCCTTCGACAAGCTCGCAACGATCGTCGCCGCGATGCCGGACTGGTCGTACCCGAAGAAAGGCCGGCGCGAGCGCTCTATCGCCAAGCTGGTCGGCCAGGCGATCGTGCAAGTCGGCATTCGTCCGGCCGATCTGCTGAAGGTGCGAAAGACGGACATCGACGCGAGCGCGTCCACGCTGCGCTGGCCGGCGAGCGCTAAGGGCAAGGGCGCCGCGGCGCGCACGGTGCCGCTCACACCCGGCGGCTTGGCCGCCCTGCTGGCGCTCGAAGCCGCTGGCGGGCTGGGGGCGTTCAATCCGGAAGCGGTCAGCCATTCGTTCAAACGCGCCGCGCGTCAGGTCGATGGCGATGCGACGACGATCCACCTCTACTCCGGTCGGCACGCGGTCGGCGCGGACCTCTATCGTGCGACGAAGGATCTGGCGACGGTCGGCCGGATGTTGAACCACGCGCCCGGTTCTAGGGCGACGGCCCAGTATGCGCAGGGGGCGAACGCGGATGTCGATCGCGCGGCCGCGGCGGCCCTCAGCGCGGCGCGTCAGGAACATCCGCCCGTTCAAAAGTTGGCCAAGAAGTTGGCCGACCGCCGTAAGCGGCGCGTGCTCAAGCAGATCAGGCGCCGGTCATGACCTTCCCAAGCCTCGGACACGGGTTCGATCCCCGTAGCCCGCTCCACCTGCAAACCATTAGAAAATCAGGCGATTTCCCTCGACACGACGGCCTATTTGGCCTCTGTCCGACATCCGCGATGAGTGCCACAGTGCGCCGAAGAGGGACAGGTTCTGGTACAGAAGTTGGCCGAATAGTTGGCCGCGGTTGGACCGCTCTGCTACACTGCCCGCTCATGGGGGGTTCGAGCCCGCTCACCAGCGAGCGGTGGTCCCGAAGGGGCTGGTCACGCGCAAGCTGGCCAGCCTCTTGTTTCATCATCCTGGTGGCGCTCTTCGCCGCCGGCTGCGGATCCTCGTCGACGGCACCGTCGACGCCGCCAGTGGTCACGCCGCCGGTCGTGGTGCCGCCGACACCGGTCTCGATGATCACCGTCTCTACCTGCCCCGATACAGTGCCAGGGCTCGACCTCGGCTTCTATCGCCAGATCGGCTGCAACGCGTTCGACACGCCGCTCCAACCCGTCCGCCGCTGGGCCTTCGCGCCGAAGCTCTACATCCGTACGGTGGACGACGCCGGCGCCGCGATCGACCAGGTGACGCTCGATACAGTCGCCGGGGCGATGGGCGCCACCGCGGCGTCGTGGACGGCCGGGAAGTTCGGACTCGCGTCGATCGAGCGCGGCACGGATACGCGCGAAGGGCAGACCGGCTGGATCACCGTGAAGTGGAACACGACAACGGATCGCTGCGGGCTGGCGCAGGTCGCTGTCGATGGTGGATGGATTCAGTTCAGCCCGCAGCGCACGCAATGCGCGTGCGACGGCTCAAAGATCTTCGCTCGGTCGGCCGCCCACGAGCTCGGCCACGCGTTCGGCTACTACCACACGGACAGCATCAACGACATGATGTACGGACAAGCGTCGCTGAGCTGCACGCCCTCGTTCTCGGCACGCGAGCTGCAAGCCGTCGCCTACCAGTACCGCTGAGCGGGCCGATCCGCTGGTATAATTAGCTCTTGGCGCTTGTCCAAATTCTCTGCGCGCACTGCAACAAACCCGCTCTCGCGCAATCGTATGATGTGAGCATCGGGCGCGGCCGCTACTGCTCGCTTTCCTGCAGCAACCGGGCGCGCGTCGGTCTGCGCCATCCACACCGACCTCCTCAAAGTAAACTGCCCATTGGGCAGCGGTTCTGGGCGAAGGTCCAGAAGTCTGACGGCTGCTGGCTGTGGACAGGCGTCTGTAGCAAGAAGGGCTATGGAAGATTCGCAACGACGGGACGCGAAATGGGCCGAGCCCATCGCGTCGCATGGGAGCTAACGAACGGCCCGATTCCCAGCGGTCTACTCGTCTGCCATCGCTGCGACAATCCTCGATGCTGTCGGCCAGATCACCTGTTTCTTGGAACGCCTGGCGACAACATGCGCGACATGGTTGATAAGGGGCGACATAAGCTCCGGATCGGGCGGCCCGTTGCCAGCACGTTGAACGGGTCGAACGCCTCCACCTCCTAAGCGGATAAGCGTTCGAACCCGTTCCCCGCGCCGATCTGCTCCCAGCCGTCTCTGAGCGGCCACGCGGAGAGATGGCGTCAGACCGGCCCGCTCATTCTGAGGCGACCCGAATCGATCGCAGAAACTGCTTGTCATTCCGCGTCAGCTTGTACGGGGGCGTGCGCGTCCAGTCCGGCACCTGCTGACACGCCGGGCAGAGGGTGGGGCGCTCGCCCATCGATCCGTAGCCGGTGTCACACGCCTGGCACCAAATCAGGACCGGTTTGCTCGACACGATCGCCCTCACGGCCAGAACCCTGGATAGAAGTACCCGAGATGTTTTAAGGAGCGCTCGACGTAGGGCGCTCGAGGCTGCCATCGCCGCTGGGCTTCCACGAGCCCCAGCCGTCGACCAGCTTCTGATAGTCCGCCGGCAGCGCCGCCATCACTTCCGCCTCGGTCGGAAACGTCCCGGTCGCGTGGAAGTGCGCGATGATCGCCGTCGTCACCAACGCGATGATCGGATGAAAGAGCGCCGCACCCGGAATCGCAGATTCGGCGAGGCGCTCGACCGTGTCGGCCGTCTGATTGATGTCGGTCATTGGGTCACCGGAATATTGGCCAGGGCGGCATCCACGACGCCGAGGATGTAGCGCAGTTTGTCGTTGGCTTTCGCGTCGGCCGAGAGCTGTCCCTGCAGGTGGTGGTAGGCCGTGATCACGATCCCGAGCGTGCCGCTGCCCTGCCCGTAGGCCTGCAGCGCCGCGCCGGCCGAGAGCGAGAAGTCACGGATGTACGCCGTGTCGCGATCCGAGAGATGCAGCTTCCCGGTCTCGGCGTTGAGGTTCCGCGCCGTCTGACCGAGGGCGTCGATGTCCTTCAGCAGCTGGTCGGCGTTGAAGGCCTTCACGCCTTGCGCGGAATAATTCGGCGGGGCGGACGCGCACGCCGGAAGAGCAGCGAGACAGACGACGAGCACAAGCGTTTTCATGCGGGCACTCCTGGGATCGTGTTTTTCGGGGTCGTGACGGTTGGGGTGACCGCGCCTGATTTCAAGACGGCCTTGACGTCGTTCTCGGTCATCGGGAACGGGGACGCGGCCGCGACCATCAGCTTCTTGCGGCTCCACCAGCTTTTCCAGATCGCCCAGGCGAACGCGATCGCGCCAGGCGCCCAGATGGCCAGATGCTTCGCCGCCAGCGCGACGAACTGATCGCTCTGTTCCGGCGTCAGCAGATGCTGCTTCTGAAGATAGCCGGTCAACAGCAGCAGCAGCGACCGCGCCAGCGCGCCGAGGACATCGAGGACAATCGGATTCATCTCACCCTCAACAGATGTGGGCGCAGCCCATCGTGGCGAAGTAGGACCGATACGCCGGAATTTCGTCCGGCGCGCACTGCCCTCTGACCCACCGATAGGTCAGGATTTCGAACGCGATGAAGAACCAGGGCCCGCGCACGTTCGGCGTGTGCAGCAAGTACGGGGGATGGGGATCGTCACCCGCGGGTTGATCGTCCGGCCGCACGTAGGGCGACACCAGACGCCCAACGATCTGCCAGGTGGAATCCGCGTGATAGTTGAACGGGTCGAACTCGCCGTAAATCACGTCGAAGTCCTGCATGCACCCGTTCGGCCCGTAGGCGTCTCGGTACCCAGGCCCCTCGCCAAGCGGGATGTGGCCGGTGTTGAACTCGGTCCCGAGCGTGCCGGTCGGAAAGATCGATCGGAACAGTTTCCCGAAGGCCACCATCTGCTCTGGCTCCCAGCCGTAGAAGCAGCCGTCATAGCCGGTGACGAACACCGTGTAGTCCACCAGGTGCGCGAACGCCGCCGCGATGCGCGGGAAGTTCGCCATCAGCCAGTCATGGCCGTAGGTCATCCCGACCGGATCGTTGTAGCCCGGTCCGGCGCCCTGGCCGTCGCCAGCCAGACGCAGGTCGATCAGGAACCCTTCGCGGATCGCTTCCTCGGCCAGCGCGACGAGCGCCGGAAGGTTCTGCGAATAGTCCGCGCCCACCTCGTCGTATTCCTCGCCCAGCTCTTTGTAGGAGCCAGACAGGTCGAGGATGATGTGCGTGTCCCCGGCCGCGCGTTTCGCGGCGTACGCGGCCTGTCGGTCGGCGAGGTGCGGCCACCAGGCGATCGTCTCCCACCAGAAGACGTGCCCATAGGTCGGCGCGATGAACTCCAGGCCTTGGAAGGACATCTTGACCGTGCAGAGCTCGTCCCGCGTCGGCGGCGTGGGGAACGGACGCATGCCACTCGTCGCCGCGAGGCACGCTGCTGCGCCCATCAGTAGGCCTGTCCCTGCGCCAGCAGATAGCCCATCGGGGCATCCTGCGGCCGCGTCACGAAGGTCACGCACGACCCGCTGAGCGTGGCCCGTTGGTAGGCGCCGGGACTCTGATCAGACGGCTGATCCGCATGTCGGAGGCCGTAGTGGTTAGGCTCTTGTCCGGCCCAGGCACCGTTCGGCAGCAGGAAGCTGACCGAGCCATCAGCGTTGGTGATGAGCGTGGCGTCCGCGATGAACGGGAGGCCGGTATCGACGCGATAGACTGCGCACTTCATCTCTGCTCCTTCAGCGGCTTGTCGAAATGCCTACGCTTCTTCACCCAGATCGGCGGCTCGACCGGCGGCCCGAGGACGGCCGTGTATTTCGAGCCGGCGGTCGGATGGATCGACCGCCGGACGAAACGCTCGTACCCCCGCTTCACGCCGCCACCGGCCGCGCCTCGGTGATCGTCAGCGTCACCGGCTCGTCGCGCGCGAGCGCCGGCGCGATCGCGCTTTGGAACAGTTCGCATGCGGCCCTCGAGCTCTGGACCGAGTCGGCGGTCTGGCTCATGCCGAGCAAGATGCAGCCATCGGTGTCGTCCGCGACGTTCCCCGGGTGAATACGGATGCCGTTGCGGCCGGGCACACCGATCACCAGCGGCAACATCCGTTTGAAGCGGATCGACGGCGTGACGACGACTTGGTAGGTGCCGAGCGGAATCGCCGGATGCGCGGCGCGGTCCTCGTCCGGCTCCAGCGTGAAGAACCCGAACCGGCCGTTGACCAGGAGTCGGCCCAGCGTGCCCTGCGCGGTCGAGGACTCGCGAATCAGCTGCAAGGTCATCGATCACGCCGCTCCGCGCTGCGTCGAATCTGCACGATTTGCGTGACGAAGTTGATGACCATCGCCAGCAAGACGGCGTTGATCATCGATTCGATCTTATCGATGCGCGTGCCGAGCGCTGCGATCTGGATCGCGGTCGACCCGTTGATGTACTCCTGCGACTGCGCCCAGATGTTCGTCACCGGGTAGATGCAGCTCACGAGCAGGGCGACGCCGATCAACACGAGACGGACACGATCCGCAATCCGCATAGAGGTCCCTGGGTCCGACTGAAGGGGAAGAAACGAGAAAGGCACGCCGGTCATTGCACCGTCGTCCCGGTGAGGCCGTAGTAGCTGCTCCCGAACACCGGATCGGTGCCGTACCACGTGGTCGTGCCAGACGCCACGGAGTATTCGACCCAGGCGTAGAAGTGACGTCCGATCGCCGGCACCGTGGCGATCGTGCCCGTCAGGGGGGTCCGGAACGTCGTCGCCAAATCCGTGGCGACCAGTGACGGCGCCAGGATCGTATTCGTGGTGTCCGCTTGCCCGATCCCCACCGTCGCGTAGATCGCGCCGCCGCCGGCATTCGAGACCAGCGCCCGGATCGACAACGTGATCGGACTCTCCGACAGCCCAATCACGACCTCGACCTGATTCGCCGTCGACCCGTTCGCCTGCCGCACCGTCGCGGTTGTGTACGTCCAGGTCGCCGTGGTCTCCAGCCGCTTCAGTTCCCGCGGCACCCGGTGGTAGTTGTTCCAGACGTACCGTTTGGTGACGGAATCCTCGGTCTGTCCGCTGACCGTCGTGGTCCGGAACGAGCCGAGATACCGCCGCGTGAGGTCGCCGGTCTTGGTATAGACCCCGGTGGTGGTGAGCACGATCGCCGTCGCTCGCGTCGTGTCATTCGTCCAGGCGAGGAGCTCGAGCGCCGGCGTGCCGCCGTTGTTGTAGGCGAACACGTCGTACATCTGCGACGTCGTCGCCGGCACTGCGATCGAGAATTCCGCTGACGTGTAGACGAGGGCCGTGCCGGTGCTGCTGAACAGCGCGATGCGGTTGCCCTTGTAGGGCGAGGCGTACAGGACCGTCGCCGCCGTCACATCGGACGTGGTGACGGGGACGCCGGTGGTCAGCGTGAGCCGGAAGTCCTCGACCCCGTTGTCCGCATTCGGCGGGACGTTGACATCCTTCAAGACGAGCGACGAGGTGGTGTCCGCGACGCCGAGGGCGCGCGCATTGTTCGGCGCCGTGCTCGTCGTCGCGCCGGCGGTCCCGATGTAGTAGGTGGACCCGATGGTCAGCGAGGACAGGCCGGTGACCGATCCGATCAGGCGGATCGTGCCCGCGCTGCCGCTGGTGATGCTCGACGGGACGAAGCCGACTTCCGGCAGCGTGCTCGAGTAGGTGTTGGCGGAGTCCGCCTTGAACCACTGACCCGCCGTCTTCCCGCCCGACCCGTCCGAGAGGTAGACCGCTTGGCCGGCCGTCAGGGTCTCGCCAGCCGTCCCGGTGATGTCCAGCGCCGCCGAGCCCACCGGGACGGCCGAGACGTTGTCGACCGTCTTGATGACCGTCCCGTTGCAGGTGTTGGCCGTGCCGTCGTTGTTCTGGTAGATGAACTTGTACGAGGCGTTCAGCGCCAGGTAGGCCGTGAACCGCCCCGCAATGTCCGTGACGATCGGGTTGCCATTCGGGATCGTCAGGGCGGCGTCGGTGTAGGTCGCCGTCGGGGTGGTCGTCCCGGCGATGTAGGTGCAGACCTTCCCGCCGCTGATCGGGTTGCCGTTGCTGTCCAGGAACACCTGGAACGGCGTCGGCATGATCGTGCCCGTGGCGGCACCCAGGGACTGAAAAAGTCCTGCCACCAAGAGGACGAGCAGTGCGACAATTCGAGGTCGGGCCAGTCTCATGATTTACCTCGCATCCCCTTCGGGAAGCGTGTCTGCGCCGGGGTCGGCGTGGGCGTGCCCAGCGACTCCACCAGCGCGCGCTGCATCAGGACGTTCTTCATCGCGTCCGGTCCAGACATCCCGCGCTGCATGAGGTCCAGAAATGCCTTGGTTTCAGCGGCGCTCAACTTCACGTTCGCAGCGGCCGGCGCCACCGCTGGAGCCGCTTCCACCGGAGGCGCGCTCGCCATCCGCGCCTGATACGCCGCACGCCGAGTTGCCAGCGCCGCTTCATTCAGCGCCCGCTGATCCGGCAGGGCCGTCCCCGGAGGCGCTGCTCCCGGGCTGGGTGCAGATGCCGCGGGAGGTGGTGGAACAGATGCACTCGGCCCTGCAGCGGCTGGAGGTGCTGGAGCGACGGGACCAGATGCGACTGGTTCGACGGGCACAGCGACAGGCGCAGGACCGCCGCGGAGCATAGGCTTCGCGACCGGTGCCGGCGGTGTGCCCGCACCGGAGAAGACGCGCTCGGCCAGTTGCTGCTGCGTGAGCGAGCCCGGCTGCACCGGCACCGACCGATCGAGATGTGGACCGCTCGGCGCGACGTCGGCCGGCGCTTCCTTGGCGCCCCGTCGATAGCCGGAGACCGCGAGCGCCGCGGCCATCGCCAGCGGCGCCGGCACACCCACGGACTGCAGGCCGGTTTTTGTGACTTCGTACTTGATCTGCGGCGACACCTGCTCGCCGGCCGATTTCGCGATTGCGTAGGCGCGACCGAGGAGATTCGCGGCCGGCGCGGCGGCGGCCCGGGCAACACCCACCACGCCAGACACGGCCATCTCCGGCGAGATGCCGCCGATGATCGGAATCCCACCGACCACGTCGCGATCCGCACGCTCCGCCGCCGGTGGTGTACTCGGATGCCAGACCTGGCCGCCGATGCCTCGATCTTCCCAATAGCCAGACGGAGGCGGTGGCGCGGCTGGCGCGTTGGCGGCGAACCAATCCTTTTGCTCAGCCATCACTTCACGACCGTCGCACCGAGCGCTTTGTAGTGGTCAACCTGACCGAGCATCACGTCGGTCTCCTGTCCGTTCGGCGCGCGCATTCTGACGAACGGCGGCGCGGCCGGCTTCTCGTCGGTGAGCTTGTAGCGGGTCGTGATGTCCTTATGGCTCGTCGTGTACCGGTTGTAGGCGCCCTTCTCCATCAGGTCCGCGAGGTCGAGCAGATCCTTTTGCAGCGACGCATCAATCGGCTGCCCGGAGACGAGCTTGCCCACCTTCCCGGCGACACGGTCCCAGACACTCCCGGCGCCTTCGGGCAGCTTCATCTCGGCTTGATTGAGCCGGTTCAGCCCGTTCGCCCGGACGGTCGACATCGTGGCCTGCAGCGCCTGTAGGCTCGCGGCTTCCTTGTTCCCGGCCTGCGCGGCATGCACCAGATCGCGCAGCTCCTGCGCCGACTGCTGCGCCTGCCGAAACGGCGCCTCGACCTTGTCGGTGAGTTCTTTCCGACCGGCCTGCGCTTCGGAGAAGTCCTGCGCCCGCTTCTGTTGCGCGGTCTGCGCGCCGATGGCGTTCGCCTGCCGATCCGCGGCGGCGCTGGCACTCTTGTCCACGCCGAGCGTCTTTTCCTGCTCGTAGGCGGTCGCCTTGGCCTGTTCTTCCGGCGTCAGGGCTTGACCGAGTTGCTTCTTCGCGATGATGCCGAGGTATTCCGCCTTGTCCTGTTCAGCCGTGCGCGCTGGTGTCGGCTGCGGGTAGGCGGTCGCCAGCGCTTTGGCTGCAGCGGCCCGTTCCTCTGGCGTCTTCGTCGGATCGTTCGCGATGACGCCGAGTTCGACCCGTGTCGGTGGCTTCGGCGTGCCCTTGAAGGCCGCCTCGTTCGTGACGGGATTGACGAGCTGCCCGCCTTCCGGCACGACGACGCCCTTCTGCGGTCCCATCAGGTAGGCCGTCAGCTTCGCGGTGTTCGCTGGGTCGGCCTTGATGAAGTCGCGATAGTGCGCCAGGTCCGCGGCCGGCATCAGCTTGTTGGCTTCCATCTGATCGAGGAAGTGGTTCGCGAGGTCGGGATCGTTCCCGGCCGCGGCCACCGACTCGGCGCCCTGCTTCACCAGCGCGACCTGTGAGGCCCGCGCCTGGCGGAAGGCGTTGTTGATGCCGTCCAGGTGCTGCGCGGCCGCGCCCGCTTCGGGCCCGTAGCCGCCGTCCGCCATCGCCCGCGTGATCGTCGGGGTGTCCCACACCGAGACGCCGTCCTCGGTCACCTTCGGCGTCTCCACCATCACCTTCGACAGGAACTTCGTCGCATCGGTCGCCCGCTGCTTCGCCTCGAGGTCCAGCGCGCCAAGCTTGCCCTGCTGCTCCACGACGGCGTTGCGCCGGATCTCCTGCGGAATCGCCGCCACGGTCTGCCCGATGGCTTGCGCGGCCTGCGCGGAGGCATTGCCACTGATCTCCACGGCGCGCGCGTTCGCATTCGCGATGTCGCGCGCCTGCTGAGCGGCGATGTCGCCGCGCCGCAGGATCAGATCCCCGATCGTGCCGGCGAAGCGGGCGTCCGACGTGTCGCGGTACTGGAACGGCATCTACAGCAATCCGAGCAGCTTGTATTTCTGGTCGAAGGGGTCGGTGACGCTCATCTTGTAGTTCTCCAACCACTTGTTGAAGTCGAGCGTGGTGTTGAACTGGTTGTTGTTCTGCCCAAGCGTCGCGTTGAATTGGTTGTTGTTCTGCGCCAGGCCCGCGCTGGCGAGGTCATTGGCGAACGGATCCGCGTACTGGTCCTTGTAGTTCGTGTCGTACACGTCCTTGCCGATGCCGTAGTTCGTTTTGTAGGTGTCGAAGGCGTTCGCGCGATTCGCCTGGTACTGGCCGAACCGACGCGCGTCGATGTCGCCGTACTTCGCATGCGCGAGGTTCGACGCGAAGCCCACGAAGTCGCCGATCGTCCCGCCGGTGTTCAGCGTGCCGAGCGCGGCGTTCTTGTGCGCGATCGACTGGAGGCCCTGATCGCGGGTGAGCTGGAAGTCCGGATCGTTGAGCACCTCATCGGTCGACGTCGCGATATACGGGTCGTACGTGAACGGCGGTGGCGCTTGGAGCGGCGCCGGCCCGGTATAGGTCGGCGTCGTGCCCGGTGCGGCTTGCGAGGCCGGCGCCGGCGCGGGCCCACCACCAGTCGGCGCTGGCGCGACGGGCCCAGGGGCCGTTGGACCAGGGTCGGGGTTGGGATTGGTCGGATCAGCGGCCTTCGGCGCGGCCTGTTGCCGACTCAGGTTATAGGCTTGCGCTTCTGGCGAGGCGTAGATCGACTGCTGTATCGTCGCCAGATCCCCGCTGCCACCCTGAATCTGTGCCTGGATCTCGGCCGGGCTCGCTTCACGGCCGAGCGCCGTGCGGTAGATTTCCGCGATGATCGTTGCGAGGTTCGCGAAACCGCCCTGCGAGGGATAGGGCCCGGCCGTGTCGCCGTTCGGATAGGGCGTTTCGGAATCGTCCCACTGTGCCATTTACGCTCTCCTCAGATACGCGCCGATGGTGCCGGGCTGATACGGCGTCGGCAGAGCCGTGGTCGGCGACAGCGCCGCAAAGGACGGGCTCACGAACGAGGCGAGCGTGCCCGTGGCTTTCGCGACCGGTGAGGCCGCGCCCGACCGCTGCGTGATGTCCCACGAGCTCCCCGGCTTCGCCAGATACGCATCGGGCAAGCCGATCGTCGCCACGCCGCCGTGCTGGGACGGGTCGTAGTAGACGGCTTCATTGCCGGTCGTCCGGCCGTACTGCTGGTTGAACTTGGCGACGGCCGTCTGCGGATCCGCCCCAGCATCGAGCAGCGCTTTCAGCGCCGCGGCATCGCCCTTCGCGGCGCTGCCTGACGGTGTGACCCCCGCCACGGCGCCGAGGGTGCCGTCGGGCAGCGGCGTCGCGCCGGTGTCGTAGTGCGGATCCACGCCCGGCACGAAGTCCGGCATCGAGAGGCCCGAGAGGCCGTACTGCGCGCCCACGCCCGCGATCGCGCCGAGCCGCGCCTTCGCCTGGTCGTAGTTCGCGCGCTGCGTCGTCTGCGCGTTCTGATAGGCGTTCTCGGCCTGCTGGCGCTGAAACACTTCCGCGCGCTGGGTGGCGTCGTCCTGCTTGTCGGCGCCGTATTTCACCGCATCGGTCTGGAGTTGCGCCGATTTCTCCGCGGCATCACCCTGCTTGTGCGCCGCGTAGATCGAGGAGCTGGCCGTCGCCCCCGCGGCGATCGCGCCGATGATCGCGGCGGCCGTGCCGATGAAGTGGTCCGACTGTTCGGCGTGCCAATCGATCATGCGATCCTCCGCTGAAACGTGCGCTCGACCGGCTCATAGCCGACCCGGGCGTAGAAGCGTTCGACCTCGAGCGAGGGTGCAATCATCTGAATCACCGTCGCGCCGCTGGCCTGCGCCCAGGCCTCCCCGACGCGAAACAACCGCAGCCCGGATCCCCGGCGCTCCGGATCCACCCACCACATCACTTCGGAGGCGGTCAGCTCGCCGGACATCGGATGCTGGTAGCGCATCAGGCCCATCATCCCGATCACCGCGCCGTGCACTTCCGCGACGTACACGACGGCGTCGGGACTCGCGATCAGCCCTTCGGCAGTCCGGCGCAACGCCGCGGCCGAGACACGGATTTTGGCGGCGTAGACCGAGCCCAAGAAGCGCTCGCCCATCGCCACCAGCGCGTCGACGTCGGCCGCCACGGCCTCGCGGATGGTCACGAGACCAGCTCCACGATCACGTCCGTCGCGTAGATCATCGCGGTCCCCACCGAGGCGTACGCGACGCTCGCCGTGATCACCGTCCCGCTGTCCGCGCGCACGAAGAGCGTGCCGTTCTGCTGCGTCGTCGTCGTGTTGCCCGTCACCGCCGCGGCGGCCTGGCTCTGCGTGACCGCACCTTCGCGCCAGCCCACGGTCATCGTCAGACTGCTGCTGACCGACGCGGGCGTCGTCACGCGCATCCGATAGCTGACCCGATAGAGGCCGGTCTGCGTCACCGTGTAGACGTTCGCCGCGACAATCGCCGCCGTCTGGTTCGCCTTGCTGTAGGTCGTCCCGACGTGGGTGACATTGCTCGCGACACGCGTCCATAGCTC
>Ga0193692_1000133_pt1 | contig 17579 bp, 21 predicted proteins | sample L3a1metaG_FD_144917 | JGI IMG/M metagenome (GOLD analysis project Ga0193692, IMG submission 144917) | Soil microbial communities from a riparian zone of the East river system, Colorado, United States - L3a1 | ecosystem: Environmental > Terrestrial > Soil > Riparian zone | place: USA: East River... | reverse complement strand
GGCGGGCGGGGTCAATCAGGCGCAAAAGGCGGATGTGGCAGCGGTGCAGGGGCCGCAAGGTAACGGGGCCGCGCAGGGGGTGCAATGAAAACAATCGGCATGGAATGGGAGCGGTTCGCGTTGGCTCTTGGGCTCGATAAGGCCTCCGCCATTCAACGCTCGGAAATGCGGCGGGCCTTTTACGCTGGCGCGATGGTGATGCTGGGGGCGGCGGTGCAAGCGGCGCGCGAAAGCGGCGATGACGATGAGGCGGGCGCAAGAATGATGCAAGCGCTGTCGGAAGAGGGCAAACAATTCGCACGCGATCTGCTGGCGGGGAAAGGATGAGCGCGCGGGCTGCCTGGCGGCGGAATCTGGTGAATTCGCAGGAATGGAAACAGCTTCTGGCGGATTATTCGGAATCGATGGTGCGCCGGGCGCTGGGTGCGTCCGGTCGCGATGATGCGGCGCAAATTATCGAAGTGTCGCGCGATTTGAGGGGGGTGCAGGCATTCAGGCTGTGGATCGAAAACAGTATTTCCCAAGCTGGAAAGGCAGGAACGGACGATGGCAGACCAATCGAGACGGGAAAGCCTGCGGATGCGGGCGATGGAGCAGGCGACGGCGGCGGAGCAGGCGGAGCCTGAAGCCCCTGCGCGGGGCGGGCAATTCGGCAACCTGGCGGCGCAGGCGGCAGCGCTGATCGCGGGGAAGGCGGAAGCGGAGCCCCCCGCGCCCCCTGGCGAGGATTTCGACGACAGCGACCCTGCGGACATCGAGGGCGACGAGGACGCGCCAGGGAAGGCGCCAGCGGGGGACGAGGCGGGCGACGAGGACGACGGCGACGCGGGCAGGGAGGAACATGGCCAGCTACTGACCGTCGACGATGCCGCGAAGCGGCTGGGCCTGACGCGTCAGGAATTCAATGCGCTACAGGTGCAGGTGGGGGCCGACAGCATGACCCTCGGCGAGCTGAAGGCCAAGCTGCCGGAGCTGATGAAGCTGGACAGCGGGCGCGCGGAGTTGGATGATGCGCGAGGCACCTGGGAGCTAGAACGCATCGCCTCATATCGCAACCTGTCCGCGATCATCGATGCCCTTCCCAAAAATGCCTTTACGGCGGGGCTGCTCCGGCAGCTCGAAGCGCAGCACGAAACGAACCGGACGAGAGAACTCGAAAGCTTGCACTTCGCACGGCCCCGCTGGAGCGATCCGAATTATGCGACGGCTGCACGCGGGAAGATTCTCGCGGTCGCGAAGGAGTACGGGTTCAGTCGCACGGAGGTCGAAGGTCTGATGGACCATCGGCAAGTGCTGCTGGTGCAGGATTTCGCCGATCTGCGGGAAAAGGTGCGAAGCAGCCGCGACCAGGCGCGCAAGCTTTCCGAAGGTGGAGCCGAAAGGCCCAGCGGGCAGAAAGGCGCGGCGAGCGCGGCGGCTTCGTCGGGCAACGGCTCCGGGATGCGGCGAGCGCAGAAACCCACGCAGGAAACGATCGCCAGGAATGCCGGAGCCATCATGCGACGAAGGTGATGCAATGACACTCGTGACTCATACCGCGCTGAAGGCGCAACCTCGGGGTGGACTGGTGCCCGAGGACGTAATGTCCAAAATCTGGAATATCTCGGCGATCCCGCTGCCGTTTACTGACTTGATCGGCGACAGCGAGAATCACAGCAACGAATACGCCGAGTGGGTGAAGGACAAGCTGCAAGCGGTCAACCTCAACAATGCCGTGCTGGACGGATCCGACGCGCCGACTGACAACAACGCGCTCGGCCTGCGGTGCGGCAATCACTCGCAAATCTCCGTCAAGGTGGTCAGCGCATCGATGCGCGCGAAGGACGGGGCCACGATCGGCGTGGGCGACGCCTACGCCTATCAGGTCATGATGCGCCAGCAGGAGCTCAAGCGCGATATCGACGCCATCGCGATATCGAATCAGGGCAGCGTGATGGACAACGGCATCGTGCCGGGCCGCGCGGCGGGCTTCGATGCGTGGCTGGTGACGAACGCGAACAACGGTGCTACGGGCTCGAATGGTGGGTTCAACCCGGCTACGGGCCTGGTGGCAGCGGCGGTGCCGGGCACGCCTCGCCCCCTCTCGGAAAAAATGATCCGCGATGTGGGGCAGGCGGTTTGGGAGGGCGGGGGCAACCCGGGTACGCTCATGGGGCGCCCGGTGGTCATTCGCAAGCTATCCGCGTACATGTTCAGCTCCAGCGCTCAGGTGGCGACACTCATGTCAGACGTGAAGGAAAAGCGCGGCGGCGCGACGGCGACGGGCAGCGTGAACGTGTTCGTTACCGATTTCGGCGTGACGCTGGAAATGGTCGCGAACCGGCTGCAGCCGCCCACGTCGGCAGGCGTGTCCAGCCTGTTCATGATCGATCCCGCGATGGCAGCCATCAGCTACCTCAAGCGGCCTTCGACTCTGGACATGGGCAAGCAGGGCCTGGCGGCGAAAGGCGAAATGTATGCGGACTGGACCCTCAAGTGCTTCGCGGAGGAGGCGCACGGTGTGATTCGCGCGATCGACGAAACGGCCACGGTGATCGCGCTGCTGGACGATGATCCCGAGTTCATGGGGCACATGCCGGGTGAGCCGCGCTGGCCGGCGCTGCAGGAGGACCGCAGCTACCTCGACGATCGTTGGCAGCCCCTGGACTCCGCGATCATCGGGCCGACGGGCGCCGAGCCGATCGACTCGGGGCCGAATCGCATCCCGCAGTATCCGACCCGGGCCGGAGAACCGCAGCGGGCGCTGAACGTCGAACGGGCGCGCGGTGCCGGGGAAGACCAACGTCCGCCGGAAGGCACGTGGCTGGAGCAGGGCGACCCGCGACGCGTGGGGCCGGAAGCGCCGGAGCGGCATCCGGGCGAACCGCCAGCGGGCGAGCATCCCGTAGGCGCCGGCGCAGGGGAGGCGCGGGCGCCCACGCGGCATCCGGGCGAACCGCCAGCGGGCGAGCATCCCCCGGGCGATGACAAGGGCGGCGGAACAACCCGGAAGGGCAAGGGGAATTGACGCGGGGCACGGCCGGGAGCACATTCGCGCTAACCGGCCGTGTCAATAGGTGAAAAGACGATCATGTTTTTCCTTCGCGCCGAAGTGGTTGATGGCGTGTTCCGCACGGTCACAGACCAGGCGGAAGAATCGCTGATCCTGGAGACGAACCGGGAATTACAAAAGTGTGATCCGGTTCCCGACATGGCGGGTCTAGGGCGCTGGGCGCTCAGCATCCCCATGCTGGAATGGGTGAACCTTCGCACGAAGTATCCGGACCTGGCGTGTCCCGACATGCAAATCCGTTCGCGGGCGTTTTTGCATTTCATGCGCTCGGACGAGTCGGTTCCCTACCGCGTCAGGGGCAGGATATGACCAGCATATTCCGACCGCGCCAGGTCGCGGTTCAGCGGCTGACGCCGAACGCGGGGAATAAGCGATTCGTGCGGGGCGGGGCCGCGATCATGCGCGTTACGCCAAATGCGGAGCAGGGGGAGCTTCCCCTGGAGGGGGGCGCCGGCCCGGTGCCCACGGGCGCCCCGCCCGTGAAGCCCCCGGTGAAGGTGAAACAGCGGCTGGAAGAGGTCAAAGCGGCGGTCAAGGCGCAGAAATCCACGCGCAGGCAGGGGTGATGCGATGACGGCCGACGAGCTGCGGGCAGCCCTTCACGCGTACATGAAGCGGGAGGATCCCGAGACGGTCGCCAACGAGCCGATCGCGCTGGAGCTGGCCCGGCAGGAAATCGCGAAGTCGTTTTTCCCGATGGAATCCGAGAAGACCGTGGATCCCCCGTTGGCCGTGTCCAGCGGGGGCCTGGCAGCGCTGCCGGTGGATTTCGGAATGGCGATTGCGGTGGGGCGCGATTTCACGTATATCTCTCCGCGCGCCTGGCAGCGGCTGATTGCGGAGGCGCCGGGCAACCTGGGCGGATGCTTTTCGATTTACGGCGGGTTTATCCGTGTGCGGGGATCCGTCGAATCGCTGGCGCTGGTCTATAACATGGCGCCCATGCCGATCGTCGGGGCAGAGACAAACTGGCTTTCGCAGTATCACGCGGCGATCTGGCTGCACGCGGCGCGGGCGGAACAGTATCGATTCATCGAGGATATCGAATCTCAGGTGACGGCGGGTCAACTCTGGCGCGGGATGGTCGAAGAGCTGGCGGAGAAAGACAGGCGCATCAAGCAGGCGGGCGGCAGTCTGCGGATGCGGTCGCGCTGAAGGGGCTATCATGTCTTTGGAAAACCTGGTCGGCGCGGATAAATTCATTGCGAACCTGGTGGTGACGAACCCCACGGGGGGCGATGACAAGCGTGAAGGCGACGATCATATCCGGGGGGTCAAAAACGTCCTTCGGAATTCGTTCCCGAATATAAATGCGGCGGTAACCGCGACGGCTGCCGAGCTGAGCGGAGTCACGGGCAAGGTCAGCAAAACGGGCGATTTAATGTCTGGGCGCCTGACCATCAAAACCCCGAACGGCGATTCCGTCCCCTTGTGGATTGACAGCATTGACGTTGCGGGTACGCAAGCGCGTATCAATTGGAACGGTACCTTACAGGGGGCATTGGGATGCGGGGACGCCATCGCGGCGGGCCTTCCCTCCGGTGATATCGCTTTGCAGGCGCAGGGGTCGGTACATTTGTACGCCAATGCGGCGGGAACGCAACGCAGGGTAACGGTCAACCCGGCAGGCTGTTTGATCGTGGCAAACGCGAGCGCGCTAAGCCTCACGGGAGCGCAGGCATCGATTGCGACCGCCATACAACCCAATTGCGATGTGGCGCTGATTGTCAAGGGACACGGCGACGGGGTGGGTTTCGGGATTCGGTGCGCTCTCAGTACGGCCTCCGGCGCGAACCTGCTGGGTTGGCACGTTGATTTTTACAACGGGGCCGGGGTCAAAAGCGGCGGCATTTATCAAAACACGTCTTCCACGGTGCAATATGCGGCCAGCTCGGATTACCGGCTGAAAAGCGGGATCGGCGCATTGAAGGGGGCGGCCCGGTTCATATCGGCGCTGCGACCGGTGGCAGGCAGGTGGCAGGCGGACGGAGCGCCGTTCGTCGGATTCCTGGCGCATGAGCTGGCGGAAGTATCTCCGTCCTCCGTGGTGGGGGACAAGGATGCGCGCGACGCGAAGGGGGCGCCGATTCTTCAATGCGTGGCGTATGCGTCCAGCGAGCTGATCGCGAACATCGTGGCGGAGCTCCAGAGCCTGCGCGCGGAAGTGGAACAGCTCCGGGCCGCTCTGGAGGGGGTGTAAGCCGTGGCGCGCTCCACAGTCATCTTCGGCCCGTCCGGGGTGGTGCTGGACGAAGTGTCCGCAGCCTGCCCGCCGGATGTGTACACCGATTGCATGAATTTCCGCGTTGCAGGGGCCGGCATGCAATTGGGCGGGGGTCAGGCAGTCCTTCATGCGCTGGCAGCGTTTACGGCAGGGTTCGCGCCGAAATTCGGCATGCTGGCGCCCGTGGACGCGGTGCCCTATTCGATCATCATGGGCACGGGGGGCGTAGCGGTTTCCGATGGCGTGGCGCTGGTGGCGACGATGCTGCCGGCCGGGTGGGGCGACTTCGCGGCGGGCGCGATGACGGGGGCGGTTCTGGGGGGCGTGGCCGTCTTCAATTATCGCGGGATGCCTCCGTGGTATTGGGACGGCACGCCTGCGGCGGGCTCCGTCAAACCCTTGCCTGGGTGGATTGCGGGCAAGCAGGCGCGGGTGATCGGGGCCTTCGGGCAGCATCTTTTCGCGGGGGGCCTGTATGGGGCGGCCGTGGAAGATTCGCGGCTGTCGTGGTCGGATGCGGCGGTGGCGGGGGCGGTGCCTGTCACCTGGGTTCCGACAGTCACGAACCAGGCGGGCAGCTTGAACCTGAGCACGGGCAAGGGGCCGATTCAGGCGCTGGAAGCGCTCGGCAGCTCGCTGATGTGCTGGCGCACGGAAGGAGTGTTTGCGATCGAGTACGCGGGGCTCCCCTACGTTTACGTCGCGCGTGAGATATCGCTGGCGGCGGGTGCGGCCGGCATGAATTGCGTTTTGCAGGTGAAGGGCACGCAGGTGGTCCTGACGCCTGGCGATATCGTCCAGACGGACGGGACGCAGGTGCGCAGTCTGGGCGAGGGGCGCCTGAAGGATTGGCTGTTCTCGCGCATGAGCCGGGATGGCCTGGCGCTGGCGCATGGCTACGTGGACACGGGATCGAGCGAGGCGGTTTTCAACGTGGCGCTGGGGCGGGACGATCGCTGTAATTATTCGATCGTGTGGAATTTCGAGCGCGACAAATGGAGCATTCGAGAGCTTCCCCTGGCGACAGGTGCATGGATGGGCATGTTGGCGCAGGGGGCCAAACGCACCTGGGACGGCGACGCGGGCGCCTGGTCGGCGGATGCGGGCTTCTGGGATGAGGGCATCGCGGGGGGCTATCAGCCGAAAGCGCTCGCGGCGTGCCCGGACACGGGGGTTCAAATCCTGGATCAAGGTTACGTGCGCTGGACGGGTGAGAACCTCGTGGGAACGATCGAGCGCACGGGGTTAAAGCTGGGCCGGGGGGATGCGGTGGCGAAGCTCCAGCGGATCATCCCGGTGATCGAGGGGCCGGCGGGGGCGGTGCTACAGATTCAGGTAGGGGCGCAATTGGCGGCGAATGGGCCCGTGACCTGGGAAGGGGCGCGGCCCTTCACGCTGGGTAAAAGCATCAAACACGACTGTAACGCCCGGGGGCGATTCGTCGCGGTTCGCTTCAGTTGCGCGGGGCCGGAACAGCCGACGATCGCGGGCTTCAGCATGGAATTCGACGACGGGGGCCGGCAGTGACCACACGGGGCGGAATGACGGCATTGTTTGCGGTGGGCTCACCTCCGCAAAGCGGGGACGCGACGGGGCTGCTGCGCTGGTGCGGGCGGTTGTTCGTGTTCCTACAGGAATTCCTGCGCGGCCCGGAATTCAGCGGGCTGACGCTGCAACGGATCGACACGCCCCCCGCTGCTGATTTCAAGGCGGAAGACGGCATGCTGATGTATGCCGGGGCGGGGGTTCTCGGGACGAGTCGCGGCCTTTACTTGCGGGACGGTGGAGCATGGAAGCTGATTGCAGCAGCGTGACGCGGCGCCCCCTGACCTTCGCGCTGGTGGAGACGGGCGAGACGTTGCGTCGCGCCTGGCCCCATGTGCGCGATTACATCGGGTCGGCGCTGGAACATTCGATGCAGCACGAATGGACGCCGGAGGACATTTTCGAAAAGCTGGAGCGCGGGCAATTCAAGCTGGCGATGGTGCTGCGTCAGGGAACGTGCATCGGCGCGCAGGTGTTCGATAACGCGGTGGACGCGAAGGGCCGGCGCTATGTGGGCATCGTGTGCAGCGGCGGGATGGACATGCACGAATGGATTGGTGGCATGGTTGCGCTCGGGAAAAAGCTGGCGGAGCTGGCGAGCGCGGATCGGGTGATTGTGGTGGGGCGGCGGGGCTGGGGGTCGGTGCTGCGCGCGTATGGGCTGGAGGTGCATGCCATCATCGCGAGCGCACAGATTGACCAGATAGAAACGCCGATCGAATTCGCGGATTTGTACGTGACGCTTTAGGGGTGCCATCATGGGAAGCGCGAGCGCAAGCCAATCCAAGCAGCAGGGATCGAGCAGCCTGCAGGGCAGCTCGACCAGCGGCAACTATTCAGCGGGCGAATCCTGGGGTGATTCGGGCGGCATGTCGCTGGGACAATCGACCGGAACACAGGATGTGTGGGGCGCGCAGCAGCCGGCGCTGTCGGCGCTCTATGCGCAGGCGCGGCAGCTCATGGGCGGCCAGGGCGCGATAGGGCAAGGGGCGGCAGGCGTGGCAGGCCAGGCGCGCAACGCGTGGGCGGACCAGCTCTCGCCAGGCGGGAACCCGTATTTCGAGCGATCGGTTCAAGGGGCCATCAACAGCGCGACGACGGGGTTCAATCAAAACGTGCTGCCGGCGCTCGACGCGCGGGGCGTCGCGACGCGGCAATACGGTAGCGAGCGCGACAACCTGGCGCGGGGCCAGGCGGCGGGCGATTTCGGGGCATCGCTGGCGAATCAGGTGGGCGGCATGTACGCGCAGCAGTACCAGGGCGACCGGGCGCTGGCGGGACAGGCGCTGGGCTATGCCCCGCAGATGCAAGCGATGCAGACAGCGCCCCTCACGACGGCGGCGGGGATCATCGGCGGGCCCACGGTGCTGGGACAGCAGCAGTCCACGAGCCTGGCGAACAATTACGCGCAGCAGGGATCGACGAACACCGCGCAGGGGTGGGGATCGTCCCAGAATACAGCGCGCTCCGGGAACACGGGCAGTTCGGGCAGCGGGTCGGTGGGTGTCATGCAAAAGTGAAGGGGACGAATCATGCTGCCGCTGTTGCTGGGCCTGGGGATCCTCGCCGCGAATCAGTTTGCGAAGGACAAGCGCGACGATACGTTGGCGTCCCAGTACCGGGGGCTGCTGGGCGTGTCGCCTGGCGCGATGGGGCCGCCCGATGAAAGCGGCGCGATGGGCGGGCCGACGGGCGGACAGGGGCTGCTCGCGGATCCCAAGGATATCGGGCGCCAAATGGAATTTGCCGCAGGCGTGGCGGGATTGCGGGGGCAGCAGCCGGCCGGGTTGCAGATGCTCAACGCGGCATTCGGTCGCGCGCAGCAGCAGGCGGAGCAGGCGCAGCAGGCGCAGCAATTCGGGCAGCAATTCCAGCGGTCGGGCGAGCAGTTTGCGCAGACGTTCGGGGCGGGGCGCGAGGATGCGGCGGCGATGCAGGCGCGGGCGGATCGTGAATTCGAGCTGCGCCAGCGCGAAGCGCAGCAACGGGGCGAGCAGTGGCGCCAGTCATTCGGGTTGAGCCAGCGGGCCGATCAACGGGCGGAAGCGATGCTTGGCATGGAGCGCGACAAGGCGAACGCCCCGCCCGATGCGCCCGCGATGCCGAAGCTGCCGGTAGGCTGGACGTATCAGGCGGGGCCGGCAGGCCAAGCCATCGCGGCGCCGATTCCCGGCACCACGGACTGGAGCACGGGGGTCGCGAAGGCGGAAAGCCTGCAGGCGGCCGACAAGCGCATCGGGCAAATGCTGGACATGCTGCAGGGCAAGGAGCAGACCACACCGGACGGGCGCCAGGTGCGCAAGGGCGGGGACGGATCCGAGCTGTGGGGCGAGACGGCGGCCAAGTATTCGGTATTGCGCGGCCAGGTGATCGCGGACGTTGCGAAGCTGCGGGACATGGGGGTGTTGCAGCAGGGCGAAATGGAGCGCATCGAGGAACAGCTCGCCGATCCGACGACGGTGGGCGCGATGTTCACGGGCAATCGGAGGATGGCAAAGGGGTACGAGGAATTGCGCACCCAATTCCGGGAAAAGCGGGACCAGCATGTCCGCGCGAATCCGTGGTTGCTGCCGGCTGTGCCTGCCGGGTTCGAACCCGTGAAGCATTGAAGGGGGCGGGCCGTGCAAGTCAAGAATCCCAAGACAGGCGAGGTCCTGGAGCTGCAGTCCGGGCAGTGGGTGCCGATCGCCAAGGCACCGATGCAGGAGAGCAAGCAGGAGCGGCTTTCCACGGGCGCGATCGATGCCGCGATGGTGGGGGCGGGCGATACCGCAAACACCGTCATGATGAACGCGCGCGACATGTGGGCGGGGCTTCGGGGCGACGATGCGGAACAGCTCAAGATTGCGGATGAGCGGGCTGAGGCGCAGATGATCCGCAATCGGCTGCACGAAGAAGCGCCCGTTGCCGCTGCCGTGGGATCGATGCTGCCGACGCTGGCGACGTTGCCGCTGGGGATAGGGGCATCCCTGGGAACGGCGGGGCGCCTGGCGATGGGGGCGGGTTCGTCGGCGGCGCAAGGGGCCTTGCAATCGCAGTCAGGCGATTTCGGCGCGGATGCGCTGGAGGGCCTGGGATGGGCGGGCGGCGGGATGCTGGCGTCGAATGTGGTGTCACGCGTCAAGGCGGGGCGGGCAGCGATGGCGGAAACCCGGGCGGCGCAGGCGGCGGACCGCGCTGCAGGCGTGGGCCTGGACGATGCGCAACGGGGCGTGATCGAGGGCGCACAGCGGGCCGGGCTGCACGTGACGCCTGGGCAGGCGCTAAACGATCCGGCCATGCGCCAACTGGAAGCGAGCGCGGCCAGCAATCCGGTGCTGTCGCCCTACTGGCAACAGCTGAAGCAGGAGAACGCGCAGCAGATAAACCGGCTGACGGCAAAGGCGATGGGCGAAACGGCGGACAACGTGGGGGCGGACGTGCGGGCGGCGGCGGAGCATCGCATCGGGCAGCAATTCGAGGAAATCGGGCGGCGCATCGGTCAGGTGGATACAGCCCCGCTCAAGAAACGCCTGGCGGAGCTGGCGGAAGAGGAATCGACAGCGCTGCTTCCCCGCGTGGAGCTCGAAAGCATCCTGAACCGGTTCGAGCGGGGCGCAACGTCGCGCGCTGGGGCGGCGGCGGGCGAGGGCGCGGACATGGTGACGGGGCCGGCGCTGATGCGCGAGCGGTCGCGCATATCCACCGAAATGCGCAGCGCCTATCAGCGCAGCGACGCAACGCTGGGCAACCTGTACGGCGATGTGCTCGACGCGATGGACGATGCGGTCCGCCAGTCGGCGGGGCGTACCCTGGGGAGTAACAGCGCCGGGCGATCTGTCGCGAAGGATTACGACCAGGCGCGTAGTCAGTGGTCCGTCTTGCGGGCGCTGGATCGGGGCGGGGTGACACCGGATGGCCAGGTGTTGACTGGCAAGCTGGCGGGCAACCTGGGCAAGTCAGACAAGACGGGGTTCTGGGGCCGGGCCGACGAGGCGGGGGAAACGACCCTGCGGCGGGGCACGGGCACGGCGGGCGAGGACGCAGTGGGCGACCTGTACGACGGCCTGCGGTTTGCGACGAGCCGGCTGGGGAAGGACATCGTGGGCGATTCGGGCACGGCGACGCGCCTGGCCACATCCGGGATGTTCGAAGGGGGCCTGCTGCCGACGATCGGGCGGGCCGGCGCGCATGTGGCCAGGCGGGCGCTGGTGGGGCCGTTGGCCAAGCGCTACATGGGCATGAGCCCGGAGGCGGCGCAGGCGTGGGACGCGGCGCGGCGGCAATCGGGCCTGACGGGTTGGATGGCGGGCAACGCGGGCGGTGCGGCCACGGGCCGCGCGATCCTGTCCGCCGAGGAGGCGGGGCCGTACCTGCCCCCCGGCGAAGGAGGGCCGGGGCCATGAGGTACGCGAGCTGGTGGATTGTCGTGCTCTCGCTGCTGGCGTGGGCCGTGCTCGTGGGGCTGATGGCGCTGGTGGGTTGCACCGTCAGCGCGCGGCTGGAGTACCAAACGGGGCCGGCGCGGGCTGCCAGTGCAGCCAGCGGCGGCGAATAGCAACACAGGTGTTGCGGTCTTTCTCTGGAATCTGTGATACAGTCGGAACCAGTCAGCGGTACCAGCACTGACCCGAGGGCTTTAGCTCTCACTCCACCCGAAAGGGGGCGCGGTGCTGGTACCACCGAGCCGGGAGTGAGGACTAAAGCCCTTTCTCTTTGGCGCGGCCGGTCAGGGCGCCGGGCTGCGCAGCACATGGCCGGATCCCTCGGGCGCACCCATGACAGAGGGGAATCCAAGCTTGGAATGCTTGGGGGCTGGTCGGACTGCGAAGCCCGGGGGATGACGCGCGGAGCGCGGCATCATCGCAGGGGTGAGAAATCACCAGATCTCCTCCCCTATCCCACACGCTGGAGTCAACTACTTGATTCGCTGGGGGGTAGGGGGGGTCTGGTGACCTTGCATTTGAATTCCGGATTTTTCAAACGCGGTGGAGCGGTGGGCAAGTCTGAACCGGCTGCAGCCGGCCGTCCACACCCGCGAGGGTGTGGGCGGAGACTTGTCCACGGCGCGGAGGCTGCGGCCTCCGGCCGGCCGCGCTCATGCTGATGAGCTGCTGTCTGCTTTCGCGATGGCCGCGCGGGCGGCGCTGGCGCTGCGGAACCGTTTGCGGTTGCCGGCCGCGTTTGTTATGCGTTCGATCAGGTCTGTGCCGTTCGGGCCGGCCGCTACGATGCGGCGCCAGACGGTGAAAGACTTTCCGTCATTCCACGGGCAAATGTTCCACGGGCCGGGCGGGTGTTTCGTGGCTTTCATGCGTCGCCCGGCGGGTTGAGTGACTCCAGCGTCGCATTCATGGCAGCAAGATTGCCCGCGAGCGCCTTGGACGGATCCTGCGGCTGCACCTGCACCAGCTTGGGCGGACGCCCACGCTTCGCACCCGTGCCGCTGCTGGGCTTGCGGCCCGGCTTGCCTTTCTTGGGCAATTGCTCGATTGCCTCGCGCAGCATGGAATACCCTTCCCGCTGCTCCTGGCGGGTCGCTTCCAATTCGTTCGCTACGCGGTACTGTTCGGCTCCGTTCGCCATTCCGAGCAGGCGGTATGCGGCAAGTAAGCGCCTGAACGCCCATGCAGCGGCTGCAGCGAAAGCGACGAGCAGCAGCAGTGTCAGCGCTGCAATGATTTCAAGCATGGATTTCGTCTCCAGTGGTCTAAGATCGAGCCACCATTGTAGCGGTTTAAGCGACCGGAGGAACCATGCCCAATGAAACGCAAGAGGCGATAGCGTCAATCAAGCCACAAGCGCTCGATATCGTGGACCCGCAAGAGGATATGTTCGGCCCCGTCACGCACGCACTGAGCCTGACGGAAGTACAGCGCAGCATTCGCGGCGTATCGCGCCCGCGTGACCTGCGTCCGCTCATCCAAAAGAGCACGCATGATCCGCTGATGAACATGCTAGAGCTTGCGATGCAGGCCAAGCTCGCGGGTAACGATTCCCTGGCGTTCAATCGGTTCTGCGAGTGTCTGCCTTACGTCTGGACGCGCGTGTCTATGGCAACGATGCAGATGGAGGGGGGCGGAGGGCCTGGCAGCGCAGGGGAAGTGACGTACCGGTGGGCGAACGGCAATGAAGCGTGAGGACGTTCCGGCGATCGTGATTCCGTACAGCCCCCGGCCGTACCAGTGGGCTATCCACAATGCGCTGGAGCGGTTCCAGGTGGTGGTGGCGCATCGTCGCGCGGGTAAGACGCTGGGCCTCGTCAATCACATCGTGCGAGCTGCGCTGCTATCGCGTCACCCACAGCCCCAGCTCGCCTACGTGGCCCCTACGTACCGCATGGCAAAGCGCATCGCCTGGGACTACGTGAAGCGCTATACGGCCCCGATTGCGGGCAGCAAGCCAAACGCCAGCGAGCTGAGTGTGCGGCTTCCCAACAATGCGAAGATCATGCTATTGGGGGCTGACTCTATCCACGACCTGCGCGGGATCTACCTGCACGGTGCGGTGCTGGACGAATACGCGATGATGAGCCCGCGTGTTTTCCCTGAAGTGATCCTGCCCGCGCTGATGGACTACGCAGGGTGGGCGATCCTGGCGGGCACGCCCCTGGGTGCAAATCAGCTCAAGCGGGCCTATGCGCGTGCAGCACGGGGGGACGATCCGAATTGGCGATCGCACATGCTGCGGGCCAGCCAGACGGGCGCGATCGGGGCGGCGGATCTGCGGATCGCGCAAGATAACATGAGCGCAGAGGAATACGCGCAGGAATTCGAGTGCAGCTTCGAAGCTGTGGTGAAGGGCGCCTACTATGGCGATGCGATTGCGCTTGCGGAGCGCGAAGGGCGCATTACGCGCGTGGATTACGACCCGCAATTGCCGGTGATCGTGGCGGTGGATCTGGGCATGCGCGACGCTTTCGCGGTCGGATTCCTGCAGGAACATCCGAGCGCAAATCAGGTGCGCATGATTGATTACCGCGAGTACCACGGTAAGGGCCTGAAGGCGGTGAAGGAGGAAATCGACCGCATCGGCTATCCAATCGCCCACTGGATTGGCCCGCATGATCTGGCGGTACGCGAGCTGGGGACGGGCCGCAGCAGGCTGGAGGTCGCGCGGGGGCTGGGCATGCCCTTCGCGGTGGCTGCCAATCTTCCGTTGGAGGATGGGCGGGAAGCGGTGCGCCAGGTGCTGCCTACGCTGTGGATTGACGCGGTGCGGTGCGAAACGTTCATCGATGCCATGCGGCAGCATCGCGCGAAGTACGACGAGGATCTAGAAATCGAGGACAAGCAGGCGGTCCACGATTGGACATCGCATGGAGCGGACATGTTCCGGTATTACTGCGTGACCCGTCCGCGCTACAGCCTGTCGAATTGGTCTGTAGCGGGCCAGGCGCCGGCGACGGATTCAGGGGCGCGTATGCGTCGATTGAGGCGCGGATAAACTTGAGGAGTGGAGCGGTATGCCGTGGTGGATTTGGATACCGATTGGGCTGTATTTATTCTTGGTTGTACGGGGTATGAGGGGGCGGTAATGCTGCAGACATTCGGGACGGAACGCGATGCGGAGCTGCCGGCGCGGTTGCGATGTGAGGGCGCAGAGCTGATCCGCCCGAATGGAAAACCGATCATTCTGCGTGGCGTGTCGATGGGATCCTGGGGCGAGGATTTCCCAGAGGATGCGCCCGCTATCCGGGCCATGAGTGCCAACGTGGTGCGCGTGCTGCTGCGCTGGTGGTGCCCCGGGCGCAACGGGTCCGAGTCACGCGACAACGACGGGTTTGCGCTGCTGCTGCAGGCGAACGTGGCGCATTGGCTGGCGTTGATCGATGCGGTGATCGCCACGGGTGCGTGGGTGATTGCGGCGGTGGATTCGAACTGCGGGCAAAACGGGCTACAGGATGCGGAGACAGCGGCCTACTGTGACCGCAAGGGGACATGGCCACAGGGTCGCAATTTCTTCACGGATCCATCGATGCGGCGTATCTTCGCTACGGTGGTCTGGCCTGCCCTGGCGACGCAGCTCCGCATGCGCGAGCGCATCGCCCTACTGGAGCTGCAACCCGAGCCCGCAGGGGGGCGGGGAAAGGAGTACGCTCCGGCCGTGCAGCAGCTCTACTTGGAGTGCATCGAGGGGATCCGGGATGTGGACAGCGATACGCCATTCCTGATCGGGGCGCGGAACGCCTATGACATCAAGCTGGCAGGCGAGGCGATCCTGCCGGAACGGTATGACGTTGTGTACACGGGCAACCTGCTCAATCAGTACGTCACAGACCCCGCGAAATTCGATGAATCGCTGACGTACCTGCTGGACGTGCGCGACCAGTGGGGCGTGCCTGTATTCGTGCAGCAAATGGGGCGCAAGTCGGCGGAGGATCGCGACCTGGCGCACATGAAGCGGGCCGCGCGGCGGCTGAAACAGGAACGGGTGGGCTACGCCTGGTGGGAGTGGAAGAATCACGTTGTAGGCAACCCTGACGGCTACGGGTTGAACTATCCCGCTGGCAGCGGGCTGTGGATCGCGAAGGATGATGAAATAGCGGTACTGACGCACGCGTGGGCGTGAAAGGGGAACAGCATGCTGGACAACGAAGCAATCGCGGAAATCCTGGGCAAAGAGCTGGCAAACGCGCTCGCAATCGACAGGAGCTTAGATGGGGGATCGCGCCAGATGGCGGTGGATTACTACCTCGGCGCGTTGCCCGCCAATGACACCCTGCAGCCCCGGGTGCTGGGGGCGCCCCTGGACGGCACGGTGGCGGGCGATGGGGGGCCGGTGGCTGACGATCCCAACCGGGCCGCCGTGTCGCTGGACGTTGCCGATATGACCGAAGCCGTTATCGCGCAGCTCTTACCCGCGCTGGAGGCACCTGGCGCAATCGAGTTCGAGGCAATGGGGCCGGATGATGAAGTGCAGGCGCAGCAGGAAAGCGCCATTGTGCGATCCGTGCTGATGGAAGGGCGCGCAGGGGAGGGCGGGTTTGTTGCACTCAGCGAGGGCGTGAAGGATGCCTTGTTGATGCGCACCGCCGTATTCGCGCTGTGGGTGGATCGCAAGGAAACGCGCACGCCAGAGGAATGGGAAGCCGTGCCCAGTCTGTCGGTGGGGGATCTGGTGCAGCCGGATGCGCAGGGGCAGCGCGTGGAAGGGGTGACCCTGGAGCGGGACCGGGATGCGGAAGGGGATAAGGGCGCGGCGGAGGGGGCGGAGCTGTACCGGGTGAAGCTGACGCGCATTGATGTGGATAAACGTCTGGCGCTGGCAGCGGTGCCACGTGAAGCGTTTGTCACGAGCAACGCGGAAACGCGCGACGCGAACATGGCCCGTTTCTGTGCCGATCGGATGTTGTTGTCGCGCTCCGATTGGGTGGCAGAGGGGCTGCCGGAGGCGGAGCTGAAGGAGCTGCCGGCGTGGCTCGAGACAGGCGACGAAGGGTATATCCAACGGTCGCAGGCGGGAATGACCGAAGCCAGCCAGAACGCGGCGCAGGCAGCGACGGAGATGATCGAGCTATGGCGGTGCTATGTGGTGCTGGCAGACAGCGAGGACGCGGTGACGGGCCGGCGCTATCGCGTGTTTTTCAGCAAGGCGGCGCGCCAGGTGATCGGCAAGCCGGAGCAGGTTGGCAGGGTCTGCTACGCGCTGGGGGTGGTCACCATCTTCCCGCATCGCCTGGAGGGCGTGAGCCTGTGGGATTCGATCGCTGAAATCCAAGAGCTGAAGACCAAGGGCTTGCGCAATTGGACAGAGAACCTGCACCGCGTCAATCGGCCCCGTATCGGGGTGGACGAGAACCTGGTTAACCTGGCGGATGCGCAGGACGCGACGCAGGATATCGTCCGCATGCGGGGGCCGAATGGCATGGTCCCGGTGCCCTGCATCGATGCCGGGCCGTCCGTGATGGGATTCCTTCAATTCTGCGACCAGGCGCGCAGCGAGCGGGGCGGGGCATCGCTCGACATGCAGGCGAGCGCAATGCAGATTGCCTCGAATCAGACGGCGCAGGGCATCGAGCGCCAATACAGCACGAAGGAGGCGCGGGCCGCGATGATGGCGCGCACGTTCGCGGAAACCGCCATGCGTCAGGTGTGGCTTTCGGCGCACTACCTGCTGCGCACGCAATGGGGCGGGGAAATCGCCGCAAAGGTGGGCGGGCAGTGGCTGCAGGCGGATCCGAGCAAATGGCGGGCGCGGTCCGGGGTGGTGGTGCATGTGGGCGAATCGCGCACGCAGGCTGCCCAGCGGGGCGGGGCGCTTCAGGGGGTCATGACAGCGCAAACCGCGCTGACGCAGGGCGGAAAGGGGGGCGGGATCCTGACCGATGACACGCGCGGATATAACGCGCTGATGGACTGGTGTTACGCGAACAACCTGCGGGCGCCGGAGCGGTATTTCATCGATCCCGCCAGCCCGCCGTCGCAGCAGGCGCAGCAGGCAGCGCAGCAGGCAGCGCAGCAAGCCCAGGCGCAGCAGGCAGAGCTGATGCGGGCGCAAATGATGCTGGAGAAATACAAGACAGACCAAAAATCCCTTACGGATCTGATCGGAACGCTGGTGAAGGCAGCGATCGAGGAGGCAAAGCTGACGCTGATGCCGAATCCGCTGGAAGAGGCCCAAATGATTGCCGGTCAGGCGGCGGGCGGGGCCAATCAGGCGCAAAAGGCGGATGTGGCAGCGGTGCAGGGGCCGCAAGGTAACGGGGCCGCGCAGGGGGTGCAATGAAAACAATCGGCATGGAATGGGAGCGGTTCGCGTTGGCTCATGGGCTCGATA
>Ga0193692_1000132_pt1 | contig 17615 bp, 23 predicted proteins | sample L3a1metaG_FD_144917 | JGI IMG/M metagenome (GOLD analysis project Ga0193692, IMG submission 144917) | Soil microbial communities from a riparian zone of the East river system, Colorado, United States - L3a1 | ecosystem: Environmental > Terrestrial > Soil > Riparian zone | place: USA: East River... | reverse complement strand
TATGGCAACATCCTGATTATTCACAGACATATTTGTTATCCGCAGATACAGCCAGGGGAGATGGAACGGATTTTTCGGCCGCTCATATTATTAATGCTATTACACTCGAACAATGTGCAGAATATAAAGGTCAACTCGGAACTAAAGATTTTGGAAACTTTCTTGTGGCTTTAGCAACCGAATATAATACTGCTTTATTAATACCCGAACGAGAAAATGTTGGATGGGCAACTATCCAAGCAATTATAGATCGAGATTATCCAAACTTATTTTATATGACAAAGGATCTTAAGTATGTTGATCCGGAAACTCAATTAACAAATAATTACTATTCAGATGAGCGAAAAGCAGTGCCGGGATTTACAACAAACATGAAAACTCGTCCAATTGTTATCTCTCAATTGGAATTATACTTTCGAGAAAAAGCAATAAATATTGTTTCAAAAAGAACTTTGTCTGAATTAGAAACATTTATTTGGAAAAATGGTAAGGCGCAGGCAATGGATGGATATAATGACGATTTAGTGATGGCATTGGGCATTGGATTGTGGGTTAGAGATACTGCCCTTCGTTTACGACAAGAGGGGATAGATTTAACTCGTTCTGCTTTGGGTCATATGCATATGACTAAACCAGCAGATACTACTCCCGTTTATAGACAAAAACAAGTTCAACTTGGAAAGAAATCGTGGGAAATGAATACTGGTCGTCAAGGATTTGGAAATCAAGGCATTGAAGACATTAAATGGCTCTTAGGGTGAAATAACATATATTTATAAACGGGATATTATGTTCCTATACACATATACACACAAAAAAGAAAGATAAATATGCCAAATAATAATAATAGTTCATTACTTAAACCGTTTGACGACGAAATATTAGACGTTAAAAAACAATCTCTTTATGCAAGATTGAAGAGACTATTTTCTACTGATACTATTGTCCGCAATGTCGGCGGCAAACAGCTTAAGATAAAAGATACTGATAATATCATGTATGCTACGGATCGTAATTCTTTACGAGACCGTTTTAACCGTATTCGTTCCACCGCTTATAATGCTTATACTCGTGACTTTGCCCTATCCTACCAAGCAGCATTATGACTGCGTAGGTCCAGATACTATAATTCCTCTACCAGATGGAACATATCCAACTATAAAGGAATTAACAGAGAAATATAAAGACAAACCTCAAGAAAGATTTTTTGTATTTTCCTATGATCATGCGTCAAAATCAATAAAATTGGGCAAAGCATTTCATCCACGTAAGAAAAAAGGAACAAGAATGGGTTATAAGGTAACTTTTGATAACGGGCAATTTGTTATTGGAAGCCTAAAACATCCGTTTATGATGAGAAATGGTGAATATAAAAAAATAGTTGATTTGAAAGTTGGAGAATCAGTGATGCCATTCTATCAGAAAGACTTTTATGGTGAGGGATATAGACACGTTTATAACTTTAGCAAGGGATGGCAGTCGGAGCATAAGATTGTGGCTGAGCAATTCAATAGACCACTGAAAGAAAATGAAGTAGTTCATCATAAAAATTTCGATAAGACCAACAATTCTCCAGACAACCTCCAAATAATGACAGAATCGGAACATAAAGCGTATCATTGTAAAATTATTGCTGATAAATTGTGGTCGCCAGAAAACAAACCGAAAACACTTGAAAAAGTTAGAAATTCGGATGGATATAAGAATAGAGTATTCCATCATTGGAATGGTGAACGAAGTGGAGAAAATAATCCGTTTTTTGGAAAGATACATTCGGATGAATCAAACAAAACAAGATCAAAAACACTAAAAGAAGTATTTGTTAATAGGGATCAAACTGGAAATAATAATCCAAAATACAGAGGGGATTTGACTATAGAATTACTGAAAGTAAAGGCAAATGATTACTATAAAAGGAATGGCAAGTTGACTTTGTGGGGATTAATTAAAGATGTTGGATGTGATTATTCCACGTTTCAAAATAGATTGATTTCACAAAATCAAACGTGGGATTTATTCAAAGAAGAAGTAATTTCTACTCTAAATCATACAATAGTTTCTATTGAATCTGTGGGGCAAATAGATGTTTATGATGTTACTGTAGATGAATATCATAACTTTGCTACGGATAGTTGTATCGTAAAAAATACGATGGATATGGACCCGATCTTGGCATCAGCCCTTGATATTTATGCGGACGAATGTCTTACATACAACGAGCTTGGGAAAATGTTGACCGTTCATTCTGACAATAATAAAGAGATCTTGGAAAATTTATATAATGATATTTTAAATGTTCCGTTTAACATGTGGTCGTGGACTCGTAACATGTGTAAATATGGAGATTTTTATCTGAAATTGTATATTACTCCTGAATATGGGATTTACATGGTAGAACCAATCTCGGCATATAATGTTGAACGTATTGAAAATGCGGATCCTTATAATAAACGTTATGTTAAATTTCAAGTTCGGCCAACGGATACAGCACAAGCAGAAGTTCTTGAAAATTATGAAATGGCACATTTTAGATTAATGAGTGACAGCAATTTCTTGCCATATGGAAAATCAATGATTGAAGGTGCTAGAAGAGTATGGAAACAGTTGAGTTTAATGGAAGATGCAATGTTAATTCATCGTATTATGCGTGCTCCTGAGAAACGTATTTTTTATACTGATATTGGAAATATACCTCCAGCAGAAGTTGATAATTACATGGAAAAATTGATGAGTAAAATGAAGAAAGTCCCTTATATGGATGAACAATCTGGGGAATACAATCTTCGTTTTAATCTTCAGAATATGGTTGAAGACTATTATATTCCCGTTCGTGGTGGGGATAGTGGAACAAAAATTGACACTCTTGGTGGTATGGAGTGGACTGGAACCGAAGACATTGAATATCTTAGAAACAAGCTTATGTCGGCCTTGAAAATTCCAAAAGCATTTTTAGGATATGAAGAAAGTATTTCGGGAAAAGCAACTCTTGCCTCTGAAGATGTTAGATTTGCTCGTACAATCCAGAGGATTCAAAAAATCCTTGCAAATGAGTTGGAAAAGATTGGAATTGTCCATTTATATGCTCAAGGATATCGTGACGAAAGCTTGGTTGAATTTAAACTTGAGCTTACCAATCCAAGCACAATATTTGAGAAAGAGAAAATTGAAATTTGGTCTGACAAAGTATCTGTGGCAACTGATATGTCCGAAAACAAGTTCTTTTCTTATAATTGGATTTACAAAAACGTATTCAATATGAGTGAAGATGACATTAAGATCGTTAAAGATGAGGTTGTTGACGACACCAAGCAACGTTATCGTTTAACTTCAATTGAAGAAGATGGGGATGATCCAGCCAAACCATTCAAAAAAATTGGTGGGAAAGATAAAGATGAAGATGAAGACTCCGGAGGTCTTGATGACTTAGATATAGGTGGTGGTGGTGGTGGTGGTGGAGGAATTGGAGATTTGGGTGATTTAGATGATTTGGAGAATGGTGGGAAAGAGGATGGGGATGAAAAAGGAGACGAAGGAGATAAAGACAAAAATAACGACGAAGAGGAAGAAGATTTGGATGATCTGGTGAAAGAAAGAAAACTTGAACGTGACCAGAGTGGGGAACACGATGCAAGAGAACAACATCCGTTTGGAGAGGATCCGTTAGGAGATAAAGAAATACATTCTCATCCAAAAAAGAATAGTGAAGGTAAACGAAAAAGTGATATTATACACAATTATGAAGGAGGATCTCCACTTCATTTGAGAGAGCAGAAACTTAAACCTAAACCTAAAAAGGTGGATTCTGCTTTATTTAGTAGCTTAGCGGAATTCATGAATAAAACACAAAAAGAAACGACCAAAGAGTTGATTAAAGAAAATCATTCCACTGGTAGCAAATCTTTACTTGACGAAAAGAATATATTATCAGAATGATCAATAAAGAATAACAACTATTTTCATGTATTTATATCATATTTATAAATAAGATAAATCTATGGCAACCAATAATGCACAGAAGCGGATGCGTCATTCAAAATTTAGAAATACCGGAATTCTTTTTGAACTTCTTACGAAACAAGTGACAGCAGATATAATTGCTGGCAGAGAAACTTCAACTGCTAAGGATTTACTTTATAAATATTTTCAGGAAAATACGGAATTGGGGAGAGAATGGCAACTCTATAGCACTTTATTAAATGAAAAGATAAAAGATGACCCTCATGCCGAACGATTTTTCTCTGTTATTTTAGAAGCTCTTAATAACAAAAAGCTAACTCAACTAAAGTACAGCTTAATAAAAGAAGTTAAAGATGCTTATCCAATTGAAGAAATGCTAAAGGCACCGGTTCGGAATTATAGAGTACTAGCATCCATTTATAAAGTTTTTGAAAACATAGCAGATTCGGAATGTAAATTTGATGTCAAGGAGGTATATCAGGCCAAAAACTGTATAGTAGAACATATTATAGATAAATTAAAAGTTACCTCTTCTGAAGATGATTTAATAAATTATTATAAGAATCAGAACGAAGATATTCGTCTTCTTACCTATAAACTTTTATGTGAAAAGCTTAATGAGAAATATGAGAGTGTTCTCGATGATGAACAAAAATCGGTATTGCGAGAATATATTTGTAACGTTGCTAATACTAATAATTTTGATATATTTGTAAAAGAAAAAGTAGGAGAAATTAAAACATCTCTTACAGAAATAATAGGAAAAATTAAAGATTCTGATGTAATTAAGATTAAAATTCGGGAAATTATTAATCAACTAGACAAAATTAATCCTGGTAAAGTTATTAAGGAAAGTCATATTATGGTTCTTCTTTTGGGATACGAACTTGTCAAGGAAATAAAAAATACCGTTAATCATGAAAGTAAATCTTAAAGTACTTGAACAATTACATGATGTTTTCCTTGTTACCACAATGTCATCAACGTCTCGGTTGGGAATAGAAAGAGGTATTAAAACCGGGGCTTTTAGAAGAGCTCCTGCGAGTTATGAAGCTTTTATTATTGAGGCAGGATATAAATGGAGTGATGGAAAAACTTCATATGTAATGGAGGATCAATCTGTTTATTATATTCATTCGGCTAAAGCCTTTTCGTGGGTATGGGATAATACTTTTTTTAGAACATTTGGAGCCGTTTCTGATGTAGGTCGATTAAATAAATGGTTGAATGGAAATGAAAAATATCCAGAAGGAAAGGCAAACCATTTTATAGGACTCTATAAACAAATGACTGGCCAAGATGAAGGAGATGAAGGAAAAGGTGGAATTGCCGTTGCCTGGCCAGATGAAGACGGTGGTAAAAATACAGGAGAATATGATATTGATATTGATCGTTCCAAAGGAGGGGGTGATGTTAATTTTGATGGGACTGGAGTTCGTCAGGAAGACCCAAAACCAGTTGATCCAACTGATGCGTTGATTGCTAAGCTTGCAAAACAAGCGGGGTCAAAGAAAACTCTTCCGGCCGATGTTATTATTGATATTGGACTGAAAGCCAGAAAAGAAAAAGATGAAAAATTATTGAAATTTCTTAGAACTATTAAACCTATGAATGAAAGTTTTATAAAAAAGTCAACGCTCCAAGAAGTAATTCGTCAAATTGTAAAGGGAATTGTAAAGGAACGAAGTCAAAATGAAGATGTAAGTGGACAATCTGAAACCGGTGGGGTGTATCCAGTTGCAGGGAAACCAAATCTTTCAAAGAAAAAAATATTGGATATCTCAATTAATGATGAAGAACCATCAAACTTTACTCCAAAACAAAAACAAAGCTTAATTGCATATTATAAACAAAATCTTAACACCGATTTTGAAGATTTGGCCAAGCATCTTTCTAAAGTATTAGGTAAATCCATTACTTCTAAAGAGTTATACTCTATTTGTGTTGATGGATTGTTTGGTGGTAATGTTAAAGATACTGGGGGTGAAACGATTGATGAAATGACTACTACCAGTGGAGGAGGAGGATCGAGTGCTGGAACTCCTGGATATAATGTTCCTGGTGCCTTTTCAAGAAAGGGTGGAAGTAAAGCAGGAGTGGAAGGATCAAGAAAACTTGGATATGAATTAACTCCAGTAGGTAAGAAAGATATGGAGATGCCAGCAGATAAGCTTTATGAAGGAAAAGCAGAAAAATGTCCAAAATGTAATGGAACCGGAGAAGATCCAAAACAAATTGGAAAGGATCCATTCAAGTGTTGTCCTTTATGCAAAGGTGGAGGAAAATCTACACCTAAAAAATAAGATGTATGTCGATATTACTAAAAAGAATAATAGAGCAACAAGGGTCGGGACAATTTTATGACCTTAATAAAGACTTTTCGAATTTTAGAAAGTGGATGGATGGCACAGATGAGCAGATAAAACAAAAATTTGAACAGTCTATCGGTTCTAAATTAAATGGTAAAAGAATTGTTGCAAACGCATCCAGGGGATATAAACAATTTGTCAAGAAATATGAGTTTGACGTTTCTAAAATAAGTATTGATGATTATTATGATAACTATGTGGTTGTTGCGTATGATAATACTACTCCAAAGCCAAAAGAATATTTTTTAAAGCCGGGATTTAAAATTCAGGTTCTCGGGCCAGCAAGTGGTCAACCATCGCCACAAATGGGAGTGTCTCCCCCCAAAAAAGAACTTACTCCAGATCCAGATTCTTCAAATCCGCCACAGCCAAAAGAAAATCCAGATGCAGCACAGCATCAATCAATGGCTCAAGCACCGGCTGGACGAACTCCCTCTGAAACGTCATCTGTAAAAGAAGATAATAAAAGTGGAAGGGGTCATTTTGATGCTTATTCTATTGAACAAATTGGTCAAGATATAAAGCCTTGGCTGTCAAGATTACTTATAAAGCCGGAAACTCCTTTGCGAGACTTTGTCAAAGGTCTTGGGTGGATGAAAAATTTTGGACGGGGAAAATCTATAGCTTTATATGACATAGTAATACCAGTTAATTCTTTAAATAGAAAACTGACTCCGGATGATTTTAGAAAAGTCGTTGATAGTACGAGTAAAAGAGGGGGAACTATCGAAATCATTTATAATATAGATCAAATTAAACCAAACAATACTAATGATGAATGGAACATTCGAATTAGAAAATCCATGAAAGACACAACAGCCATATGAACAATAACAAAAAACTATTATTAGTAGAGTGTATTACTTTTGAAGCAGATCCAATTCTACTTCGTGAATCCTCTGAACGCCCAAATCAACCATTCCGAGTAGCTGGCGTTTTACAGCGCAAAGGAAAAAAGAATCAAAATGGTAGGATTTATCCTGATGATATATTGGTTAGAGAAGTTGAAAAGTATGCTCAAGTATTTGTCAAGGATCGCCGAGCTATGGGAGAGTTAGACCATCCAGAATCAAGTGTAGTTAATCTTAAGAATGTTTCTCATAACGTTATTGAAATGCATTGGAGTGGTGATGACCTTCTTGGTACAGTAGAAGTTCTTACAACTCCTAATGGAAACATTCTTAGAGAATTGTTTCGTAATGGTATTAAACTTGGTATTTCCAGCCGTGGCCTTGGAACTTTAAAGAAAATTTCTGAAAGTTCCTCGGTCGTCGGTGACGATTTTGAACTTATTGCTTTTGATTTTGTATCCAATCCATCTACTCAAGGAGCATTTATGGGTCTTACACAAAATGCACAGGAACAAATTTCGCTTTCTGAAGGGATTGTTAAAAATCCTGTAACTAATCGTTGGGAAAGAACAGATGATATTATTCATAATATTTTAAGTGAACTAGGATAACTTACATGACTCCCGACGAGGCACTTAAAATCTGGGGAGATAGAATAAAAGAATACGAAGATATTCTTAAAAATGAATTCGGACTAACTGTAAGAATAAATAGAAAAAGAGATACAACATCATATATTAGAGATTCTAAAGGAAACCCCGTATATGATATAGATGAGCTTTTAGAAGTATATGATAAAAATGGAAATCGTATAAATAATAGACTTGGGCAATTTTTAAAACCGGTGTCAGAAGAAGCACAGAATATTATTTATACAATTTGGGAATTAAGAAATCAGTTGCACACTTTTATGATGAAAAATGGTATTAATTTGTTTGAAAATAAAAGCTCTATGTTATCGAAGCACGCATTCAAAGGTTTAATAAAACAATGTCTTGCGGAAGTTATTGTTGAGTCTGATATCGACCCAAAGAGAAATTGGGCAACTCCTGTCTCAGCATATGAAGACGGAAATATTAATGGTAAAACTGACAAATCCAATAGTATTGAACCAGTTGGGTTACATGCTGGACCTTCTCCAAATCAAAAAGCATATTCACAAGGATATTATGATGGTTATTATGGTACAAAGGGAAATGAATATTCTAAAATGAAGTTCAGAGAAATTCAAAGAGTAAAAGAATCTGATCCTCCACATGAAAAATGGACTGATACTTTTGGAAATAAAATGCCAGGAGAATTTACTGTTGAATCTAATAATGAAAACGAAGATTCACATGGTTTGGCAATGGATCGGGTTAAAAACTATGTTAAATTGTGTAATAGAATAAAAGAATTGGAAGTATCTCAGGAAAATCCAGATGAATTAAAACGTCTTTCTTATGAAAAAGCAAAAGAAGGTCCGGCTATTCTAACTATCATACAAAAAATTAAAGGAGGGGCGTATGGGGCACAACCGTATTCAATAGGTGAATCAAAAACGGGGTTTTCTAAAAGTAATTTACTAGAAAATAAAGAAGGAACTTGGGAAGAATTGGTTGAACAGATTAATCGCAAATACGAAACAGAAATTAACAATTCAGCTAATAAAGAAGTATAAAAAGTAGAAAATGAGACAAATGGAAGAATCTAACCCCAATAAAAAAAAAGTAAAAAAAGATAGTTTTAAAAAAAATCTCATAAATTACCATCGCAGAGGACCAAAACCCGAATCACAATTAATACGTCTTAAACGTATATTAAAAAGTATTGGACGTGGTGAAAATCCAAAAAATTATGTTTCGCTGAATCCTCGTAGCATACCACAGAAAGAAGCCGAATTGGCCCGTCTTAAACGTATATTAATAAATATCGGAAAAGGCATCAATGTTCCACAAAGCGCAGAATCTCAAAAGTTTATATGTCCCGAATGTAAAAATCCATCGGCAATTAAAAATGAGGACGGAAATTATGAATGCAAATCTTGTGGATGGAAACGGCCTGTTAGAATAAGAGAATCCGATCACCCCAGAATCGAATGCCCGGAATGTGGAAGAGAGGCAGTTGTAAAATATAGAGATAGCAGTTCTATGTGTAAAGCATGTGGATGGAAAAAAGCACCTGACCGACCTAGAATTGTTTGTCCGGAATGTGGAAAACAACATGTTATAAAATACGGAGACGGAAGTTATATGTGTAAATCTTGTGGATGGAAAAACTCCTCTATAAGAGAATCCGACCCACATGGAAGATATGCTCAAGATGCCGGAGCTGGACAATTTGACCCAAGAACGTTTGGCGTAAATAAATCATGAATATAAAATAAGAACGTCGACTGCTAACTAAATTTATAATAACTTGACTTCTTACATAGTTTAGTATTGAATACCTGTCAAATGAATAAACGAAGATTTTTACAGATATTTGGCGGTGTAGTTTCTACGATAGTAGCACTTCCACTTAGTACAATTTCATATGATCCGGTTAAACAAAAAATAATCAAACCAAAGATTTATTATGATGGATTGGAAGGATTTAGAGGATCTTCGTTTTTAGAATGTGGTTATATTTATGCTCCATATATGGTTCTTTACAAAACTCCAGATATCGTTTATACTTCATCTGGACAGGCTTGACATTCCTCAAAAATCTGCTATATTTCGGCCATGAAGACAAAGTTTTTAGAGATTGACAGACCTACCATTAATGGACGGGTGTATCCAAAAGAAGTTGTTGAGAAAGCATTAAAGCTATTTCTTGAACGTACTGGACGAGAAATTATTCCTATTGTCAGTGAGCCCAAAATGATTCCTAAACTTGATGATATTGTTGGATTTGCCAGGGATGTTAAAATTGAAGAGGGGTATCTTTGTGGAGAAGTTGAATTTATAGATGGAAAAATACAAAGTATTGTTTCTGAAGGAGAAGGGATTTGCATTCGTCCTAACGGTGTTGGATCAATAAGAAATGGGGTTGTTCAAGATGATTATAGGTTAAATGGATTTTCAATAGTTCGTAAAAAAGAAATTGTATGAAAAGAGTAGAACGCCTCCGAAAAGAGGCAGAGTCAACAATGGAAAAGATTCGTTTTCTTGCCCGACATATTAGAAATGTCGAGGACAATTGCCTTTTGTTAGGAGAAAAACTTATTGGATCGGGACAAATTGATTTGGGTAAACAATTGATATCTAATGGAATGGTTCATGATTCAAGTAAGTTTTATGGCATAGAATTTGAGAACTTATCTACCAGCGAAATATGTACAGAAGAGAAAGCAAAGATCAAACTAAAGCTTGCTATTCATCATCATAATACGACCAACGAACACCATCCGGAGTTTTGGTCCCAAGGAATTGCATCAATGCCGGATGTATTTTTATGTGAAATGATATGTGATTGGAAAAGTAGGTCACAAGAATTTGGCACGGATTTGAGGGTTTGGATAGATGAATCTGCCACAAAAAAATGGAATTTTACAAAAGATGGAGAAATTTACAAAAAAATAATGGGATATGTAGATCTTCTCTGTGATAAACCATTTGGGAAAATATGAATAACGAAATATTGAAAGAAATTCCTAATAACACCACAATTCCTGAAATCAAATATTCCAAAGTAGTATGTTCTATATGTGGAAAGTTTCTTTATTATGGGGGTACAAAAGACGTAGTAAAATATAAAAATCCAAAATTTAGCTGTAAGTGCTTCCCACAAAAAGCAGTAAATGGTGTATGTGCCAACTGTCATAAACCAATAAAATATGATGCCATATATGAAAAATCACAATGGTTAAGATGTTGTTGCGGTCATGCAGAATTTATTCCAAAAGAAAAAATAGATGAAGTTACAGTGTTATGAAAACTATAGAAATTGAAGAAAAGAAAAAGATAATTCCGTTTACTGATAAAGAAAAAGTAAGCGGGTTGATAGAAATAAGTAAAAGAATACAATCAAAAAATATTAAATTATTCAATCCTCCAAAAACAGAAGATTTTGTTTATCATGAAGGATATCTTGGATATTTAAGCAAAGCATGGGGAAATCATTATTCTGTCGTTCTTAGACCAGACGATGTATGGTTTATGATTTTAAATGAACTTTCCACGGCTATAGCCAAAAATTCTTCGTGGTATGCCACATTATTTACTAAAACTCCAGAGACAAAACAATTGGTTTTAACACTTGCTGATGATGTTGAATCAATAAATCCAGCTTCCGTGGTAGATGCTCTAAAAGATAGAGTTCCATCAAAAGTAGATGATTTTATTCCTAAATTCAGCACTTCTACGCCGAATTCTATCATGGCAATGAATGTGGCATTTTGTGATTTGGTTTCTCCATTTTATTCTTATGGGACATATCTTTGCGGCATTCCATCTATTAGAGTAGAAGGAAATAGAGAAGATTGGGAACTAGCTCAACTTAAACTTCAACTATTATCGGAGTTATTTAATAAGGACGATTTACAGACATATCTTCAAAGATGTCTTTATATTGTGAATAATATCAGTGATGCTCTGGATGGTAAAAAATCAGTAGATTTTTTTAAGAGAATGGTAAGAGTAACTAAGTGCGGAAGTGGACATCAATTTGAAATGGATGGATGGATACTTCAACTTCTCAATAAAATAGATTTTATTCGTCCAATTCAGTTGGAAGGATTGCCTCCTTTAATGTCTAACATAAAGTATTTTAATGTGGAAACAAAAAGGATGTTTATTCTTTATTGTGGATTGTTCTATAGTAATATTGTAGATGGGTTTATGATTCCGGAGTATGAATCCGCAAGAGTAGAAGTAATCGGAGGAATACCTATCGATGAAATTCCTCAAGAAAAGAAGTCGTTTGAAGAAATAACAATAACGTCCACGGCAATTGTTCCTACAAGAAAAGTAAAAGGAAAGTGGAAATATGAAGTTGATGACGACATTGAAAGTTTTCATTCTTTATAATTCATTTGACTTTCCTCAAAAGTCTGTTATATTTGAGTATGAATCTTGATTGGCTAGACAAACATACAATTTACGTAACACTACATGGATCTCAAGCTTATGGTCTTGCCAATGAGCTTAGTGATGTTGATGTAAAGGGTATCTGCATTCCTCCACGAGAGGTAGAATATCATCTATATCATCGTTTTGAACAGGCAGAGAACAATCCTCAAATTGAGGAACGTCTCAAGCATCTTAAAAATCCAAAGAATCCCAAGTTTGAGAGTACAATTTATTCTCTTCGTAAATTCTTTATTCTAGCTGCCGAAGTTAATCCCAATATCATTGAGATTCTTTGGACAGATCCAAAGGATCACTTTGTATTCTATTCTCCAACAATGAAAGAAATTATTGCCAATAGACATCTATTTCTGTCTAACAAAGCAAAATTTACTTTTTCTGGATATGCTATGGCTCAAGCAAAAAAGATTGAGCGGCATCGTAAGTGGATTGTTCTTGGAGAAGTTCTTCCTCCTAAAAGAGAGGATTTTGGACTTACATCTGTACAACCAAAAGGTGTAGAAGAAATCTTTGGATATATGAAATCTAAGGTTGAACAGTGGAATCTCAATCAATATTCAATGGATGAAATGCAAAGAGCAGATCTAAAAGATACAATTTGGGAACTTCTGACAAATGTGTCTGCTTCTGGGCGAGAAATTTCTATTGCTAACTGGCCCGATGAATATCACACTGGAGTACTCAATAAGATGAAGCAAGAATTCAATCTTAAGGATGAAGTTGTAGATCTTATCAATGCTGAACGTGCATATGCAAAAGCAAAGCAGACATATGATAGTTGGATTTCTTGGAAGAAAGAAAGAAATCCTGCTCGTAGAGAACTAGAAGTAAAATCGGGGTATGATACAAAACACGCCAGTCATCTCGTTCGTCTCATGAGAATGGGATATGAAATCCTTTCAGAAGGAAAGGTTCTTGTTAATCGCAAAGGAATTGATGCTGATGAACTTCTTTCCATCAAAAACGGTGGATGGACATTTGATCAAGTAATGTCATTTAAAGATGAAATGGAAAATAAGCTTAACGATGAATATGCTCGGCAAAAGAAACTTATTGCCGAAGGAAAACCTACTCCATTAGCTCGTGATGTGGATAAGGAAAAGCTAAATAATCTTTATCATGAACTTTATGAAGAATATTGGATGCATCAATCAGCGGAAGAATGGCATCGTGTAATACAATTAGAAGAATTGGATAGCCCTTCTTTACATAGTACTTGTATGGAAGCTGCATTTGGTGTTCATGGGCAAGGTTAATTATGAAAATTCATTTTACTACATTTAAGGGAGGACAAGAACAGTTTATCTTTGATAGTAAAATATTGAAAAAAGGAGAGAAATTGGAAAGGTTTCTTTTGAATACAGATGATGAAGGAAAGATTTATATTATTCCTATGATTGTACAAAACAAGTATTGTCATTATGGAGGACAAATCTTGGAAAAGGTATGAAAAAATGTAATTGTTCTTGTAATAAGAAATACGGTCCTCAAGAAAATGACCGTCAAATTGAACTTGATAAAAAATTACGTAAAGAAAGAGAAAAGGCGTTCGGATTCAAACTTACCGACTCTGAGTGGTTTTTCTATAAAATTAAATTCCTTAAGGATGTATATGAATTGTCAGGTAAAATGAAGAAAAAATATGAAAGACGAATATCCAGATAATTTAATAGGGAAAGATTTGCCGTTAGATGCATTAGATCTTAAAATAAGGACTCTTCCAAAATCTAAAGGATGGCTACCATTTGAAACATATGATTTAGTTCAATGTGGATATCCTTTGCCTGATCATGGAGAAATGATATTAAGACCCGATGGTGGAGTGAATGAAAACGGAGAATTATTACCCGCAAGAGGAATGTGGTGTAAGGTAGAAGATATTATGAAATTATTAAGTAAAGAAGAAAACCACGAATGCCCAAGTTGGGGTAAAGATCCAGAATTAGGATGAAAGTTAAAAAATGAAAAGATGCAAAATACATCCTAAATATAAAGGTGGCGGTCAGAAACCAAGAACCGATTGTCTTACTTGCTATGAAATGTGGTTCTTATTCAAACCGAGAATATCAGAAGATAAGAGTGATGACAATGTTCCATCTTTGGTGTATATTCCAGATCCAGTAATGTTATTATGAAAAAGAAATTACAAACACAAAATAGTTATCCCAAGTGGATTCCTCCAGAAAAGAGGATGAAAACTTATAAGGATTTTGGAGTTGTTGACCCCAGCGATGATATATCAAAAGTAATATTTACCAGATTCAAGATTGTAGTTCCCACTGAAAAAGATCGTAAAGAACTTCAAGCGGCATTTGAATATTTTCATGATTTTCGTGATATAAATACAGATTTTGTCACAGTAAATCAACTTGTTCATGAATATAAACATCATGATAAAAGTGATAAATATTCAGATATCATAGTTGATTTTGGATTATATCATCGTCTGAAACAATGTACGTGTTCACATCCGGAAATCTATATAGAAGATGGAATAAAATATTGTAAAAAGTGTTGGAAGGCACTGGAAATAAAAATATGAATAAAAAAATATTGTTTTATAAACCAAATGAGATTCCTTATGGAGTTTTTAGTAATTTTTCCAGACATGCTATTACTTTAAAAAGTAAGACATGGCCCACAACCGAACATTATTTTCAGGCACAGAAATTTGCGGATACTCCATATGAAGAACGTGTTCGTCTGACGGAATCTCCCCGTTTTGCGGCAAACATGGGGAGAAATAGAAGTTTATCTCTTCGTTCTGATTGGGAACAAGTCAAAGATGATGTAATGCGTGATGCTATAAGAGCAAAGTTTACACAATACCCAGATCTTAAAAAAATTCTTCTTGATACTGGTGATGATGAAATTGTAGAACATACTACAAATGATAGTTACTGGGCAGATGGTGGAGATGGAAGTGGAAAAAATATGCTTGGTAAAATACTAATGGAAATTCGTGAGGAATTAAAAAACAAATAAAATTATGCTTATAAAACATGTACCAGGATTGTCATCTTCTGAAGTTACGGATACAGATAAACTTTCAGATATAGAAGCCATGATTATGGAAAAAAGCGAAGAACTTAGAAAATTATGTTTTGATTCTCATCGTCAATGTTTTATTTTAGTTGATCCTAAAGGATTGCAAAATGGACTGGCCGCTTCATTCTGGAATTTTAGAATTAAAGATGTAAATTTAGAAGACGATGAACAAAGGAACAAGGACTTTAATAATATGTTATCGTGTATAAACCAATCTGTTTTATTTCTTAGTGGCGGAAAATATAATATTACTGAAAGGAAATGAAAAAATATGATACATTTAGGAGATAATATAGAGGTTAAAGATGAAGATTAAATCTTACCACGGTTTCGTCTTTCCTTGATTATTTTGACCAAGGCTTCTGCTAACTTAATTTCTTCTGCCGATAAAGTTTCTAAATCCACAGACTTATTGTTTTTAGCGGGTGGAGCTGGTTTACCCAGTTGTTTATATACCTCTATTCGGTGTCTCTCACAAATTCCATGAGATAATCCAACATTTGAAGTTTTGAATTGTTTTTCGCAATACGAACAAGCATGTTTAATTAAAACTTTGAAAATTTCTTTTCGGTCTTTCGGAAGGTTATGATACAGGGAGATTGCATTCACTTATTCTTCTTTGTCTTCTTCTATTTCTTTTTCTTCTATTGGTCTACGACCAGCATTATTATTAATACCTCCCTGACTCTGATCCATTCCTTGGGCTCTTTTCAGATCATAATAACGTCCTAAAATATGTCCTATATCTTGATAAGAAACACCAAGCTGTTGCATACGGGCATATCCTTCTTTAGCAATTTTATTAAATTCCATAACTCTCTTTTTGAGTTCCTTCATATCCTTCTTTACAATGTCTTGTTGGAACCAATCCCCACATTCATTAACAGCATAAGATTCGGCAAGTTCGCAAAGCTCGGTTAACCCCTTGGCAGAGTTCATTAATGCTTCTTCGTTCTTAAGACATTCTCCAAAATTCTCAAACATAGATGCCATTTCCATCAATTTCTTTTTTTGTTCGGGAGCTAACTTAGGGGTATCTTCATTAAAACCTTTTGGGGGAATCTTGTCAATATTTTCAACGATGCGTTTTAGAGTGAATTTCGTGATTTTTGGAGTTGTCATACAATTATAAATATACGCTGATTGTGGTAATAGTCAGATTTTTCATCCTTGTGTATATAAATAAATTGGTTGTCTTCATAGCATATACAAAGTTCTTACTTGTTTTTATCTAACTCTGGTTGCTCGTAATGATCAAAATAATCAATTACATCATTAAAAGATTTAAAGCGTTTTGTCTCTCTTTTTTCTTCTTCTATGTAAAAATGTTCTTGTTTTTTTCCGCTTTCTTTATCTGGTTCTTCATCTTTTTTCTTATAGATACTAATTTTTGGTTCTTTGGGAGTATTTAAATGATAATCATCGCTAAACTCAAATCCCATATTGATCAAATGATCTACATCTGGCCATCTCCAATCATCCACTGAAATCAATCCTTCTTTTTTTTCATTAGAAATACTGTGTAATAATTCTTTCAATATAATCATAAATCAAGTTTTCCACTATTTAATAGATCTGCAAGAATATTTGACCCGTCATTATCATTGATAAAGGTAATAGTTTTAGTAATACGTATTGGATCATCAACCGTAACCTCTTCTTCATCCTCTGGTGCTATTTGTGATGTACCAGCTTGATTGGAGGGAATCGATGGATTTGCTGACGGAGATGTTGGTACTAACTCCTTTAAAGGTAATTTCTTTTCTTTACCTCTTATTTTTTCCGGATTTTCTCCCTTTCCCATATCTTGTGATGGCTCTCCCAATTCTTTTTCTTTTTCTATATCTTTATGTTCTGGAGGTTTTATTTCCGTTTCGTCATCTTCTGGATTTCCTTCTTCTTCCGCCGTTTCATATTTTGAAAAGGCAGTCCAACAAAATTGATTTCCTTCTTTTAGCTTTTTAATAGTGGTAGTATTATTTTGACCAAAGGCGTCTGTAGTCTCATATTTAATAAAAAATTTATCTTGTTGTGTAGGATTTGCCTTTTTAAATCCTAGTACAGCTTGTTGTTCCTTCGGAGTCATTTCAATACCTCTACGTTGATTTACATAGCTGTCATAATCTGCATGAGTATCAAATGTTTTGGCAATAACATTGCGTTCGGGTTTTATTGCGGCGGTAAACTCATCTTCCGATACCAAATTATCCGCATATGTAATATCTGTCTCTCCCCCAACATTTCCTGTATATTCTTCTTTAACATTTTTTAGAATACCAAGAATTAATTTCTTTTGTTCCATGGTCATGGATTCTTTTAACTTTTTTAAAAGATTAAGT
>Ga0193692_1000130_pt1 | contig 17669 bp, 9 predicted proteins | sample L3a1metaG_FD_144917 | JGI IMG/M metagenome (GOLD analysis project Ga0193692, IMG submission 144917) | Soil microbial communities from a riparian zone of the East river system, Colorado, United States - L3a1 | ecosystem: Environmental > Terrestrial > Soil > Riparian zone | place: USA: East River... | reverse complement strand
TCAATGCCAGCAGCACATTGGGTGCACCGACGGCAAGCGATTGTCGAACCATCACGCCTGCTTTAGCCCATGGACTGGTGTTGGCCATGCCAGTGATGCGGGCGACAATCTGCGCGTCCCCGGCGGCGGACTGGTAAGCGTAGTGGAATTCATCATTGTTGTCCCAGATGTCGAAACCTGAGCCGCCGACCGTGAAGGTGTTACCTGATTGGTTGAAGCCTCCGGCCGAACTCACCGCGCCGACGTCCTGATGCTGCCAGCCAGACGTACCGCCTCCGGCCGCTAAGGTGGTCGCATCGACAGGGGGCGCGACCGAAGTGCCCGCGGTGTTCAGGGCGCCGACGTAATACCAGTACCGTGTGGAAGCAGGAAGGTTGCTGTCCGAGAAGGTGGTCGTATCCCTGGGCAGGTCCACCAATGGCGAGTAGTTCGCTCCATCTGCCGATCGCCAGATGCGAAACGCGGTTTCGTTGAGCGAGGTATCAGTCCACCTCAGGTCAATCTGGCTGGATGATACTGCGGTGGCCGTGACCCCGGTTGGGGGGGTTGGCGCGACATTCGAAGTATTGGCAATGCTGACATTATCGAAGTTCGCCTGGCAAATGGTTCCATCATTATCGCTGGTGACGGCCAAACCGACTGCAACAGTAGCGCTGGGCATAGTAATATCCACAGAGCCGACCTGGGTCCAATTCGCTCCATCGGCAGACCGATAGCCGGCGATGGTATTCCCCGCTTTGACAAGCTTCACCCAAACCGGAGCTGATGCTGCGCCTGCATCGATGTAGGAACTCGGGCCATCGGTGGCGCTGCGCCATTGGAAAGCGAGGCCATTGCCGGGCGTCAACACGAGGACGGCATGTTGAGCTCCCGGGGCTAGAGAGGCGCGGATCATAACTCCCGCTTTGGCCCACGGACTTGTGTTCGCCATTCCGGTTACGCGGGCCACCACCTGGACACTGCCGGTGGCATACTTGTAGCCGTAATTCAATTCATCGGCAGTGCCCCAAATGTCCGACCCTGATCCGCGAACGATAAACGTATTGTTGGATTGGCTAAGGTTGCCGGCGGCGCTCACGGATCCGATATCCTGATCAAACCACCCTGGTGGAGGAGTAGCCGAGGTGCTGGTGGTCGCATCGGCAACATTGGAAGGTGCCGAGAAACCGGAATCGTTTTTTGCCCAAATCTTGTACCAATAACGCGTTCCTGGAGTGAGACCGGTGTCGACAAAACTAGTCGCATTCGCAGCGAGGAAAAGAAGTGACTCAAAATTGGTTCCGTCGGTGGATCTTCCCACAGGGAAAGCAGTTTCGTTCGAGGAGTTATCGGTCCAGGTCAGCCTGATCTCATCTGTCGAAAGGGCTGTAGCTGTCAAGCCGGTCGGAGCGGCGGGCAGTCCATTGGTGTTCCCAGCGCTGGGAACAATAGTTACCCGGTCGAACGTACCGTTGGCCAGAACGCCATCATTATGGCTCGTCACCGGCATGCCGACGTAAATCGAAGAAGGCATAGCGATAGTCACCGAACCGATCATCTCGAAATGGGTGCTCGGCGGAACAAAACCACCCGGTTCAGTGGACTTATAGGCGGTGAAGGTATTGCCCACTCTCGTCAATTTCAGCCACTCTCCGAGTTCCGCGGAACCACCCGGAACGTACGTCGTATTTGCGGCCGCTGCCGAACGCACTTGCATACCGGCATCACCGGCAGGGTTGCGGAATACCATCGCATACTGAGAGTTGGCATTCAGACTTGCGCGCGCCATTAGTCCCGCTTTGGCCCATGGATTTGTGTTATCCAAATGGTCGGCCGAAACAATGGCGGTGAAATCGCCCGTCATTTGAGTGTAAACGAAGAAAAATTCATCTGATGTTCCGTAGATGTCCGCGCCCGAGCCCCACACGGAAAAGTAATCCGCGCTTTCTGTAAAGCTGCCCCGTGCGGCGACCGCGCCAATGTCCTGGCCTTGAAATCCCGAAGATTGTGGCATGGGGTAAGTGGCAGCGGAGGCTACGTTGGATCGGGGTGAATTGCCGGCAGCATTACTGGCGAACACTCGATACAAATACTGTCTGCCAGGGCTCAGTCCAGTGTCGGTAAAAGTAGTGGTATTGGCGCTGAGCACCGCGACTCCCTGGTAGTTAACGCCATCGGTCGAACGTTCGACGGTGAAGACGTTTTCGTCCGTCGCGTTGTCCGTCCATGTCAACGTGATCTGGTTCGTCCCCGCGGGCGCGGCGAACAGGTTGCTTGGCGCGCGCGGCACCGTTGTGCCTCCGCCGCTACCGGTATTTGTGATGTGGGTGACGTTATCGAATGTGGCCGTGCATAACGTGCCGTCCTTATGGCTGGTCACCGCGAGGCCGACCCAAAGGGTACTCGGTAAGGCTATCGTGGTGGAACCGATGAGTGTCCAATTATTCCCGTCCGCGGACTGGTAGCCGCTGAATGTGTTGCCACTCCTGACCAACCTCAGCCAGGAAGGAAAGTAGAATGTTCCTCCGGGCGTGTAGGTACTGGTGCCGCCGGTGGCAGCGCGCCATTGAAAGCCGGCGTAACTCTGCGGGATGGCAAAGACCATGATGTTACGAGAGTTTGCATCGAGGGTCTCCCGCGCCATCAGACCGGCCTTCGCCCAGCCGTCGGTAAATTGAATTCCGGTAACTTCGGCGATTAACTCCATGTCTCCGGTGAGGGAGAAGTAGAGATAATGAAACTCGTCGGCGGTTCCCCAGATATCCGCCCCCGAGGCAGTGATAGTGAATCCGCTCGTTCCGGAGTTAGCGGCACTTCCGGCAACAGCGACGGCGCCGATGTCACGGTGCTGGGATGTTTGCGCGTGAAGAATTATTGCAGAGCTGGAGAAGAGGAAACCCACCAGGACCAACGCTAATCTTTTCATAGGGCTAACCTGATTATATTGCGAGGATAATTCCCGAGCCTCGCCCCCTCGGCCCGAGAAGCTATTCAGGAATTGGCAGAGCGCAATTGGGGCGGTTACCCTAGAAGCCCAATCAGCGCAATAGGACCAAGGGCCGACGCTGAATCCTGCCGCCCGGCCTTCGCGTTTCTCAATGCCTCACAAACTCTTTATGCAGATCGGCGTAGTGGCCGCCGCGAGCAAGGAGTTCTTCGTGGTGACCTTGTTCGACGATCTGGCCGTCTTTGAGGACAATGATGCGGTGGGCGTTGCGGACGGTGGATAGGCGGTGGGCGACGACAAAACAGGTGCGGCGCGCGAAAAGTTCTTCGAGCGCGTGCTGAATGGTTTTTTCGGTAGTGGTATCAACGGCGCTTGTGGCTTCGTCGAGGATAAGAATGTGCGGCTGCGCGACCATCGCTCGCGTGAAGGTGAGTAGCTGACGTTCGCCGGCGCTGAGGTTGCCGCCGCGTTCACCGACTTTCGTGTGGTACCCTTCGGAGAGGCGGGAGATGATATCGTGGATACCCAATGTTTTTGCGGCGGCAATGACTTCTTCGTCGGTCGCGGAAGGCCGCCCGAACTTGAGGTTCTCCATGACAGTGCCGGTGAAGAGGAAATTCTCCTGCGTCACGATGGCGATCTGTTCATGAAGCGAATCGATGGTGGCGGAGAGGAGGTCGATGCCATCGACGAGGATCCGCCCTTGTTGCGGCTCATAAAAACGGGTGATGAGACTGATGATACTCGTCTTGCCTGAGCCGGTGTGGCCGACGAGCGCGACCGTTTCGCCCGGCCGGGCTTCGAATGAAATGTCCTTGAGCACCCACGTATCCGCAGGGGTCGTGTCGTAGCGGAAGGAGACATGCTCGAAAATGAGATGGCCACGAATGGGTGGCAACGGCTCGGCGCCCGGGCGATTTTTCACCTGTGGTTCAGTATCGAGCAACTGGAAGATTCGCTCGGCGCTGGCAGCGGAAGAGAGCACGGCGTTGTAAAGGTCGCCCATGGTTTGGATCGGGCCAAAGAACATCCCGAGATAAAGAATGAAGGCCGCCAACTCGCCGACGGTGATCTGGTTTTGCATCACAAGGTAACCGCCATAGCCCAGCACGATAGCGGTGCCAATGCCCGACATCATCCCGATAAACGGCATGTAAGTGTGAAAGACACGAGCGGAGGCGAGGAAGCGGTCGAAATAAGTATCCTGCAGCCGGGTGAAGTTCGAGAGGTTTTCCTCCTCGCGTGAAAACGCCTGCACGACGCGGACGCCCGCAATGTTTTCGGCGAGCGAGGCAGTCAGGCGCGATGCCTGCTCGCGCACGCCGCGATAGGCGCGCATGCCAATCTTGTGGAAGAGGTGTGTGGCGAGCCAAAGCGGAGGCAGCACGACACTGACAGCCAGGCACAAACGCCAATCATACTGGAGCAGGAAAGCCAACACCCCGACGAGCGTGAGAATGCTGGCGAGCATCTGGTTGGCGCCCCAGGTCATGATGCGCTCAAGCGAGCCGATGTCGGTATCAGCGCGGCTGATGATCCGGCCCTGGTGAGTGCGGTCGAAATAATTGAGCGAAAGCCGCTGGATATGCTTAAAGACATCGAGGCGCATGTCTTCGAGCGCGCCGTGACCAATGGCAATGGCGCTGCGAACCTGCACGATGGATAGAATCCAGTTGACGATGAGGCTCGCAAGATAGACGGCGCTAATGATCGTGATACCGGTCATGGCAATGCGCGCGCTGGCAAAATTCGTGAGATAACGATCGATGCCGAGCTGGATAAATTTCGGCCCGAGCAACTGAGCGCCCGTGGCCAGGATCGTGAAGATCAGATTCAGCACAAAGGTACGGCGATATGGCCGCACATAAGCCGCCAGACGCCGGAACGTCGAGACGCTCATCGGCTTTTGGGCGAATTGCTCTTCGAGGAGGATGTCTTCGTGATGAGCCATGGTCTACGCGAGTTGCACCTGTTCCTCGAAGACTTCCTGGTAGAATCCCCCCGCATCCGAGAGTTCGGCATGTGTCCCTTGCTGAACTATGCTGCCCGCTTTCAACACGAGGATCTGATCGGCGTGCTGCACCGTCGAAACGCGGTGCGCGATGACAAAAGTCGTTCGGCCTTCGACGAGCCGGCGCATTGCTTCCTGGATCAGGCGCTCGGTGCGGGCATCGACGCTGGCAGTGGCGTCGTCGAGGATGAGAATGCGCGGATTCATGAGAAAGGCGCGAGCGATAGCGATGCGCTGCCGCTGGCCGCCACTAAGCGAGATGCCTCTTTCGCCGATGACGGTGTCATACCCGTTTTCCAATTCAGTGATGAAATCGTGCGCCTGGGCGAGCTGGGCGCATTTCTCGATCTGCTCGCGAGTGGCGTCAGGCATGCCGTAAGCGATGTTTTCGGCGACAGTGGTGCTGAAGAGAAAGGTTTCCTGAAAGATCACGCCGACGCTCCGGCGCAAGTGCTCGAGTTTCAATTGGCGGACATCGACTCCATCGATGAAGACGGCGCCGTTGGAAACTTCGTAGAACCGAGGAATCAAGTTCACCAGCGTGGTTTTGCCGGAGCCGGTCGGTCCGAGGATTGCAACGGTCCGGCCCGGCTCGGCCACGAAGCTGACATTCACAAGCGAAGGCTTGCCCGGCTGATAATTGAAGCTGACGTTTTCAAAACGGACCTCACCGGGTCCGGGCAGCAGGTCAAGCGAACCGCTGCGGAGTTTCTGCGGTTCCCGGACGATCTCAAGGATGCGCTCGGAGCTGGCGCTGGCGTTTTGGATGATGTTTGTGTACTGGCCGACGGCGCCGACGCGGTTACCAATGGCCATGAGGTAGAAGACTACTTTAGCCAAATCGCCAATCGGCATTACGCCCTGGATCACGAGGCGTCCGCCCAGCCAGAGAATAAGCGGCGTGCTCAGGCCGAAGATAAATTGCGCCAGAGGAACGCGACTCGCCCAGTAATTCACGGTGCGCATCATCGTTTCAATGAAGGCATCTTTGCGCGCCTGGAACCGGGCAATTTCGGCGTTCTCCCTGGCGAAGGCTTTCACGACGCGGACGCCAGCTATGTTTTCCTGAATGACAGTAGTCATCGCGCCGTGAAGATCGTGAACCTTTCGCCATTGCGGCTGCAGTTTGCCCGCATAGAAAATGATTAAGGCGATGGTGGGAATGGTGGTGGCCAGAGTGACAAATCCGAGAAGCGGGCTGCAGGCGAAGATCAGGGCGATGGTGGTAATCAGCGCAATAGCGATGTCGAGCGTGAGGAGCAGGCAGGCATAAAAGAAATCCTGGAGCCGCCAGACGTCGGTAGTGGAGCGGGAGATCAGTTCCCCGCTGTTTGATTTGTCGTGATAAGTGAAACTGAGCCGCTGGATGGCGTCATAGATAGCGGCGCGGATGTCGCCGAGTGTCCGTTGGATGACGCGATTGCGGACCGGCCCCAGGATGAAGCCGACTCCAGCCCGGATTACTACGAGCGAGACGAAAAGTTCCAAATACATCCGGAGCGGGAAATCGGTCTTGCCTGCACTGTATTCGCGCAGTTGGGTGATGGTCGTGCCAAGGATTTGGGGCAGGCTCATCTCAATCGTGAGGTTCACAAGCAGCAACGAAATGGCCAGTACGGCGCCCCAGCGATATTTCACAAGAAAGCGCAATACACCCAGAAGGCTGCGCGCCTTGATGGGTTTCTGGTCGGGTTCAGGAGCTGACATGCGAACGAAAACCGTCGAACATTTGCAACGGGCATAGAGTTGCGCAGGGAAAAGGAAGACTCAACCGCGAATCAGCGAAATGAAGCGAAAGGAGTGGCGCGGGAGCGCGGCTTCAGGCCGCTTAAACATCCGAATCACGAAGGGCGATCCTGTTTGCCGAACGTCCCGGCATAATCCTATGGCGCCTTTGTTACATCTCGCCTTCAACCGGCCTGAAGTCCGCGCTCGGGGGCGCAAGTCGGGGTATTTACCCCAAGGGCGCTTGCCCGGATTGAAAAAAGAGGCCGCGATGGAAGGCTACTCTGAAGTGCGCGCTTATGCGCCATAGCGAGGAGAAAGTACTTTATGCAAACGGCACCTTATCCAAAAACATCGTTCTTCGGCCTTTTCCGCGAGTTGAAGGATGAAGCGAAGACATTCATGCGGGAAGAGGTTCAACTCGCGAAAACGGAACTTTCCGAAAACGTCGCGTCGATGGGCCGAAATGGTGTGTCGATCGCGATCGGCGGATTTGTGGCGTATGCCGGCGCAATCCTTTTCCTGGCCGGAATCGCATTCGTGTTGGCCTTCGCGCTGGAAAAGCTCGGCCTGGATCGGATGCTGGCGGCGTTCATCGGGTTCGCAGTGCTCGGTTTGCTAGTTGCCGGAGTCGGCGGCCTGTTCATCATGAAAGCCCTGAAAGGCTTCTCGCATACATCGGTGGCGCCGCAGAAGACAATCGAAACGCTGAAGGAGTTCAACCACCCCGAAGATGTGATGACCGCTGAAGAACGCGAGAAGGCGGAGAGAGCAGAACAGAAAAAAGAGGAGAAGCAGAAAAAAGCCGAGACTCCGAAACGTTCCAGTGACGAAGTGCAGGCGAGCGTCGTCGCTGCCGAAGCGGCGATGGGCGATACGATGCACGAGATCAAGCGGCGCATGCGCCCGAGCTATGCCAACCAGGTCGTAAAGACCAAGATCAGCGAGCATCCTTACCGCTGGAATTTCGTGGCAATGGGGACGGGCCTCGCGGGGGCACTGCTCGTGAAATACAAAATGGCGCACGACAATCATCACAACGGGCATTTTCGCCGCAGAGATTGATCGGGCGTGACGCGTGAAGCGTGAAGTGATCGTAATTGGCGGCGGGATTGCGGGACTTTCCGCAACGCACTCACTTTCAAGTAATGGACTCAGCGTCACATTGCTGGAAGCACGCAATCGTTTGGGCGGACGCATCCTGACCCTGCACGAGAAGGATCTGCCACTCGATCTTGGGGCCGAATTTATTCACGGCCGTCATCCTGATCTCTGGAAGCTCATTGGCTCCGCGACGCTGGCCGCGGACGCGGTCCCGGATCGGCAACTGCGAGTCGAGAACGATGGATCGCTGCAGCCGCATGATTTTTGGGGCGAGATTTCAAAAGTGCTCGGGCAAATCGACATCAACAAACCGGACGAAAGCTTCGCGACGTTCATTGCACACGCCGAGGGGTCTCCGGATCTCAAGAAGCAAGCCATCGATTTTGTAGAAGGATTCAATGCAGCGCATGCAGGCAGGATCAGCGCGCACAGTGTCGCCGTGGCCGAGAAAACATCCGAGGAAATGGACGGTGACAGACAATTTCGGCTGCAAAACGGGTATGGAAGCCTGGTGCATTGGCTGCAAACGCTGGCGCACAACCAGGGGTGCACGCTCCGGCTCGCTTGCGAAGTCACAACAATAAAGTGGAAACCGGGCGAAGTGGAAACAACGTTCAGTCATGAAGGAAAAACTGAATCGCTCCTCGCGAATGCAGCGATCGTAACTCTGCCACTGGGCGTTTTGCAGGGGGGGACCGTTCAGTTTGATCCTCCGCTGCCCTCACGACAACAACGAGCGATTTCAGATCTCGCGTCCGGATCAGTAATGAAGATCACGATGGTTTTTCAGGAACGCGTCTGGCCCGAGGCGAACTTTGGTTTCGTTCATTCACTCGACGATCCGATCCCGACGTGGTGGTCCGATCCGCGCGGAAACGTGCTCACGGGATGGGCGGGTGGTCCCAGGGCAGAACAATTCGAGTCATTCGATGCTGGCGCGCTTGAAGACTGCGCGGTGAAGACGCTGGCACGGATTTTTGGCGAAAGCCCCAAACGAATCCGAGGCGCGCTGGAAGCATCGTACCTGCACAACTGGAGCAAAGACCCGTTCGCACGTGGCGCTTACTCATATGTTCCGTTGGGAGCGATGTCGGCGCCTGAATACCTGGCAGAACCTCTGGAAAGGACGCTCTTTTTCGCTGGCGAGGCCACGGCACAAGGATGCCAGGTCGGAACCGTTCATGGGGCGCTGGAGAGCGGAATGCGAGCGGCGCGTGAATTGATTGCGAAGTGACGGTCGCCTACCTTGACAACCAATAGGTCCTGAACGACCTGAAATTAAGGAGAGGCCTGTACGTATGAAGAGATTAGCGATTTTTTGCATTGGCTTAATGGCCCTGGATGTTCCGTTTCAGTTACCTGTTGTGGCGCAGAATTCCGCAGATGCTCCCCTCACGGAGTTGAGTCCACCCAGTCGGAATGGCCGGCGTGGCGGAGTTTACGTGACCGGAAGCACCAATCCTTTCTCGCTCGGCATAACGAATGCCACCGGTGGCACGGGTGGGGCGTACTCTTCGAGCACGGGAGCTTACACGAATACAGCAGCTTCCACGGGCCGGCTTTCGAGCATTCTCGTGACGAACAGTAATGGCCTGGTGTCGACAAATTATTTGATGAATTCCACGAACGCGGCGGCACAACCCGCCGACAAGGTGGCACAACCTGTCGGTTGGCCACCGACCCCGTCACAGATCGGGAGCGATCCGCCGGTGATCATCTCGCCCGTGGTTCCAGGAACAGTTCGGACGATCAATCCAAACACAGGCAGGGAAGTGAATGTGAACAACGCCGCCGCTAACGCTGCGAATGCAAATGCGGCAGCTCAGGGCGCCCAGGCAGTGCAGCCTACGCCACCGGAATTCGCCCCACAGGGAACGATTTCGGCGCCAGCGCCGCAAATCAACCCTGCAGCCGGTCCGCCGGCAAGCGCGCCGCGGGGCACGCCAAGTCCGCCTCCGCCGTTAGCGCCGCCGCTTCCGACGAGATAGCGTAAGTTTGGAGTCCGCGCGAAGCCCGAGGTGTTCAGTAGCAACGTTGGAGTTGGAACAGTGCGTCCAGAGGTTTGCAAGTTCCGCGAATCCTTGCGATTCCGCTCTTTGCCGGCTTAAGCCGTAACTCCAAACTTTAAAAAATCGCATTTGGATTGAAGTCGGCAGGGATGTTGCAAATCTTTATACGCTGACTGAAACGAGTCGGCGCGAATGCCGCATCCCTGGATCATGGTTCCCGCGCCCGGCGAACGGATTGTCCGTTTCGTCGGAGACCGGCTGGCGTTTCGAATCAACTCCACTTCAGCGAACCCAACGCAGTGGAAATGCTTTCTCCGTACGAACCTCGGACGTGGTCCGATCATGCGGCAGGAAATCATCCATGCCCACACTGGCCGGCTCGGCCTTGCCCAATCAGCATGGCGGGACATACCGATGGAGTTCAAGGATGGGGAGTGGCGCCGTGACATAACGCTGACTGAAGTCGGATTCTTCCGCGCGAAGGCCTACGCCGTCGATGAACAGGGACATCAATGGTGGCCCGAAGGAGCCGACATGGGAGTTTCGATCCACCCGGACTGTTATCGAACGGCAAATACCATTTATTGCGCATTCGCGAGGATGTTTGGCGAAACGAAAACCGCGATCTCGACCGAGAATCCGAAACTCGAAACGCAATTACAGGAATTGGACAAACGGGGGTTCACCGTCATCCCTGGCTCGGGCAAATTCCGCGATTTGATCAAGCACCTGCCGCACATCATCGACACTCTGAACTGCCGCATCCTGCAGTTGTTGCCGGTGAATCCAGCGCCGACGACTTACGCGCGTATGGGCCGCTTCGGCAGTCCTTATGCATCGCAAGACCTGACAGCGGTGGATCCGGCGCTGGTGGAGTTCGACCGGCGGACAACAGGTATCGATCAGTTTCGAGAGCTGACTTATGCCACGCATCTGCGCGGCGGGCGGCTTTTCCTGGACGTGGTGATTAACCACACCGGATGGGGAGCGCGGCTACAGGACATTCATCCGGAATGGTACTTGCGGGGGCCGGATGGCGCATTTGTCTGCCCTGGCGCATGGGGCGTGACATGGGAAGACCTGGTGGAATTGGATCACCGGAATCCGGCGCTCTGGGAGGATCTCGCCGAAGTTTTTCTCACATGGTGTCGGCGCGGTGTCGACGGTTTTCGCTGCGATGCCGGCTACAAAATTCCTGTGACGGCGTGGAAATACATCACGGCGCGTGTGCTCGACGAACATCCCGAAACGATCTTCCTCCTGGAAGGACTGGGTGGTTCATGGGAGGCGACGGAAAGCCTGCTGACCGAGGGAGGAATGCAGTGGGCGTATTCAGAGCTGTTCCAAAATTATACGGGCCGCGACATCGCAGCATATCTCGATTACGTGCTGCGCCAAAGCGAGCGCGCGGGCATTTATACGCATTACAGCGAGACTCATGACAACCCGCGCCTCGCCACCAAAGGGCGCACCTGGTCGCTGATGCGGAATCGGCTCTGTGGACTGTCGAGCGTGAGCGGCGGATTTGGTTTTACCGCGGGGGTGGAATGGCTCGCGCCAGAAAAAATTCGGGTCCACGGAAACACAGGCATGGCCTGGGGCCAAAAGGAGAACATTGTCCCGCAGCTTGCCAAACTGAATCGGTTGCTGCTGGATCATCCTTGCTTTTTCGACGAGGCAAAACTCGCGCGCCTGAGCGCAGTCGATTCGCCGGTCTATGCGTTGAGCCGTGTTTCTGCCGATGGCACGGATCGCGCGCTGGTGATCATCAACACCGACGCGGAGAAGCCGCAACCGTTCCGATTGCCCGAAAGCGCATTTCGCGAACTCGGGAAACCAGGATTCGATTTAGTCAGCGAAAAGCCGTTCACGCGGGATGTGACGTCGCTTTCGCTCGCGCCGGGCGAGGCGTTATGTCTGTCGCCCTCAGCTGTTCCGGTCGGACTTTCGGGAGAAGCTTATCGAAGGGCGCGGGCGCAAGCAGCCTGGGCAATTACAGCGCTGAGCGAGACACGGCCAGTCGAAGACTTCGGCGCTTATGATTGGCGTGAGCTTGCCCGCGAAGTCGAAGCCGACCCGAAGCGGTTCCTGGGGTCATTAGCCCTGCTCGATTCCGGATTATTACAGAAGGATCTATTGGCGGCTGTGAAACAGGCCGCCGCGGCGAAATCGTACCCGACCGTGGTCACATGGCAATTGATCGATGCGAGGCGAATCACACCGGTTCCGCCGGACCATTGGCTCCTGATTTCCGACCTGTTTCCGTTTCGAGCCACAGTGGCTTCGCCGCAACTGATGCGATATGTTCAGTCGATACTGTGCGGCAGCCAGCATATCGCGAGCATTCCGCCCAACCGTTTCCATGGAGACGCAACGCTGACGCTCGAGCGTTACGCCCAGCAGCAACCACAGGTCGAGGCGAATGTGCGTTTTCTCGGCCCTCTCCCAAACGTTGGCGTTCTTCTTCCGGTTGCCGACGCCAAAGGGCGTCTGCCAGAAATTACGCGGGAAACCGGTTTGGCCCTGCTCACCAATGGCATCGGAGGCATGGCGCGATTGCAGGTGAACCTGGGGGAAGTTCGTTCCAAGTATGATTGCGCGCTGGCGGCAAACCTGCATCCGTCCGTGCCGGTGGACCGGCACGTCCTCGTAAAACGGATTCGTGTTTGGGTGGTGGCGGATGGTTTTATCTCGCCCCTCAACCGCGAAAGTTTGCTCGACTTCACTCCGGGACCACCCGCTCGCTGGCACTTTGTAGCGAGCGCAGGCGATGGACGCGCGGTGGAAATCCATCTGCTCGCCGATATGCTCCCCGAGCGGAACACGACGATTTTCCGATTCCGGCGAGTCAACCGGCCGCCCGCTTTTGGAACCGATTTGCCCGATGAGGCGCGAGTCTCATTGACGATCCGCGTGGATATTGAAGACCGGAGTTTTCATACCGAAACGCACCGCAACCCGGGCGCGGAACATCATTTCAATTCCAACACGCGGGCGCTCGACAAAGGAATTGGTTTTGAGTTCACGCCTGCGGCCGACCGTCAATTGCGCGTGTTTGCGCAAAGCGGCAAGTACCATCCGAGCATCGAATGGTCCACTGGCCTGTTCCATCCGGTAGAAGCGTCACGCGGACAGCCGGCGCATGCAGATGCGTACAGCCCCGGGTGGTTCGAAATCCCACTCGCAAAAGATTCGGTAGCAACGGTGGTCTGCACGGCCGACCGGGAGCCGCCCGGATCACAACTGTTGGATGAATTCGTCCGAATCCGTACGGAGTTGGATGAAGCAGCTATTGCGAGGGCACAAGTTCCGGCCAATGACGTCTTCGGTCGGCAATTGGCATTGGCTGTCCAGGCGTTTGTGGCTCGACGCGGAAATGAGAAAACGGTGATCGCAGGATATCCGTGGTTCCTGGATTGGGGGCGTGATTCGTTGATCTGCGCGCGTGGTTTGATCAGTGCTGGGATGACGCGCGATGTGCGCGATCTGTTGAAATTATTCGGGCGCTTCGAAGATCAGGGAACGCTGCCGAACAGCATTTACGGTGAAGATGCATCGAATCGCGACACTAGCGACGCGTCACTTTGGTACGGTGTCGTTTGCGAGGAACTGGCCGAGGTCGAGGGCGATGCAGTTTTTGAGGAACGGGTGACGGATGGAGGACGAACGATTCGCACTGTGCTCGCGGATATCGCGACCGGATACCTGAATGGAACGCCTAATGGGATCCATGTCGATCGCGCCTCGGCGTTGGTTTGGAGTCCAAGCCATTTCACATGGATGGATACGAATTATCCCGCCGGAACACCGCGGGAAGGGTACCCGGTAGAAATCCAGGTGCTTTGGATTCGGCTGCTGCGGTTGCTTAGCCGGATTGATCCATCGCGATCGGAATGGGGTGAGTTGGCGGCACGAGCCGAACGATCGTTTCATTCCTGTTTCTGGCTGGAAGAATTGGGTTATCCGAGCGACCTGCTCGCAGCCAGCCGGGGACAACCAGCCGCAGAAGCAAAGGCAGATGATGCGTTGAGAAGCAACTGTCTCTTTGCAGTGAGCCTCGGCCTGCTCACTGGAGAAAAAGCGCAACGCACGGTGCTCGCGGCGCGCAAATATCTGGTTGTGCCGGGAGGGTTGCGCTCGCTGGCGCCGCTGCCCGTAATGCGTGAATTGCCGATTTACGGTCCGGGAGGAAATCTATTGAACAATCCGCGCGAGCCCTACCGTGGCCGCTACGAAGGCGAGGAGGATGTGTCGCGAAAACCGGCCTATCACAACGGCACCGCGTGGCTGTGGACATTCCCCTCCTTCTGTGAAGCGCTGGTGCGAGCCTGGGATTTCCATGAATCAGCCGTGCGCGCCGCGAAGGCTTACCTGGCGAGCATGGATCGAACGATAACCACCGGGTGCATCGGCCACCTCCCTGAAATTATTGATGGCGATGCCCCGCACGAGCACCGCGGGTGCGACGCACAAGCCTGGAGCGCGACCGAAGCGTTGCGCGTGTGGAAACTTCTAAACCCACCGCCGCCGCAGGGTTAGTACGTATCTATAAAGACGCTGCGACCGGGAACACGCCGTGCACCACTCGGTGTTTGGTTGCTCGGGGTGTGCAGGGGATTGGGCGCAACAGGCGCATAACCGAGGTCGTCCATATCGTTTGTGGTCGTGTAATGGGGCTGCGCACCCGATCCGGTGGATGTGCCACTCGGAGTGCCAGTTCCACCCTGGTTGTGATCATGAGCACAACCGACGAACAAAATTCCCGAAGCAATGAGAATAAACAGGTTTTTCAACGGCTTTTTCATACAAAACTATTCTCCCAAAGCAACGAGCCACGGGGCGGAGAGAGGCACAATGGGGAGAAAAGGAGGTTTACATGATAATCTCTATTGACATACTAGAGATTATACGGAAAGCTCTCATCAATGGCGCGAGCTATGAGTGGACAACAACTTGAACAATGGGTTGACCTGATTCGACAACAACTCAGGTCTTTACAGTATGGCGTCGTGCAAATTGTGGTGCACGATTCTGCGATCGTACAAATCGATCGAACAGAGAAGTTGCGCCTGGAGACATCGAAAAACCCGACGCCAATCCACTCTGCAAAAGCTGACTAGACGACTGGCGGCTGAAACCAAAACAACTCGGAGACCAACCGAATAAAAAAGGAGGTTTCGATATGCAGCTAAACGCAATCGATGAATTTGTACCAATACACTGCAGTGACGGCCCTGCTGGTCACGCCGGCACTTTCCTGGGGAGCAGACGATACGGTGGACTCACTCAAACGGCAGATCCAGGAGCTGGATCAAAAAGTCCGCGTCCTTGAACGCAAAGCCGAATTGGACAACGAAACCACACAAACCAAGTCCCAGGACAGCCCGCGACTAACAGCGGGCGCCGACGGGTTTTCTTTCAGTTCTGCGGACACGAATTTCGTTTTGAAGTTGAGAGGTTATGTCCAGACGGACGCGCGGTTTTATTTTGGCGACAATATTCCCGCGAACGACACGTTGCTGATGCGGCGTGTGCGACCGATTATCGAAGGAACAGTCTACAAGTATTACGACTACCGGATCATGCTCGACTTTGCGTCGGGGATCACAAGTTCGGCATCGAACGACGGATTTCTCCAGGACGCCTATTTGAACGTGCACTATTGGCCTCAGTTTCAAATCCAGGTGGGAAAGTTTAAACCACCGGTAGGCCTCGAACGTTTGCAATCCGGCGCGAACCTGCTTTTTGCGGAGCGCGGTTATCCGACGCAACTGGTGCCGAATCGTGATGTCGGCGTGCAGCTGCATGGGCAGATTCTGGATGGCGTATTCGCTTATCAGGTCGGCGTCTTTAACGGCGTGCAGGACGGCGGAAGCGGCGACTCGGATGTGGGCTCGGACGATCACAAAGATGTGGCTGGCCGCATATTCTTCCAGCCCTTCAAGAAATCAAATGTGAAGCCTTTGAAAGGCCTTGGAGTGGGTGTGGCAGGTACGTGGGGAAACCAGGCCGGAACGCTGCCGGGATACAAAACGCCGGGACAGCAAACATTCTTCTCGTATGTCACGGGCGCCGGCACGAACGCCAACGTCACGGCCGATGGCAGGCATTGGCGCATTGTGCCGCAAGCTTATTACTACTGGGGTCCTTTCGGCATTTTCGGAGAGTACGCTCTTTCGTCGCAAAATGTTCGCCGCGATGCCGGCGGAGGAGCGCCTTCGTTCCGGGACGCGCATAACCGAGCGTGGGAGGTCAGCGGATCGTGGTTCCTTACGGGTGAACAGAACTCCTTCAGCCCGGTGAAACCGGCGCATCCTTTGAGTTTTGCGAACCATGACTGGGGCGCGGTGGAACTGGCGGCTCGCTACGGTGAACTGAGTGTCGACCAGGACCTTTTTGGTTCACCGGCTTTTGCCACTTCGTCGTCGGCGCATAAAGCGAAGTCGTGGGGAGTGGGCATCAATTGGTACCTGAACAGAAACATCAAACTGACGCTGGACTATGACCAGACCGCCTTCGACGGCGGGAGCACGGCGCCTCGCCAGGTCACGGCGCAGGACGAGAAAGTTATCATTACACGCGTTCAATTTTCATTTTAACATCCAAACAATCACACATATGAACATCAAACGAATACTGCTATCGCTGTTTCTGGGACTGCTCGCGTTACCATTGAGCAGTGCTCCCAAACCGGTTGCGCTGCTCAACGTTTCCTACGATCCAACTCGCGAATTGTACCAGGAATACAACGGGCTCTTCGCGAAATGGTGGGCCGAGAAATCAGGCGGGCAAAAAGTCACGGTGAACCAGTCTCATGGCGGATCGAGCAAGCAGAGTCGATCGGTGATCGATGGTTTGCCCGCGGACGTGGTGACACTGGCCCTGGCATATGACATCGACGCGATTGCGGAGAGAGGGAAGTCGCTGCCGCAGAATTGGCAGACACGCCTGCCGAACAACAGCTCCCCTTACACTTCCACGATCATCTTCCTGGTCCGAAAAGGGAATCCGAAGGGGATCAAGGACTGGGATGACCTTGTCCGGGATGGTGTGTCTGTCGTCACGCCGAACCCGAAGACCTCCGGCAGCGCCCGGTGGAATTATCTTGGCGCGTGGGGATTTGAATTGCGTCGGAGCAAAGGGGACGCCGAGAAAGCCAAGGAGTTCGTCCGAAAGCTTTACAAGAACGTGCCGGTGCTGGATTCAGGCGCTCGCGGCGCCACCACTACCTTTGTTGAGCGGGGCATTGGGGACGTCCTCATCAACTGGGAGAATGAAATTCTTCTGGGCGCAAAAGACCTCGGCAAAGACAAGTTCGAGATCGTGGCGCCTCCATCGAGCATCCTCACGGAACCGACGGTAGCATGGGTTGATCGCGTCACCAAACGCAAGGGAACGGAAGCAATTGCCAAGGCATACCTCGAGCATCTTTACAGCGACGAGGCGCAGGAAGTCCTGGCGAAACATTATTATCGGCCGCGGACAGAATCGGTCGCGCAGAAGCATGCGAGCACGTTTCCGAAGATCGAGTTATTCACGCTGGCGGAGGTGGGAGAGAACTGGCAGAAGGTCCACAAGACTCATTTCTCCGATGGAGGAATCTTCGACCAGATTCAACGGCTAAACCGATAATGGGATTTCGGTTATCCGGAAACGCCGGGGGAAACTCCGGCGTTTTTCGCATGTAAAGAAGACCCTGCTATGACAGAAAAAAGCTTTCTTGCCCCCTGCAACCGTAAGTAAGGTCTGGCCGATTTACGCAACATCAACAGTGAAAGGTCGATTCAACGCGTTGCCGGGCTTCCGCCTGACAATGGGGTTCGCGCTGTTTTATATTACGCTGCTCGTTCTCATTCCGATTTTCGCCCTGTTTTTGCGCGCCTTTGAAATGAAG
>Ga0193692_1000129_pt1 | contig 17690 bp, 23 predicted proteins | sample L3a1metaG_FD_144917 | JGI IMG/M metagenome (GOLD analysis project Ga0193692, IMG submission 144917) | Soil microbial communities from a riparian zone of the East river system, Colorado, United States - L3a1 | ecosystem: Environmental > Terrestrial > Soil > Riparian zone | place: USA: East River... | reverse complement strand
ACCTATTAGTTAACCCCCAACGTACCAGCTCACCCAAAGCGAGAACGCCTAGGCGAAGGTACGATCTGGATTTTTGCTCGCTTCCTAATATTGCAAGCCAAGTGGGCCGCTCTTAGATTGTCCATTCCCTCACTGCCTCCCTTGGAAGCTGGTATCACATGGTCCGCACTGTCTGCGCCAGGTAAGCCACAGAGATGGCAAATGCCGTTATCCCTTGCGAGAACCATGCGCTTTGTACGTGCCCAACCTTTCGGCATCGTCCGTCCAGATCGTCTCTTGTGCGCCTGTGGATTTAGTCGATTGCCTCTCAATGCGCCATACCTCAATAATGGTGACAGGCTCCCAAACCTTTTGGGCCGTGAGTGTTACAACTTGGCTGTCATCCCGATAGCACACTCCCGTTAGTGCATCTAGTACACCGCGTACCAGCTTGTCTAGATCTGGTCGCTTGGGGTAACCATGCTTTTGGTTCTGCGGTGCCGCTATCCCAAATGAGATGGTGATACCTATCGGGCCTTCCCAGATCTCACTACCGGCTTTCATTGCTGCCTCTCTGCACAAGCCTCGCCACAAAGATAAAGCGGGTGCAGCAACGTGCCGCACCCGCGATACACCCAACTTGCGATTGTAAACCGCAGTCATTGAGCCTTGTGAGCGAGGCTCGCCATCGACTACAAATCGGATGCGAGCCTCATACATCTAGTTATCCTTTGCGTGTTGCTCTGCCCAGTAGCGCAGGATTTCCCTCTCTAGTGGCGAGAGGTCTTGGCGAGTGAGTAGCAACAATTGCAACTCTTCGTCCCCCAATCGCTCTGCCTCTTGCGCCATCGTTCGGTAGCGTTGCTGCCGATTGATAAGCGCCTTGATTTCGGGGAAGTCCTTTGACTCTACGTAGACTTGAATTACCGCTTCCTCTGCGGTCTGCGATCTGGAACGTAAGGGACTTACAAATTCGGGATGGGTGGTTGCTTCGGGCAATCCGCTATCCCAATTGCTACGCGTTCGCTTCCACCGCGAGACAGTCACAGTGCTAACGTGCAACTTCTCGGCAATGACCTTGGTAGGCACATCCTGGCGGATGAGGTCCGCCATGATGTTAATCTCGTTTGGGTTTAGATGGTGGCCGTTACTTCTTGCCATTCTTGATACCGCTTGCAGGGAAGGGAAGCACACTCTCAATGCGGGAGTAGCCCGCATCATTGATGATGATGACGAGCTGGACGGGCATACCCAAGAGTGAGTCAAAGTCGATATCCTGGCCGACTTCAATCTGCACTCCCATACCCGCAAGCCACTTGCTCGCCTTGGTTCGGGGTGTGATACGGGGGGACGTAGTGGCCGTAACCTCAACGTCCTCATCCCCATTGCGGGCTGCGAACCGCCAAAGCCAGAACGTCCCGTTGTCGTTGGACGCTTCCTCAATGCTCTGGAAGATTGCCGGATAGATGCCCGCAGGGATGACGGGCACGATATCCTCAACGGTTGCACCGCGAAGGGGGGTAGGCATTGTCTCTAACTCCTATTGACTTGTGCGGAACGAAGCCGCGTCTGTGTTGGTTCGGGATCTGGTCTAATCCCTGTCATAACGTGATTGAACCAAAACTTGTCTACTGCATCTAGCATCAACCTCTCTTTCTGTAAGTCCCTTACAATCTCTACGTGAAAGAACGTAGAGCCTACTAGGGCAGCAATGATGCACACGTCCCTATCGCTACACGCGAGCTGGGCGCGGGCTTGGTATTCATAGTGGGGGTGTAGGTTGTCTATGTCCGACCCATACAAGATGGATGACACTTTGACTTCCACTAACATACGCTGCCCAAGTACGTAGTAGTCGGGGGTAGCGCAGAGGTTGACTGGTCCCTTGTACTCTAGCGATCTGGTTGCCGCACGTAGGCGCAGACCCAGCTTTTTGGCTGCGTACTTGGCTACGTATGGTTCCATGAATACGCCAATAGCCATCGCTTCGCTTTGCTCAAAGCGTTGCTCAATGGCGGGGGTAGAGAGTCGATCGAAAATCTTAGTTGGGGACGAATAGGGGTGGTGCCCAAGCAATGCATACACTTCCGATGCCGTCACGTTTCTAGCACGGACCAGATCGTTAGCGGGTGTCAAGGCCGGCACGTCTATCCCCCGAAGTCAAAGACAGTGACGGCAGCGTTTTCCATCAACCACTTGGCCGCTTGGTCCGCTGCCGATGGGTCACCCCAAAGGGATGTAAGCCTAGCGAGCTGGTCGCCCCTAGCGTTGGTTATCTCGATTGTCTCGCCACTATCGAAGAGGTACATACGTACTCGGATATCGTACTTGGCTGCGGCACTGCGTACCGCTGCGAATGTGTAGACGTTATCGCCTTCGCTCACTTGTTCTCCAATGTGTAAAGCCCCAACGCAGTACGCGTTGGGGCTTCGTTGCTAGTTGACCTTCGCTCCGGCTTCGGCTTCCTCTGCCGCTTCCTGCGCCATCAACTCTGTCCACAATCCTGGCAGGATCTGGGATGTGACTTCGCGCATCGCTCCCTGCAAGTCCTTGTAGGACTGTACAAGATGAGGCCCGACCAGGATTGCCATAAGGTCGCCATCGTCGGCGGCTTTCATGGCGTCCTCAATGCCCTCTGCGATTTGGCGCATCATCGTGCTAGCGGATGCTAGGAACAAGTGCGCTTGCTCGCGGGTCATCGTGAGCTGGACGGTATCCGTCCATTCCTGCCCTTCCTCTAGGGAGAGCGTCATTCCTGCGATCTGGTTTTTCATTCTTGGCACGTCTCTGTCTCTCCAATCCAATACGATACAAAGAGGGGAGCGTACTTCGCTCCCCTCAATTGTAACTCACTTACACAAGCGAGGGGTTATGCCTCGCTCTCGTCCTCGTCCTCGTCCTCGTCCTCATCGGTGTCCTCGTCTGTGTCCTCTGCGTCTGCATCGGCAGCAAAGACGATTTCCCGAAGGTCAACGATGGCAGGGGTGACGGCATCGCGCACGTCATTGAGAATGCGGACCATTGTGGGAAGGTCCGTGTCCCCGCTGTCGATGCTATCGACACGCGTGATGAACGCATCCAGAACGCGCTGCAACTGGTCTGCGGTGACCCGTGCCGCTCGCTCCGAAGTGACTTCGGGCGCAGTGCGGGTGCGGGGTTCGGCAGCGGACGCGGGCAGTTCCCCCGTCTCAATCATCGCCTCGCGGGTTTGCTTGATTACCTGCAACGCGCGGACGCGTGACAGTTCCCAACCAAACTCCCCAAACAGGTACTTCTCAAACGAAGAGTACTTGCGCTTCCCCTTCTCGTCCTTGTGCATCTTCCACAGGTCAAACGTGTGAATGACCGTAAGTGCCTTGTAGACGATCTGGGCCTTTTCTGTAGCGGCCTTCCAGTTCTTCTTGACAATCTTCTCATTGTCGCGAAGGACTTGCAGTTTGGCATCGGCGGTGGACTCGTCAGAGATGACGACTTCGCCACTAACGGCAACTGCGGTTTCGGTTTCTGCGGTCACAGTCTCTCTCCTATCGGTTCTGCCAGATCATTTGTCTGACAGTTACTACTTTACTGTAAGTGGCTTACATCGTCAATGCACATTGTGTGCAGAAACGATGTAGGTTCCTTTCCCTCTTACGGCAACCTCCGTCTAACTCTGCGGGTCATCGCGGAATGGCGGTTCCCCGTTGAAGTACGGGGGATAGTTAACGTCCTTGCTGCCACGGGACAAAACCAGATCGTAGACCCAATAGGTCTGTTCGGTGTGGTTTGCCCAATCGACTAGCATATCCATATGCGCGGCACACCGATACTTCGGCTCACGTGCGCCAAGCACTACCATCATAGCGGTAGCGGGCGCATGGCATACGGGGATTTCGATATGCTTGCACTTCGGGTGCGGGATGTTCGGCACAGTCTCTTCCTTAAACTCTACGGCAAGTGTCTCTTGACTTGCTCTATGAGTATCTTAGCAGACCTGGCAGAGTGTGTCAAATTGTAAGTGACTTACCCCCATTGCTCTGCCATCGCTCGCGCGATACCAACGGGGGTGCGGGAGCGGTCTTTCTTGCGACTCACTCCAGATCCTTCCGCGCGGATGTAGGAATGTCCGTTCGCGTCAACCAGCTTAGTTGGGGTGAGGGGCGGCAAACCCTTCAACCATAGGCACGTAGACTTAACTTCGCGGTGCCCGTGGTGGTAGGGGTGAATGATCTGGTCCGGCTTCCTAACGCGAGACGAGATGATAGAGATTGGGTTCTCTAGTGCGATACGGGGGATGGGTGCCCGCATCAACTCGCGGACGAAAGCGAGCGCCTTGCGTTGCTCTACCTTCCGCCAGGGTTGGACGTTCCACAAGTGCGACCCGCTGATAGCAAGGTACGTGCAGGGGGGATGGGCAATCATCAAATCCCAATGCCCGCTGTACGCTGCCTCTACTGCATCGCCTAGGATGTGCAGACCTGGGCGCTCGCTTGGGATGATATCGCACGACCACGCTTCGTGTCCGCGCTTGGTGAAAGCATCGCGAACGATGCCGGAGAATTCACAGGCTACTAGTACGCGCATTATGTAAGTACCTTACAAACCAAAGTAACCGCGCTTGGCGGGTGCCGGTGCGAAAGTAGGATCTGGTCCGCAATAGCGCCTCTCTTATCCCCTAGTGTTTGATAAATGTTGCACCCGTACTACCAACTTGGAAGCCAAGCTGGATGCCCGTGTAATAGGGGGGAGGGGGCACCGGCCTTGGCTTGCGAAATCTCGCAAGCATAGGCTCTAGTCTCTCTAATGCTTCGCGCCTAATCCTGGCGGTAAGTGCCGCACGAATGCGGTTCCTCATTTCCATAGTCCAACGTCGGGGCTTTTCGTTGTACGGGTCGCTACGTGTAAACACATACGTCCCGCCATTGCGTCCGCGCAGCGTTGCCAGATCTATGAAACGCCAAAGGTCTAGGCGGCGAAGGAAGCGGGAAACCGTTGCACGACTACAGCCTACAACGGACGCAATCCGCGCTAGGGTATCCCGCTTCCCACGATGCCAATACTTTTGTACTTCGCTCCAGATCGCACGTTGTTTGCTTGTCATCCATACAGTGCGCCCACGGTACGTCACAGAGTAAATGGCTGCGTATGGGTGCCAGTGTTGGTAAGCGCGTAGGGCAACTACGTCACCCCCGTATCCGCGCCAATCCGTAGTGCGAGGCTTTTGCTCCGCAGTGACATAAGATTGGGATACCTTATTCACGCTACGTACACAGTCTCTCCCCACACACCGGCACGTCTCTTGTAAGTTACTTACATTTAGTTAGTGCCCGGCGGAGACTGTGCCAGAGCGACACCGGGCACCGGATGTAATTATACACCCAGGATGCATAATATGCAAGTTAGAAGCCGGGTGCCCCTTCCAATAGCCAAGCGGTCCACTCCGCGTCACGCTGCGTAACTGCGTCGTTGCAATCCCCGCCGGTAGGATCTGGAACGAAGGTAACGCGAGAGTTTGCAACAATGTGCAACTGCCCGTCCTCTGCGCCCGCACGTATCATCCGCCCAAGTGAGTTGTCGTGATATCGCGCGGTCCCTGTCGTCACCCAAGTAGTACCGGCATTGGCTTCCTTTTCCAGATCATCTGCCACTCGCCACACCGGACCAGTCTCGTCCATCGTGACTTTGCCCGGTTCGCTCTTAACATCCGTGAGAACCATTCCCATGACTTCAACCTCATGCGCCTTGGTTACTGCGAAGTAGATACCGCTGCCTAGGTTCTCTGCCCAGCTTCGGATAGAGGACTCCGTTACCCACTGCCAACCGGACGCAAGCGGGTCACCAAACAACCACTTCCCATCGCTATGCGTTTCGGGGCTAATGATGCAAGCGTGTCCACCATCGAAGGACTCGGAACCTGGCACGTTCCCTTCGCCTTGGATGATTACAGCGCGTCCCTCTGCCCGCTTGGCTTTGAGGTCCGCCCAACCGCTTCCAGATCGTATGTCTAGGTTTTGGTTCCCGTATCGGTGAAAGGCAGTGTCCGCGTCTTGGAGGTCCGTACCGCCGGAAAGGTCATCTTGGTTGTGCCGCATATCCCCGCCATGCGGTCCCGACTTATCTTGTGTGGCGAAGGCGTATGCCAACGCAGCGGATACCATCGTGCAATTGGCCCAACCGTGGTCATTGCCCTTGGAGCTGGACTCTCCCCCGTATGGTTCCTTCGCATCCTTCGCAGGGTCTTGCTCTCGCCAATCGGGGCGGAAGGCTGCGCCCGTATCAATCTGCGGAACAGTGCGAAGGTTAAGCGCACTAGGGATGCGATCTGGGCGGGGGAAGCGGAGACGTTCTGGCATTTGTAAGTCCCTTACATTTGGGGTGTAGGTTCGGGGCGCTCCGGTGCCGGTAAAGTTTCCAGGAAATCGTCATTTGTATTTGGTTCCACCGGCGGGGTGTCATCCGAGGGTACGGGTTTCCCGTCCGCAGTATCTTCTACCGTTACAACCAACTTCAACCTTGGGCGCTTACCTGTATTGCTGTTCTCGCGGGACCAAAACTCCGTCGTGTACTTGGTAGCGTCCTCCCCCGCACTAATGATGCGGACGCCATAGGTTCCAGCTCCGGCCTTCCAATCACGCGCTATCGCGGTAATGTCGATACCAACGGCAGCATTCTCGGTACGCGTAACAGTCTGCGTTCTTTGATTGGTAGACGTAGTGGACGGACCTGGGTACTTGGTAGAGTTTGACCCCGATGGACTGCTACTTGACCCTTCCCCCCAACCTTGGGTAACGCGTGACACAACGACCTTGGGCGCAGACCCAAACCCTACATTTACTTGGTCTGACGTATCCAACTCTAGAAGGCACTGGTCAACGCTAACGACACCGCCCCAAGGGATAGACTCAAAGGCAAGGAACGCACGATTGCGCCAACCCTGCCATGCGCCAACCGGCAACTCGCCTTCCGTTCCAGATCCTAGACCCGTTCCGCCGGTGTCACGCGCTGCCCTTGTGTCCTTAGTGGCATTGTAGTATCGCGTCTCTTGGTGCGTTGGTGGCACGACCGGCGGAATGACCGGCGGAATAACTGGCGGCACTGGCGCATCAACCCACTCTGACGAGGGGATGTAGGTTGTAACTTCCGCCGTCCAACCCGTATCCGTATCCGCAGTAAGCCTTGCTCCAAGCACCCGCCCTGTCACGTCAATGGTTGGCGTCACATCGTCCGCAACTATGTGGGCGGTGTCTATCATTTCCAACTCTAGAAGTGAACGTAACTCACTTACATTTCGAGGATAGAGCGTCCCCGTTTTGTACTGCAACGCAGAACCGGAACGGTCATTAAGAACGTTAGTAGCCCAGATCTCCGCGAGAGGCACCGGCTTTTCGCGTGTCAACGGGATGTATCCATAAACCTCAATGGCGTCATCGCTTGTCTTAATGATGGGGACGGTTGGCGCTGTTTCGTCAAACGCTCTAACCACAGTAATGATGTTAGCCAAGCTGGCATTCGTCCCTAGTGTCTCGATTGGAATACCGCCATTGCCTCCAACCTGGAAGCCGTTATCACGCGGGTCACCAAACGAGCGAAAGCGTAGTACTCCAAGCCTATCAATCCACATCGCGTGTAGACAGTCATAGGCAGAGGTTCCGATTAGGGACCATACGGATACGTCCTTGTCATCGGGCAATGGCCCAACGGGGGGATCTGGAATGACCTTGCGAATAGAGATAAGGTCAAAGTCAACCACGTTACCCACGGGAACCGGAGCGCCTTCAATAAAGGACAGCGTATTTATCTCCGTGCATCCAGCGGGAATGGTAAACGCTAACTCCCTGTACTCCCAAACGCCAGTAGGTCCGTTCTTATCCCAACGGTTGCTTGCAACCACAGTGCCCGTCACGTTGCCATCGACACGCGATACGGCAGTGAGGGTAGTACCAGCTCGCCTCCGCGCCCATCCGCTAAGAACGTATTGCTCGCCTTCCGCTACTGCAAACCGCGCTTGCGATAGCCCAGGATAGTTAGTCCCGTTGCCTGTAATCACGGCATTCCAATCCCCATCGGGAATGGGATACGTAGGCGATCTGGAAGCGTATGGTCCGATTATCCATCCATTCCACTCGTCCTCAAACGAGTTGTTGATAATCTTATCCGGTGCAAGGCTTTCTTCAACCGGCACAAGGTATTTAAGTCCCGCTTTATCCAACAAATACCGCGCCCGCGCCCGCAGTGTAGTTGGCATATTGGGGTCCGTGCCGGGGTCTGGCAACTTGGCGTGTACAATCAACGGAACAATATCCGTCCCTTGCATCGTGCCAGTCTTTGTATACACGTCAAACGTTACTTCGTCTAGCAACCCTTGACGCACAACCTCAAAGCCCCCATCCGGTGTGCGAACGCCAATCCGCATGGGTCTGCCAGGATGCAGATACGATGCGAATGGACTTGTCCCATTGGCGGGGTCTAGTTTGCGATCTGGGTCATACGTTCGCACGTTCCAAGCGCCGGCAGCGGGAACAGTCAAAACACCGGCAGGGTCATCCGCACCCCACCCAAGTTTGATGACCATGCTTTGAGGGGTAGCATCCAACCACTCGGGCTGTCCGCGCACAAGCGTCATATTCCATTTATCTGTATGAAACTTAGAGACATAGGTTGAAGAAACTCCAGCATTGGACTTCAACCTAACGTAGACTTGAACGTATTTCATCCCAAACGGGGGCTTAATGTAGTTAGGGACTGGGGACAAAAACTTCCACTCTTTGCTATCGGGCAAAACCGTTGTAGCGTATGGTCCCGTTACCACATCATAACCACCGGGGGTATCGCCTTTTGCCGTCCAATACAAATAGAAGAATGCGCTAGGACTTCCCGCACTGGCGTTGGCGCACCATCCATTTACATAGAATGTGTCAACTGGCGAAAATGGCCCAACGACAGGCATAAGTGCAAATCCGCCCTCTTTGGACGTTCCCGTAACCGCTGCCTCTACCATTGACCCCCCGGCAGGATCTGGAACAATAGTAGGAGGTTGGCTAAAATTGAACCAACTGCCTATATCCGCAGAGGAATTAAACTCCAACATATATGGAATGTCTACGGCATCGGGGGGAGGGGAACCGCCCAGGATCTCAATTACTGCGTTACCAATCGCAGGGAACGGCGGAAGTTTCTCTATAGTCATGTTACGTTCTCTCGGGGGTGAACACGGATGCCGCTCCGTTATGCCGCGCGTAATCGCGCAATGCCTTGGTTACCCTCGCCTCAATGACGGACGGGTCGCCATAGATATTGATGGTAACCCCTCCGCCGGATCTGGTCGCACTTCCCGTTGCTTGTAAGGTACTTACACTTGGCGCGGACTGCGCCATCGGAACAGACTTGGAGAACGGGTTAAGGTCTAGGTTTCTAAGTCCCTCAACTGCCTTATTCAATGGCCCAAGCAACGTGCGGATTTTGTCAATGAGTTTGGTTACCGCATCCGCAATCCTCGTTATCGCCTTGGCTGCAACGGTTGCAACCCTGGCAAGCGCAGAGATAAGCGGGATAAGTGCAGGAAGAATGGATTGCAGCAACTTGGCAAACGAGATGATAAGCGGACCTAGTGCCTTCCCCAGCTCCGCAAGTACCGGAAGCAACGCGCCTCCGATAGCCTCTGTCACTTCGCTAAACGCAATCCGCGCCTTTTCCCCCATCGCGGTAGCAGACTTGGCGTACTCATCCGCGCTACCCTTCGCCAGATCGCTAGCGTTGGACAGGGTATCCATGCCGGTAGCGCCAACTTCAAGGCCGGGTATCATCCGCGCAAGCGCGGCATCGTTACCGGCATATGCCTTGGCAACCGCATCGGTAGCAGACTCTAGGCTAACCCCCGCCAACCTGGCGATATCCTGCGCCTGTGTGAATAGCGCAATCGACGCACTAGCGGAGTGAGTCGCGCCCGCAAGCGATGTAAGTGCCGCTCGCGCCTCATCATCCGTAAACGCCATTTTCTGCGCTGCAATCACCGCATCATTCATGCCCGATGCTTGCGCGTCTGCGGCAATCCCTGCGTTACTCAACGCAAGTGCAAACTGTTCCTCTGCGGCAGCGGCATCCTTACCCGCTACTAGAACCTCTTTGGTGACCTTGCCAACCTTCTTGATAGCATCGGTTGCCGCGTCGATTTTGCCAGTAGACACCCCCGTATCAAGGGAGTGTCCAAAGGCTTTGATTTCCTTGGTAGCGCCTTGGATTGCCTTTTCCAGATCCTTAGAGTTACCAGTGATATCAACATTGACTTCCGCCATTACCGCTTCCTCCGTCGTGCCTTGGTAATGGACGTGACAGCGGCAACCTCCGCAACCGTCATCCGCTCTGCCTCATCGGGTGTAACCCCCGCGAGCATTGCCACACTCGCCACTTGGGTTGCTCTCTGCATCTCCGCTGCGATCTGGTCATCGCTAGCGGCAGACCCAACGATACGCAAGTGGCAACCCATAACCTCCGCAAAGGTCAAACCTGGTTCCACTCTGCGCCCGACTACCCAAGCCATTGCGTACATAAGCATGGCTTGCCTTCGGTTTGGCGGTCCCTTCAATGCGTCCACCATTTCATCGGGACTCACACCGGATGCGTCCGCGATATCAAGCGCGTCTAGCAGTGTGAGATTGCCCGGTGTAATTGTCCCCATGTTGAGAACGATGGTGCGAGGTTCCGCCAGATCGTCAAGTATCAAATCCCGCTTGGCGAGCGACATTCTCTATTTCCTTCTCAAATGCTTTTTCCACTTGGGCTTGCTTGGCATCCCATGCGCGGAACACTGCGAAAGCTGGAGGGACGTAGCGTGTACCAAACTCTTGGTAAGTGGCGTAATCCTCTTCGTTGACGAAGGCTCCCCCTTCTACGTTCCAAGCACTTTGCAAGTGCCCGGTGTCAGACCTGGTAAGCGCCTTGACAGTTGACAGAACGGACCTTCCGGCTTCCCCCTCTGCCTTGCTGTAATCCATCGCAGCCAGCTTATCGAAGGATGCGACCGTCTCCGGTATGCCTGTAACGACTGCAACGATTGCCTTAGCCATGCATAACCTTCCGGGCTGTAAGTTACTTACAATCCCCTTCGTGAATGCCCTACAAGGCCCCTAGAATGCCCTAGGAGCGAGGCAAAACTGAAAGTAATACCCTAGCATTACTTTTCGGTTTACCTCGCTCTCCGTTGGTTTTAGCCCCTTTTTGCCTCCAATGCATACTTGGAGGATTTTGTCAAGGGCCAAATGTCATGTATAACTATCCATTTTCGGATGCATAGTTATGCTAGGCGATTGCCAGGACGGGAGTGCTAATGAACGGCAAAGTAACCTCAAACTCGGCAAACGTGCCGACTTCGCCACCATACTGGACGGGGATTAGGGTTACCTGTCCCGTCACTGCCGGTGTGTCGGCAGTGTTGGTAGCGGTCTGTCCGTGAGCATTGAGAACCAGATCCGCAACCGCTCCCTTGTTATCCCAAAGGAAACGCGCCAAGCCCGTTGCGCTGTAATCCTGCCCAGCTCGCATGACAAGGGCATAGGTTTCCGGTTCGGCATTGGAAGCAACGTTACCGTCAAGTGTCGGGTAATCAACGGTATCCCCCGCTGCAACCTCAACGTGTACATCCGCTGCGTCCCCTTGGAATGGCGCGGCAGTCCCTCCCGAAATGGTGAGAGTAAACAATGCCGTTTTCATAAAAAGGATTGTCGCCATGACTAAGTAACCTCCGCTATCGTTCCAACGGTTCCGCGACACGCGAAGTACTTAGTACCTCCCATGTCTGTAACAGCGGGCCTATGCCATGTCGGGCGCGTCCAACCTGGCAGAGGTTCAATGGCTGCATCAATGGACATAACCATTGCCTCCAGCTCGTCAAACGTTGCCATAGAGTCAACGCGCCCCGCGACAGCCCAAACCTCCCATGCTTGCGATCTGGTCCCGCCAAGTCTCCCGCCAACTTCAACCCAAGGCTCTGCGGGAAATATGCGGGCGCATGGCGCAGTGAAAACCCCCATGCCATAGAACGCACGGATGCTTGCTGCCTCTAGCGCAGCAAGCAACTGTGCCCTAGCATCGGTAAGGGTCATCCGATGCCCGGACCATTTGAGTATCGGTCTATGAGTGGCTGCACCCCGTCCAAATAGTCACGCGAGAGACGGACGGCATTAGCCTCCAAGTCTGCGTAACCAGTCTGTCCGAAGATAGCCTCTCTCCGCTTGAAAGCCTCTGCACCCGCCAACCCTGCGGCAACTAGCAATTCATCGTTAGCGGGTGACGGGGATGCGATAACAGCGCCATTCAATCGGACGGTGATGCCCGAGTTGACTGCCGATGCTACCGCATCCGCCCACAGGGTTTCGATCTGGGTTGGGTTTTCAACTCCAACCAAAGCCAAAATCTGTGTGCCCGTCACAAAGTCCACTAAGTTACTCGTCCTTCCCCGACGGGTCATCGGGATGGCGGGGGGTTTCCAAAAACTCTTCGGGCACCCCTTCCTTCGTCACGTCACGACCGCCCATATCTGCCTTTGTGAGAGTCTGTTTCCCAACGTCGCTAGACGTGGGATGCTCGCTCTCGGCAGTCTCATGGATTTCCTCTGCAACCTCCAGCTCTTCCGCTTCGGCTTCCTTAGCGGCCTTCTTGGAGGAAGCAACGTTTTCGTGCGTCATGTCGTCTCCTTTGTAAGTTACTTACAACCTAGACGTTGGTGAACGTGTACCGCCGGACTCCCTTCGGTTCGAGGACAGCAAATCCGAAGTACTGCCAGATCGCAAAGACGATGCTCTGCGGTCCCTCTCGCTCAATGAGGCGAAGGTCAAGGATTGCCGACTTCCACTGCCGCGCGTCATTGCGACGTGCAACAACTTCGTTGGTATCCGCCAAGAGCGCCCAAGCCGGAGTGACGGGCACCCCGCCAATCACGGCACTCTGGAAGCCCGCTGCGCCTTGCTGCCCAAGCGCGTTCTGCGGGTTGACGTAGGACAGCAACGGGCGCCCACTGGCGTCCACCGCCCCAACCAAGTTGCCCCAGTCGGTAGCGTTCACAAAGACGGCTTCCGCAGGGAGCATCCGCGCACCGGCACCACCGGCAGCGGCACCCGCGTAGTACTGCCCCAGCACACCGGCAATCCCGTTGTGCAGGTCTGCACCGGCACCGGCGGTCCCTGCCGTATCGGGGATGGCACCCGCTGCGGGCAGTGCTTCAAGCACAAGAGCAATCTCACGCTCGGTATCGCGCATGAGAAGTTCGCGGAGCTGGTTACCGATGATTACATCGGTGCCAGGGCTAGCGCCATCGACCGCCTGTCGCGACACAATCGACTCGCCACCAATCGTCTTGGGGGTGAGCGTCAGTGGACCTGGCGTAACATCAATGTTGGGGAGCGGCGCGTTCTCTGCCGTCTGCACATCCGTATCGCCAGTCACACCGGCAAACACAGGAAGCGTAATCGGGTTGGGCGCACCGATTGTGGTTGTCGGGAAGAACGCAGACAGCGGGCCACTGTAGGCGATATCCGGCACGTAAAGATCTGGAAAGTACTGTGTCGGGTATGCCGCTGCGATATCGGACGAGTCGGTTGCCCGGTTCATCTGCCCGACCAGATCGACGATAAGCGACTTGTGGCGATGCAGTCGCTCGCTCGCGGAAGCATCTCGGTTGGCAACCAAGAGGTCCGCAAAGTAAGAGTGACCGCTAGACGGTCCATACGTGCTTTCGCTCCGCGTCACGACTGCCGCAGAACCAGTGCGCTGCGTTGGCAGTGCCCTGCGCTCGGCATCTCGGCGCTGTTCATCCGCTCGCGCCTCAACGATGAGAGCATCGACATTGGAGAGGCGCTGCGTATATGCCTCAATGTCCCGCGTCTCTGTCTCGTCAAGTGCGCGGTCATCTGCCTCTGCGAGCGAGCGCACCGCTGCGATCTGGGTTGTGATTGCGTCACGTCGCTCCGTGAGCGCAGCAACGGTGAGATTAGGCACAATGCCCCTTCCTGCCGCTCGCGCGGCGCTCCTTAGTGCAACTCGCGCCTCGCGATATGCGGGCGCATAACTGCCAGCTATCCCCGCGAGTCTGACACCCGCGTAGTGTTCCACCACATCCGCCTTACGGCGGTGCTTGCCGGGGACAAACTCAACGCTTACCCCGTTAAGTCCACTATGAATTTGCGATCTGGCTTGGGGTGCTTCCGGCACGTCAAGGAAATCACCGCCAAACCATAGACCCTCCGTCCGTTCCTGCGCCCGATTGATAACGCCAACGGGTACGCCACCATCAATGCCATGACGGTTCAAGTAGGCGATGCGTTCTCCGGCATTGATTGCAGAGACAGCCTCTGCAAACGCGCCCCGCACAAACCGCTCGCGCCCGTATGACACGTCAATGGTGACGCCATACGGAAGCGCGATGCCCTCAAACCGCCCAGGTCCGTCGGCAACGTCGCGAACCTCAATCCGCCCAAGTGCCGTGTTAGGCATTTACTGGTTCCTCCGCTTTCTCTTCCTCGCCAGATCCTGCCTTGTTCTCCAAGCCTTCGGCACCGGCTTCGATAGCCTTGACCCGCGCCTCTTCCATTGCGTCAATCTCTGGCGATGGCCCTAGACCTTCCTCCGTCCGCACTTCGTCGGGCATCATCCAAGGCTTGTTACCTGTGGCGATGGCCCAAGCCCGGAACCGCGACTCTTGCGAAGCGCGGGTAAGGCGGGTCATGTCCACCAACATAAACCGCTCTTCGGGAAGTAAGTCACTTACAAGGTCTTGGATGGGGTCATAGAAACCCGCCAGGGTGAAACGGTCTAGCGACAGCGCCTCATCTTGAATGTTGGCGTAGGTCATGCTAGAGCCTGTCGGGGTAACGTTGACGTAGTGAGCGGCAACGCCAAAGAGATTGGCAATCTCAATGACAATCTCGCGCCTAGCCTCAACTGCCGCTTGCTGCGAAACGTCGGCACCCCAAGGCTGCGCGGACGCTCCCTGCCCCAAGACTAGCGGGTAGTCTGGTCCCTTCGCGCGACGTGCCCGATAGCGATTGCCGATAGCATCCGCTTGGGTGTCGTCTAGAAATTGCTCCGTTGTGATCTGGGTGGTCGGGCTACCGCCAGCTTGCCAATACCTACTCACGTAGGCATCGGAAGCAAACGCCATCATCATGGCATTCCGTGCCATTTGCAGAATGCCCTGTAAGTGGATTGGTACACCGGGCCAAAACGCAGAGCGCATCGGGATAACAGACTCTCCCGATACCGTCCCCGCTATCCCCGCAATCGTGTACTGACTAGGGGGGAACACTCCCCAAGGGTCCACCATCCCTGCGGGTTGGATGGCTTCCTTCGGCAGCGGCAAGAGACTGCCAGGTACTCCCTCGTCATCAACCCCGCCAACCATGTAAATGTACTGAACGTCAGTTAGGGCCATCGACGCAATGACGCGCCACACCCATTCACGGCGAGTCATGCTCGCAGCTGGACGCTTGACGATACGGGAGGAAGTAGGAAGGCGTTTGGGGGGTTCGCCTTCCCACTCCGTCCACCGCTGCCCCGCAATCGCGTTAGCGATTAGCGACACGCAACGGCGAACAGCGGCAACCCCCGCAGCCTCAACGACTGTCAGAGGGTATGCCGCTGTTGGGATAGAGAGTGAGGAAGTTACGATCTGGTACGCAGACCGTGACTCACTTGCAGGGATGCGGACTGGCACCACCGCATCGCGCTTTTCTACCTTGGTAAGAGAAGTGCGATGCTTCTTACTCACACTGTAATGATATCACACTACAAAAATGTAAGCAACTTACAAAAACACTTGAATGGGATGGAATGACTTAGCAGCAATGGCAACGCCAAGGGTTGCACCAACAACGCCAGTAATAGGACTCTTGCTAATCGTCCACCGCCATGCTCCGTCAGAACCGATGAAACGTCTTTGGGCACTGGCAATCTGACTGTCAAGGAAAGGGTCATCATGCGCGATGCGCTGCGATGTGACGGCTTCCGCAAAGTCACTGCAAGCCATGAGTAGTTTGGTTGCAGGGATGGATTGATACGGAAGCATACTTTCCACCGCGTGTCGCTCAAAGGCCGGAGCAAGAGGCGAGGACGCAGAGTATACGATTGCATCAATCCTCCACTTGGCTGCGATCTGGGAAATCTCCCTTGTAAAGTCCCGCGCCTGTAGTGGAACCTCTGTCCTGGCAAGCAAGTGCCGATGCACTTCTACGCCAACCTTACCGTCCTTCCGCATGGCGCTAACAATGATGCTTCCCTCTCCCCAAGTAGAGGTAACGTCACAGGCAATCACATAGTTACCGCTAACCAGATCCGCTTGCAGTGGGGAAGGAACGCGACAGGCTCCCCATGCTGCGATAGAAAACGGAGCGTCTACCCTCTCGTCATGCCAACGGTTCAACCGCTCCCTAACCCAGCTTCCCTTCGGCAAGATGCGATACTCGTTTTCAATCATCTTGCGCGAAAGTCCGCGCCCGTGAAATGCTGGGTTGGCTTTTAGGATCTGGTCCCAATCCTTGGGGGTAGCATCATCGTCATCCGCTCGCCACCATAGACCCATAAATGATGGGTCATGCCGCTCCGCTCCGGTTGATTGGCGATAGAGAATATCGTACATCTGCCGTAGCACGACACTATCGGCAAACCCTGCCGTACTGGTCATAAGCATGACGGAGTTTTTAACTGCCACAAGAGCTGGAGACAGAACCTCATACAAGGCGAAATTGGTCTGCGTTAGAACCTCATCAAAGCAACACAACGCAACGGAGTGACCGCGCCCAGATCCTGCCTGTGACGTTGCCACATCAACGCGAACGCCATTCAATTCGATGCCGCTAAACTGTGTGGCCCGCGCCCGCGCCAAGCCCTGGCGGCGGGCACTGTGTCCCCATGTGTTGATATCCGCGTATGACATAACGTCCCTGCGGATGTAGTCATATGGGATGCGGGCTTGCTTGGCGTCATGCGCTGCGAGAAGGATTAAGTCCCATGCTCGGAACGTATCCCATTTGTGCCCTTCGTCCAGTATCCAACCAGAGATAGCGCGGACGATAACGCTCTTGCCATTCTGTCTCGCCACAGAGATTAGAACAGTGGACGCGAGCAACTGCATATCCGCATCATGCTCTAGCATCCTATCGAGCGCATAGACTTGCCAAGGGTCTAGCGTCATCTTCAATTTGCGCTTGGCCCACTTGACTACCTTGGGTCCGAAGGAACCTGTAGCGAGTGGCGATCTGGGAGACGCAAGCGCGGGCATCGCCTCCCGCCCCAACTCTGTCATGCTACCAGCTCCGCAAGGCACGCTCGCTGCGCTCGCTCTCCGGCCTTGCGTTCACTGCATGACGAGAGTTGAGGGACGGGGAGGGGATGGCCCGGACCAAGAATGTAAGCCACTTACACAACCAAGGCAACGGCGATAAACAGAACGGCCACACCTAGCAGGGACGGGACACCCGCGTAGGACAGTACGGCCAGGATGAGCGCCACTAGAGCGCAGAGCCTCTTTATCGTCTGTACACTCATGGCAGACCCCTTAGATTTACATCGCTTGAAAACAACGCTAAAGCCCTGTTTTTTCGGAGTGGCACTCCGGTCCACCCCAGCCATTTACATGGCTTACAATCGCTCCTACAGCCTCTCAATCCATGTGCGCCCCCGTGCGTACCCGCGCGTCAGACTGCCCAGATCGTCATTCTGCACTTGTCATGCACATTCCTAAAAAC
>Ga0193692_1000128_pt1 | contig 17749 bp, 36 predicted proteins | sample L3a1metaG_FD_144917 | JGI IMG/M metagenome (GOLD analysis project Ga0193692, IMG submission 144917) | Soil microbial communities from a riparian zone of the East river system, Colorado, United States - L3a1 | ecosystem: Environmental > Terrestrial > Soil > Riparian zone | place: USA: East River... | reverse complement strand
TGGCCCGCGAAGTGGCGCGCACGATAGCGTCGGGCGGGCGCGGCGTACCGATACCCGACGAAGACCCGCAACGCCTTCAGATCGACACGACCAATTGGAAGTAGGAGAGTGCAATGCCGCGTGACGGTTCTACGACCTACCATCTGCCGCCGGGCACGGCGGGTATTCCCGACACCACCATTGAGAGCGCAAAATATAACACGTTCATCAACGACATTGCGCTGGACCTCAATACGGCGCGCCCGATCCTCTATGGCGGCACCGGAGCCATCAACGCACACGACGCGATGGTGGCGCTGGGCGGCGAGATCGCAAAGCAGGGGCCGGTAACCAATTTTGACAGTTTCCCATTTGCCAGCGGCACTTGGTATAGCAACGCAGGCGCGACCGCCGCGCCGACAGCTAACCGTTTTGCTGGCATGTACTACGCCAACGCCGACGATAGTTATGCCGCCATAGAGGCGCGCGATCAGACCACCGGCACCTTGTATGTAAAGAAGAAGGTCGCGGGCGTCTGGGACGCAACGTGGTCGCAGCAGGTAGGAAGCGCCGCCGACATTGACGCGCGTTATGTAAACACAGCCGGGGATGTGATGACCGGCTACCTTGGCGTCAACTCACCCATCCACAACTGGCCGTTTATCGTGAAGGCCGGGCCGAATATCAACTTGGGCGTTGTTGACGCTGGCAGCGGCACGGCTCAATTAGGCAATCTCAACGATGCCGGTAATGCTTGGTTGCCGATGAGCATCCCAAGCGCGGTCAGCATGGGAAGCAGCCTTGCTGTTGCTGGCGCGCTCACGGCAGGCGCGATTACGACAGGCGGCGCGATCACGGCGAGCGGCGCGGTTACCGCTAATCCGGCTTACCTGAACGGCACCAATTACGCGATCACTGACGGCACCAACTATATAATCCGCAGCAACGGCGCAAATTACATGCAGCGCCACGACGGCTACACGCGGGCCTATTTCGCTGACGCTGGCCTTAACGTAACCGGGACCATCACGGCAAGCGGCGCACTGACCCTTAGCGGTCCCGGCATAGCGGTTGGCGGGGCTGTTTCGACCGGCTTCTACAGCGACGGCAGCAACGTCGCGATCAGGACGTTTGGGGCCAACGGCATCTACATGCAAGCTGCTGGTGGCGGGGCCAACTACGCCGTGATCTCGAACGGTTCAGCAACCTTCAACGGCACACTCTCCGCTGCCTCGACAATCACCGCGCCATCCCTCACCATCAACTCAGGTGCGGTCACCCTTTTTCAAGGCGGTGGCGTCATCGGGCAGGGCAGTGGCGGCACCGTCATGGTGCAGAGCGCGGGCGGCGGCAATCAGGCCTTCATCACCTTCCACAATGCGGGAGCCTTCGCTGGCAATTTCGGCCTTGGCTCAGACGGCAATATGTACATGGGCGGTTGGTCGTGGGGCGCGGGCAACGCCTATCGGTTCTGGACGACGAAGGATTTCGCCGCCCTGCCTGCCGCACCGACTGCGCCATCGCTGGGTGCCGTCAGCAACGCCCAGTGGGTTTTAGCGGGAACCCAAAGTTCGCAATCTGGCAGCGTCATTGAGCCATACACGGGTGCGGCTGTGACGGGCTTTGCGGGTCAAGCGGGGGACTTCAACATCTTCATGCTGAAGTTCCGCTATTTGCAGCTTTATACATCGGGTTGGTTCACTGTGGGCTATGTCGGATGACACACATCGATCACGGCAGTTGGGTTCTCTACAAACCGGCGCAGGCGCGGGCTGATGCGCCGAGCGGCGCGATGTTTTGCAAGCGCGAGAACGACGGCGTGGATTGGTACGAATACGTTCACCCCGGCACCAACTTTGGCAGCGGCGGCTATCTGGTTGGTCCCGTGGTCACCGACGCAAACCAGTTGTTCCCCGCCGGTCATATCGTCGTGGAGATTTCCGACTACGCGGGCAGCGATGCGTTCGCCGATTTCAACGGCAAAATCTATGACCCCGCGACCGACACCTTCAGCGATGTCCCGCCGCCAGCCAAGACACCGTCGCTGGATGAGATCATGGCGCGGCTCGACAAACTGGAAAGCAAATAGGAGGTCACGATGGGCGCAAATATCTGGTTCTGGTTGATCTACGTCATCACGTTGATCTTCGGCGGATGGGGCATGAACCCTTGGCGACCGGCAGGAGCGCCGTGGGCACCATTCGGAAGCTGGTTGGTCCTGTTCATCCTGATTGGCCTTCTGGGGCTGCACACATTCGGCTCGCCAGTGCGCTGATGCTGCCGATCAAGGATTGGTGGATCGCCGTGGTTGCGGTCATTGTTGCGGCGCTGTTGGCGCTATTGGCGCAGATACTGTTCGCGGATAAGGCGCAGCCATCCGAGGCGCAATGTATGGACGCCGAGACCCGCGAGGTGGTGCGCAATCTTGCGCTCGACGGCCTTGCGGCGGGCTTCAAGCAGAACGTCACGCATCTGTACGACATCTGGGTGAAGAACCCGGATGACCAGCCAAAACGCGCGATCGTTGGCCTGCACAATGCCATCGACGCCTACGTTCGCGCCCGCCGCGACGCACAAAAGTATAACCCACCTGTCTGCAAGGAGGACAGACTATGAAGATGCTCTTGCTGGGAATGCTTGCGGTCGCGCTATCCGGCTGCATGATCACCGACGACCGCGATTATGATAGCCGGTTTTTGGCGCGCTTCTATTCGCGCTCCGAGGTCGATGCGATCAATACGCAGATCGTTTGTAAGCAGGCAGCGCGCAGCTTGCTACAGGTCGCCCGCTGTGAGGTGAGACGCTAAAAGGGGGAGGGCATTCTTGGGGGAAAGGTACCCTCCCCGAGTTTACCAACGAATATCCCACCCGTTGGAGTTCGACGCGCCCAAGGCTTAGGCCTTGGGCGCTATTTCTGTGTCTGGCTCAAGGTCAGCGACTAGCACCTTGAGGCGACCCAGCGGCAGGCCCGGCGGCAACTTGATCACTGCCGACTTCCGGCCTTCGGGGGTTTCCTCAAACCCAAGCACCTCGCAGTTGGCGACGCCCATCGGCCATACCCGCGCGGTGATCTTCGGGTTTGATCTGCCGTGACGCCAAGTCACGATGTCGCCGACCTTGATCATAGTTCTTCCTCCGCAAATTTGAGCAAGGCGTTGTGCGCGGCGACCATCCGCTGAAGCGGCGAAAGGTCTTTGCGGCGCTCCTCGACCGACAGTGTGTCAATCGCCCGCTGGGCGTCACGCCATTCACGGACCAATCGATTGAGGATGAGATATTTGTTGACCATGTTGGGCTACCTTGGGTGCGGCTCGCGGGTTGGGCTTCAATAGTCCACCCCAGCCGCTCTGCATGCATCGCGTGCTAGGCATGCAGCAACGATCTATTTCCCGTTTTTCTTCGCCGCTTTTTCGCGGGCCTTCTTCAGCGCCGCCAAGTGTTCCTTGAACTCATCACGCGCCTTGGGAATTTCAGCGGCGTAGTCCACCTTGTGATCGGGGGCCAGCACATACTTATGCCCCATCGCCGTCGCCATCTTTTGATAGGTCAAAAACTGGGGCCGCTTGGTCTGACCGTCGAACATTTTGTGGACCGTCTGCGGACTAAGGCCCGCGAGTACGGCGAAGTCTTTTTCCTTGAGGCGTTCCTGCTGCCACAGGGTTTTCATGGTATCGATCTGGGGATCGTGGTCGAGATCGCGGCGCGAGCGCTTGAGCCAGCCTCTGATGACAGCCATGTGCTACGCTCCCTGCGCCGGGGTTTCGACGACGGCAGCGCCGTTGGTCTTCCGCTCAGTTTTTTTTGGTGCGAGTTCATAAAGACCATCGCCGAGAGATTTGATCTTCTTGGTGACGACCAGCTTGCGCAGCACCGGGCCGACGCCAGTCGGGACGCGGCCCGCTTTCTCAAAGTGCCCCCTCAACGTGGGGACGGATATCTTGCCGTGGTTGCGGGACATCAGGCGCAGCGTGAAGTCACTGGCGGAAACGTCATGGAAGACCTTGGTGTGCTTCGCGGGCTTGGCCTTCGGCTTCGGCAGCGCCTTGACGCCGGGCAGCGAGTACATGCCCTCGCCGAGTTTTTTCAGGCGACCATCGCCACTCATGACGCGGAGCGCGGTGTAGCATGCGCCGTCGGTGCGGCCATCGGCGCGGAAGATTTTGACGGCTTCCTTGGCGCGGAAGGTGGGGTGGTCTTTGATCCAGTCGGCGAGGAAGTCTTCGGCCTTGATGTCGCGGTGGTCATGCGGCTTGTTGGTCTTGTAGGTCGCCACAGCGCTGATCAGGTTGAAGCTGACATCGGTGAGGCCGCGCCGGGAAAGATCGCCCACGACCTCGCCCAGCGCTTCCTTGGGGCATCGTAGCGTGACTTCGAAATATTCGAGCGGTGGTGCTTTCGGCATTTGGTCGTCCCCTGTTGTCGCAATAAGTGCGACAATCAAACCAGAACGCCGGATCGTCAAGGGGGTTGCATGTTCCCCAAAACGAAACCGGCCCCGCGAGGGGGCCGGGTTAAGTCAGAGGGACTGACGTTTAGGCGACCAGATGCAGCTTGGCGCGGCTCCCGCGCATTTCATCGATGCGATCGGCCCACAGCTGCATCAGTTCGCAGCGTTCCTTCCAGCGCCCGCCGCGATCGTAGATCGCCTGCACAGAGGCGTCGTTATGATCGAGTTGCAGTTCGATCAAGGGTTTCTGGTCAGTCCAACGCGGCACTTCGTGACCCTCGATGATGACGCGCTCTTGGTTCATGATGGTCGAAAACGACGACCGGAAACCGTGCGGGCAATGGATGCCCTGATACTCCGCGCGATCGAGTGCCCGGTGCAGGCGGTAGCCGCGCATGTATGGGGTCGCGCTGTCGGTGGAGAGCGCCGGGAACAGGTAGCGCCCCTCGCCGGTCGTCTTGAATAGCACCTTGAGTTCAGCCAGTGCCTGACGCGACAGCGGCACCTCAAGGTTACGGTTGTCGGCATCGCCGCCCTTACGCTTGGTCCGCATCTTCAGATTGGCGAACGGCACGATCAGCCGGTTGCGCTTCCAGTCGATGTTCTTCCATTCGGTCTGGAGCAGTTCGCCGGGGCGCAGCCCGGTCAGGGCCAGAAGGCGTAGCGCGGTCCCTGTGCGCGTCGGCATCCGGTCGATGTCACCAAGCAGGCGGCCAAAGCCGACCGCATCAGTGACCGCCGGGCGCGGCTGGCTGACCGCTCCGGGGGTGGTGTTGACCTCGACGTAGCTGCGGTCATGCGCCATTTCCATGATCGCCAGCGCATCGACCTGAATGCGGCGGCGGGTTTCGTGGTTGTTCTGGTTCTCAAAGGCAAGCAGCACCTGGGTGAGGTGAGACTTGCGAACGTCGGCAATCCCGACGCGGCCAAAGGCCTCGCTCAAAACCTTGACGTTGTAGACGTAGCGCCGGGTGGTGTTGTGCGCCTTGCCGAGCTTCATCTGGCCCGCGAGCCATTCGTCGGCGACTTCAGCGAAAGGGCGCTTGGCGCTCCGCTCGACCTTCTGGGCGACCACGACCTCGCGCTTGGCCTCGACCGGGTGCTTGCCTGCTGCGACCAGCTTGCGGGCATCGCGGTGCAGATCGCGGGCTTCCTCCAGCGTCACCTCCGGGTAGATGCCGATGGCGTGGCGGCCTTCCTTGCCCGCGACGCGATACTTGTAGCGCCAGTACTTGCCACCCTTCGGGGTGACCAGAAGGTAGAGGCCGCCGCTGTCGGACAGGATGTAATTCTTGGCAGTCGGCTTGGCGGTGCGGCACTTGGTGTCGGTGAGCATGGTGGAACCCCTTTGATTGAGGCCCCAATATACGCCGCCCAAGCTGGGTATCCCAGCAAAATAGATACCCAGAGAGATACCCAATTGTTCTGGCTTTGGGCGACCGGCGGCGACCGATGGCGAAGGGCAATAGGTGAGGAAGTGCCTGCGCCGCAGTGACTTTCTGAACTCTGGCGAACGCTGGCGGGGATTGGCGAAGGCCCCATGTTGATCCTGAACCAGTATCACACTTTGTTACAAAACCCCCTATTTTCCTAGTATTTGGTGCTGGGTAGCTTTCCAGAGATACCCAGAAAGATACCCATTTTTGGTCCGCTAAAATGTGCCTAATATTGCGGACTACAAATAGGCGTCGCCGACGCAAATAGGCGGCGACCATTTCCGTCGCCGCCTATTACGCCGCCTATTACGCCGCCTATTTGCCGCGTATTACTTGGCCCGCTAATTCCGCGAATTGCCGGGCCACGGCACCAACTCGTTGGCGAGCATGGCATCGACGCTGTCGAGATCGATCAGCGTCTTGTGGTCGTGCTTGTACGCGATGACGATCCCGGCGTGGATTTTTTCATACAGTCTGGTCTGCCCCATCTTCGCGTAGGCGCAGACCTCCTTGATCGTGGCGAGCCGCTTGGTCATTAGGCATGCCCCGTTTTGTCAAAGGGGTTGTCCTCCATCAGGGCCATCCGCGCCCGGCGCTCTTGATTGGCTTGGTCGAAGCGCGCCTGCGCCAACTCATGCGAGGCGGCGAGGCGGTTGATCGCTTGGGCGACCGCCAGCACCGCCTCAGTGATGTTGGTGGTCACGGTGCCGAAGTCCTCATGGAACTCGCGGCTGACCAGCATGCGGTCGACCAGATCGTGCAGCGGGTTATTCTGGGATGACTTCTTGGAAGGCTCTGTCATGGGTGGCATCCCTACAGGTGTGGTTCACAAGGTTAATTTCGTAGACGGCCTCGACGTTGGGATATTGGCGGTCACGGATGTCGATCAGGACGCGCTCAAAGCCCATGCGATCGACATCGGTCTCTGAAACGTAAGACCCCTTCGGGTGGGCAACGATCACCATGTAGAGAACGTCAGGCGTCACGGGTGTCGCGCTCCAGATCGGCAACCACTTCGCTCATGTGCTTGATCTCATCCGACACGCGCTCACAGACGCTAACGTGATCCTGCAACGCGGCCCGCGAACGCTCCGCGCTGGTAAGCACCTGCTGCTCGATGCGCTTGAGCGTGGTTTGCAATGTCCCGATCTGCGTCGTCAACGCGGTCGCGAGGTTGTCCACCAATGAGACGATTGCCGTGCGGTGGTTCTCTTCCACGGTCTTCGGAGCGAGAACCTTGGTGCCGTGGTCGATCGACTTGATGGCGTTGTCGAGTTCTTGCAGCGACTGATCGAGATCACGCGGTGAATGCTGGATATTCATTTGGGCGTTCCCCTTTTGTGAGAGACGCCAACAATTAGTCTCAATAGATCGGACAGTCACTACTCAAAAAGTGAGAATTAGGTCAGCCATTCGGTCCCACTGATCTGGATCAAAAGTGCATAGCCGTGGTTCTTGCTTTTGGTATTATCCACAGTCTCAAATTGCCGGGTCCAAACGTCGCAGGAAAGGGAACTTTGCAGATGGCTTACCGGAACAATGACGACGATATCAACGTCGAAGGCACAGTCGCCGAGCAGATGGGCATCATGCCGTGGAACCACCCCCATGCCATCCGCGACATTCAACGGTTCTACAATGAGCAGGTGGAAGTCTATTTGCAAAATCGCGCCGACCGCATCGCGCGCGATGATCGTGAGCAGGAGGAAGCCAACGCTAGGGAAGAAGGCGAATAAGCCTACTTCTTTGGCCGCTTACCGAAGGTCTTTTGGACCTTACTAATCGGCAGAGATTTGCCTATTTTAAAGCGTCCCTTGCGCTCTGCCGCTTCGGCGGCGCGCAATTGATCCATGATGCCGCCGGATAGCGCGCGGGTGTCGCCGTGCCATAACCAGTCCGAACTAAACCAGTAGATTTTTTCCTTCAGGATAAAGGCGGTCTCCCGGCTGATCGGGTAGCCGTTCTCATAGTGGTTCCACTTCTTGTAGGCCAGTCCGACAAACGCCGCGAACTCTGTCTGGTTCATATCGAGAACCCGCCTCATTAGCTGGATGCGCTTGATGTAGCCGTCCTTATCCCAATTCCCAGTTTCCACGACCGCTCACCTCCTCCCAAAAGCCTCAAGTATCGGGAACCTATAACACGGCTTTGGGAATTTGCGATTTTTCACTGAAAATATTTTCTCACTTTTCGGGTAGTGACTTACAAAGTGGGAAGAGTACGTTGTCCGACATTACCCAATGAATGAGAATTTTCATTGGGGGGTTTCTCATCTTTATCGGACAATCAGCATGCGCAATCTCACCTCCGCGCGTGAGGTCATCACTGTGCTTGGCGGCATCCCCGCCGTGGCGAAAAAGGCGCAGGCCGATGTCAAGTCGGTCTACCGCTGGATCGATCTCAACGCTTTCCCGGCGCGCAACTTCGACCAGATGATTAAGGCCCTGAAGAAGAAGGGCTGCACCGCGCCCGCGTCGATGTGGGGCCAGATCGGGGCTGAAAAGAAGACTGCCTAACAGGGGAACGTCGTGCATTCAGGACAGATCGCTGAAATCGCACCGCAGGCGCTCAAGGACGCCATCGACCGCTATCGAGCCGTCAGCGCTGAAGACCACGCTGTGCTGATGCGGTTTTATCATCAGCTGAAGACGACGCGCCCGATGCTGATTGAGATCATGGATGCGGTTGTGCGGCACTATCGTGTCGAGACCGCCACCATCACCGGCGATGATCGCCTATACGAGACGGTGCTGGCGCGCCACGTTTTCATGTACATGGCGCACAAGTACACAAGGTTTTCGTTGCCCGCAATCGGCAAGTATTGTGGCGGTCGCGACCACACCACCATCCTGCATGCAATTCACAAGATCGAAAAATACACAATCACCCGCCCGCTGATAGCCAAGGACATCGAGACGTTGCAGCTGCGGATTTCCGAGAAAGTCCTGAGGCGGATTGTCGAGGGGAGGGCGTGATGCTGAAGGTCGTGGCAAGCAATCCCAAGCCGGAAACCAAGCAGCTGATTATCCGTATGGTCAGGGACAGCGATCAGCTGCGCCTGCTGACCAAGGCCGAACTGCGCACCGTCTATTGCTTCCTTGAGGGCGTGCGCGATGAAATCTCTCACAATCTGGACAGGGTCGATGGCAAGATTTGATGTTGATCAGCTGCGCCTCGCTATCGATGCGCTCAATCGCGCGTATCCCGATTTTGCGGAAGACGAACATCTGCGCGCCGATATGATCGAGGCCGAGACTGACATTAACGGCGTTCTTACTCTCCTGCTCCAAGAGATCGACAACAGCACGATGATGGTCGCCGGGATCACGGCGCGGCAGAATGCGCTGGAGGAACGGGCTGCGCGTCACGCTCACCGCATCGATGTGCTGCGCGACCTTGTTCTGCAAGTCATGCAGGCTGCCGACTTAAAGAAGGTCCAGCTGCCCGACGCCACCATCACGCAGGCGGCGTCGAAACCGTACCTCGTTGGCAATGCCGACCCCGCCGAACTGCCGGATGAATTTGTGCGGGTAATGCGTACCACCAACCGCACCGCAATCCGCGAGGCATTGGAGGAAGGCCACATCGTTCCCGGCTACTCACTCTCGAATGCCGCCCCGCATCTGGTCATCAAAACGAGGTAGCCCATGCTGTTCATTCTGCGATGGCTGAAGAAGCACTTCTGGCCCGCCAGGATTAGAAAGGAGGTGATCCCGCCCGCTGTGCCGGTGATGTCCGAACCGCCGCCGGTACAGCCCGCCGCAATCGAGCCTGTGATCTCGCCCATCACCCGCATGGAGACTACAGAAATTTCCGCCAACCGTCATGAGCGTCGCAGGCTGGAGCGGGCGCGCCGCAAGTACGATAAGTTCGTCACGCCGAAGGGCGAGTTGCCTGAGAGACCCGAAAAGCCGCCCCGCGAAGCCAAGCCGAGGACCAAGAAGGTCGAGGTCATTGGACCCGGCGACCCCTTTGATGATCCGCGCAATGCCGAATACATGATCGCTGACAGCCACCATGAGAACCGCGCCGACATCGTTGCTTACAGGGAAGCCGAATTTCAGGGCGAGTTCAATTTCCGCGACACGATCTTGCAGCAGCTGGAGCGCTACTTCGTCTATCTGGATCGGATGAAGAAGCACGATCCCGACAGCTACGGCTTCTACCGCGAGATTGGCGCGACGTTGCTGCCCTATATTTCAACCGGCGCGTGGAATAGGGAACGCACCTCCAAGGACAAAGACAATATCGCCAAGCACAATACCCCGCTGGCTGACTGGTTTCATCAGAACCGTCCCGCCTTCGGTTGCTTTGCCTATGGCACTGATCCCGAGACCGAGCGCTACGAACATGATGCCAAGGGCAGGAAGGGTCACGATCTCTGGGTGCCCAAGTTCATGTACTACCTGAAATACAAGAACCCGCCGCCGGAAATTCAACTCATCTGCGGCGGCGACATCTACAAGATGACGGTGTGGTGGGATCGCACCGACCAGAAGAGGATGAAGTATGGCAGGCCGCAGGAGTTTCCCATCTTTGTTTCGAGTGACGGTAAGGAAGTGATAGCGCTGCGCTTCTGCGACACCAGGTGGGTGGAGATCATTTCCAAGCGCGAAAAGAAGTCCGTCGCCCGAGTGCATGGACATAGGAACAAGGGGCCTGCGCTCCGGCGATGCCAGCGAGGCAACTTCACAATTCCGAAGCGGGCGTACCGCATCCCCGGCGATTTCGAGGAGTGGGCGAAGGAGACCGGCGACAACGCCCAGCACTTCCTGACCGAAATGTTCAAGGAAGCGGTCATGCGTGCCGAAATGGCGCAATACTCGATGACGCGCATTACCGCGACCAATAAGGTTGGCACGGCAGCGGTGTTTGGCGTCAACATCCACCGCACCAGTTACTTCTTTCAGGATCGCGACATCCACCTCAACGCGGAAGGGTCGCGCAAGCGCATCTTCCACTTCGTGCGACCGCATGTGCGCTCCGATGGCAGTGTGGTGAAGGCCCACTTCCGAGGCGAGAAAGAGTTCGACTGGGCGGGCTATCACATCAAGATCACGATCCCCGGCAAAGACCACTTCATGCTTGGCGAGTTTGATGTTGGCTCATCGGATGAATACTGGCGTGACCCGAAGGACAAAAGTGTGTGGTTGCACCAGCCCGAGTTGGGCAAGAAGCTGAAGGGTTGGATGGATCAGGGGCTAGGGAAAATATCATGAGCGGCAAGACTGACCTTTGGGATCGTCTGGGCAAGACCGATCCGGCACACACCAAGCCCTTCAAGCGCGCGGGTGGCTTCGCGGGAACGTCGATCAAGCCGATGTGGTCTTACCACCGCATGACAGAAGAGTTTGGGGCGTGCGGCGTCGGCTGGGGCGTCAACAAACCGTCGTTTCAGGTTGTCCAGACGGATGATGAGGCCTTGGTGTTTTGCATCGTTAGTATCTGGCATGGCGACCGCGAGAATGTTGTTTTTGGTGTCGGTGGCGACAGGGCTGTGGGCAAAAACCGCAACGGCGTCTTCACCGACGACGAAGCATTCAAGAAGGCATTCACGGATGCGACAACCAATGCCCTGAAGATGATTGGCGTCGGTGCCGATATTCACATGGGCCGGTTTGACGACGACAAATACGTCAACGAACTGCGATCGGAATTTTCGGAAAATCAGGATGCCGGCGATGAGGGTAATGCCTCGCGCAAGAAATTCATCGCTGAGTGTGTGGCAACGATCAACCGCATCGGCGCATTCCCCAACCCGCTCGATTTGCGGAACTGGTGGAGCAGTGAGATCGAAAAGAAAAAGCGCCGCGATTTTGAACTCTCGCAGGATGAGGTGGATGATCTGTTGGCCCTAGTGAAAGAAAAAGTAAAACGATGAGAACACCAGCCGACATCGCGATCGACAACGTCTTGGCATTCGATGTCAAGAAGGACGGCCTCACCCAGCGCCAGAACGGCGACTGGGTGATCCGCCTGACGGTGGCGCAACTCGATATGCATCAGGTGATCGTCAACGCCAACATGGGCACGATCTTCCAATGCACGCTGGTTGAAAAGAACGATGATGGCACGGCAGTCGATCACAAAGCGATGGAGCGCGACAAATGGGCCGCTCTGGGCGCAGTTAAGCAGGCAGGCATCCGCTGCAAGGACAAAGTGTTTCAGGCGTACCTGCGCGAGCATTACGAAGAAACGATCATGGATGAAGAGGCCGCCGCCGAGTGTGTGCGTTATGTCTGCCATGTGCTGACGCGCAGCGATCTTGGTAAGCCCGGCTTCAGCGATCAGCGCATCATCTGGCACGATCTCGACAACAAGTTTCAAGCATGGAAGGCAAAGGAACATGGCTAGCGTCGAAGAACGCAACGAAATGGATGAATTGGGCGAAGCAATCTGCGTGCTGTTTGAAGAGCGCAGTACATCTAAACTGATGGGCGCGGCAGTGCTCGTTCAGTTGCTGATCGCCGTCTTTATGGAGGAGGGCTTTGAGCGGGATCGCGCCATCCGCCTTTTCACCAAGTCGTGGGACACCGTGGGGAAGAGGTTCGATGCTTAAGAAACATCCACGCCTGCGCGACGAAAAATATCTGGCGTGGATACGCGAACAGCCGTGCTGCCTGTGTGGCCGTCCCGCCGAGGCAGCACATCTGCGTGTTGGCTCGATCAATCACGGCAAGGGCATCGGCGCATTCGGAATGAAGTCATCGGACAAATGGGCGCTGCCGCTGTGCCGCTTACACCACATCGAACAGCATGCGGCTGGCAACGAACTGGAGTGGTGGTCGAAGCGGGGTATCGACCCCTTTGTTTTGGCAATCAGCTATCAGCAGGCGCGGAGGTCTGAATGAAACTAACAAAGATACCGAAGAACACGAATAGGCCGATGCGTTCCAACGCGGTAGGTCGCAAACCGGGTGTGGTGGCTCACGTTGTCAACATGGGCAAAAGGTCTGCCGATCCGTCGAAGCTGATGCGTCACATCAACAGGCGCTTGCCTGATTGGGCGCGGAGGTAGTGATGAAATATCGCTACTCGATCTGGGGACGCGAATGGGGTGCCGACCACGATGTCGAGATCGTGTCGGTCAACTCCAATCCCGAGGCGATGCGCAAGGCGCTGGGCATGAAGACGCTGATGGTCAATCGCTCGATCTTGCCCGGCGGTAAGAAGAGCAAGACCGCGAAGTATTCCTATCTGAGGATCGTGGAGAACGTCGATGCAGACAGTGGTAATGAACCCAACCGAAGCTGAGTTACATCTATCAGGCCACGTTGGACTGCTGCGGTTGATTTGGGCGGTGCGCAAAGGGTGGCAGAGGCGCTTCAACCAAGGCCACGGGGCGGGCGATCATGTTGGCGGCGCGTTTGGCGAGTGCATGCTGGCAAAGCACAAAGGCGTTTTTTGGTCTGGCTCAGTCGGTGAAATCTATTCGGCGGATGTCGGCGGTTGCTATCAGGTAAGAGCGACCAATCTCTCCGAGGGTCAGCTGATCCTCCACAAAACCGTCTACGACAAAGACGGCAAAATCATAAAAGAGGACAAAGACTGGCAACCGTTCGTGCTGGCGCGCATCCTTTTACCGGAGATACATCTGGTTGGCTGGTCATGGGGCTGGGAGGGGAAACAAGAAAAACACTGGCGCACCCAAGGTGTGCGTTACCCGGCATATTTTTCAATGCCGGAACACGATATGGCAACGCTGCCGTCCGAGGCCGAGGTGATGGCGGGCAAACCGAAGGACGCCGCATAGGTGAATAACCTACCGTTTTTATCTGTTCTGGATTGACAGGCATCCGCGAAGCACCTCCCTTCACCCTCGCGGGCGCGCAGCCTAAGCAAGAAAAACAGAAGGGCGCTGCGGTCGCTACGGCGCTATTTGGTAGCGCGCTCCCTCCGCGAGCGACAGCATGCCAAGCCTCTTCCTTTCTAACTACTAGCTGTGGTGTCTCTTGAGGCACTACGCGAGGCTTTGGTGAAAACTGCGCAACCTATGGGAACCGGCATGGAAGACGATCGGGGTCCAACCGAGCAACGCAAGGCCCATGCGGGTCCGTTCCTCACACAAAGCGGCCCCTCGAAAAAGGCGACCCGCTTTAGCTTCCACGACGATGCGCTGGGACGGGCGTGGAAGCGTCGTAAGATAGACGACGCGGAATACTACTCCCTGAAGCGCTACGCGCTCCACTGGCTGGCTGGCGGTCTACAGGGTGCCCTCCACGGGGTTGATCTAGATCGGGTCTTTGCGTTCGACCCGAGCCTGATGTCGGGGCTGGCGAAGACCGAGCGGCAGCAGGATCACCGGGACGCCTACAGGGCAGCTGGTTTGGCGATCGGCAGGCGGCTGACGATGGTGGCGGATCATGTGGCGTGCTTTGGCACCAGCCTGCTCGAGCTAGGGACGCTGATGGGCTATCGATCGGCGGCGCATGCAAGGTATCAGGCGGGGCAGGCGCTGGCGGAAGCTGGCTACAGATTGGGCCAGCATTGGAAGGATCAGGACCGGCGGCGCTGAACCGCGACCGTTGACAGCGGGTCGTTTTGCGGGCATTTTTTGATAGTGTTGATTTGCTGACGGCAAATCATGGTAGTTCCCCTGCCAATGCACAAAAGCCCCGGCTTGAAACCGGGGCTTTTTCTTTGTTCCCAATGGCTGGGTCAGACCCTCAGATCGTCGACGCCCTTCTTGGTGTCGAGCATCAGGTTGACCAAGGCGGCGACGGCACCGGGGATGCGCGTGCGTCCCCCGATCCAGTCGCGCACCGTGGTGTCGCTGACGCCGATCGCGCGAGCAAAGCCCATCTGGGTGACGCCCAGCAGGGTGAAGGCCTTGGAGAGCTGCTTCGGGGTCATGCTTCCAACTCCAGTTTGAGGATCACCCTGCGCACGGTCGTGGCTGACCACCGACCGCCATTAGCGGTCGGGACGTTCTGCTCGTTGAGCGCGGTGGCGATCCGGGCGAACGACTGATCCAGCAGCGGCGTCACAAGGGCACGCAGGCTTTCAGCGAAGGCCACGGAGCGGTCGCGCAGGATGCCGGGTGTTGTGGGCGACCCCAGCTTGACGCCGCGCGCCTTGGCGGCTGTGAGTGCGTCTGTGGTGCGCTTGGAAATCATGCGGCGCTCCTGTTCAGCCAGCGCGGCGTAAATGTGCAGCATGAACGGGTCAGCGTTGGCACCCAATTCGGTGACGATGAAGGGAACGCGCTGCGCCATCAGGCCAGCGATGAACGCGACGTCGCGGCTCAGGCGATCGAGCTTGGCGACGATCACGGGGCAACCGAGTTCCTTGGCGGCGGCCAGTGCGGCCTTCAGCTGCGGGCGCTTATCGAGGGCGTCGGAGCCTTTGCCGGTTTCGACTTCGGTGAAGATTTGGCTGATGACGAACCCTTCAGCGTCGGCAAAGCGCATCAGGGCTTCACCCTGAGCTTCGATGCCAAGGCCGGACTTGCCCTGCTGCTGGGTGGATACGCGGATGTAGGCGACGGCGTGTTTCACTGGCGTGGTCCTCATGGTGTTCCCCTTGGTGACAGACAGACAGTAGGGTATTTCACCCTGCCATGCAATAGGCCTGACAAAGAAAAACCCCGCCGAAGCGGGGTCTGGGGATTATTTCCGGGGCACCTTGGTGGTTGGTATGGGCACCGCCTTGATGATGGTTGAGGGCAGCGGTGCGGTGAGGTCGATGCTGTCGCCGCGCCCGACGAATGAGTTGCCGTTCATCTTGTAGGCCAGCATGAGCGCCTCGCGCTTCAGGTCGTCGTCCGGTATCTGCGGCATGACGAAGACGGTGCCGTCAGGATCGCGGCAGGTGGCGCGGAAGCCCGCGACGATGTCGCAGGCCGGGATGACAGGCTGGGCGAGGGCGGGTGTCACCGCGAGCGCCAGCAGGATGGTGATGCGTAGCATGTAGTTCCCCTGCGGAGCGGGATGCTCCTACGGCCTCAAGCCCGGTAGGTCTTGCGACCGCCGGGCGTGAGGGGATGTGGTGAGGGTCAGGCGCAGGGAACGTGGGGCCAGACGGCATTGCTGCGGCCTGCGATCTCCTCGCGGGTCTTGACCTGATCGCGTACCGTGACCCAGATCGGCCAGATGTGGTTGGGCGAGGTGAGGTAGCGGCCACGCGAGCCATCCTTGCGGATGCGGTAGACCTGAACGTAGCTCGACATCAGGGCATCGACCTTATCGCTGTCGGCGACGACTTCGTAGGTGCGGCCTTCGTGGGTGGTGCGGACGGTGGTGATCATCGGTAGTTCCCCTTGCGGCGTGATTGCCTGTCACGGGTTATGGCATAGGGTGAAATACCCTGCAAGGGGTAATCCCAACTATTGGGAAAATAATTCGGGAACCGTTTCACATGAAATGAAGGTCAGCCGTCATGACCAAACCTTGCCCTATCTGCCAGCAGGACGCTCAGACCACGATCTGGCCCTATTTGAAGGGCGGCACAGGGGCAAACGGCGAGCGCATCGATTGGATGCGGTGTTCAGGCTGTCATGCGCTGTTCAGTGATTTGACAATGTCTGGGGATCGCCGCAGCTATCCTGTGAGGGCAACCGATGTCCAACATGAAGATCGTGTCGATGATCGCCCACGCGGAAAAGCGTCAGCACGCTGAGACCGAGGCTGTGACGAAAGACCTCTATGCCGCGCTCGCGCCATTGCGGAGCCGCTTGGATGCGTTGGAACGCGAGGTCGAGCAGCTGAAGGCATTGAAGGAACTGGCTGAGGGTGGATCAATGAGCGACGAAGTCACGGTAGCATTGGAAGACCTTGCCAACCGCTTTGAGAACGCAGGCGAGGCGATCTGGACCGGCTCGCAGGTAGCGGACACGTTGCGCCGGTATGCCAATGACCGTGACACGCCGCTGACGAACCGTGACGATGAGGCCAAGTGATCCGCGCAAGGGTGAGAACACTCGATCGGCATCGCAACGGCGGAATGCCCGGCATGTGCCTGATCGATGTGAGGACCGAAAACCCTATCCGATGTGCCGTGATCCAGAGCGATGCAGAGCAAAGGGATATTGCGACAAAGACCCTGCCTGTAATGAGTGAAACGATGAAGATGGAACAAAGGTAAATGGCTAAGGCACTTGCGGATATCCGAAGTTTAGCTAGGGCACATACAGAGACCTGTATCAGGGCGCTGGCGAGCATCGTGGTGAAGAGCGAGAACGATAATGCGCGCGTGGCAGCGATCAACAGCCTTTTGGACAGAGGTTGGGGCAAGGCTGCGCAGACGCACACCGATGGTGATGGTGGGCCTATTCAGATCGTATTACGCCAAGTCATTGATGTGGTTGAGCATTCCAAGCCTGTCGTCATCGACATCACACCTGATCGTGACAGCTAATCGAACGTATACCTGTCATGACCATGTTGGTCGACCAGACCTAAGTCATTGATATCGCTACGCTATCCCCTCCGCGGGCTTGGTACCACGGTTCCCTAGGGCTGGGCGCGAAGGGGGAGGGTTGGCCGGGATTAAAATCGTTTCAAGTACCGGTACCGGTTATTACCACATTCCCTCGCGTTCTCAATAACTTCGCCCACCTTCGAAAATCAAACGTCACCCGTCGTTTAATAGGGGAATGAGCTACGCCTATGGACGCCCCCACCTGCCGCCTCTGCGGCAAGCCTCACTGGAGCAGGCTGTGCTACGGCCCGGAGGATGTCACACCTGTTGTGACATCTGTCACGAAGCCCGTGACAGTCACGCCAATCGTGACGCCCGATGTCACGCCGATTGTGACACCGCGCACCGTGGCTCCGTCGAAGCTGGCGGCGGCAGCTGAGATCGAGAGCCTCAATGCGCGCCTCGCTGGTGATCCGTGGAAAGAGGCCGAAGCGTTGCGCGCCGAGAACGAGCTTCTGCGGGAAGGTTG
>Ga0193692_1000127_pt1 | contig 17857 bp, 9 predicted proteins | sample L3a1metaG_FD_144917 | JGI IMG/M metagenome (GOLD analysis project Ga0193692, IMG submission 144917) | Soil microbial communities from a riparian zone of the East river system, Colorado, United States - L3a1 | ecosystem: Environmental > Terrestrial > Soil > Riparian zone | place: USA: East River... | reverse complement strand
AGGATGATTCCCATGATGCCGATCACAACCATCAGTTCGATGAGCGTAAAAGCGGATCTCGGCATGACAATGACTGATGGAAATCGAGCACGCGTTTTGACCGCCTGAGTCGAAGCGGCCTGAAGGCCGCGCTCCGGGCGGCGGACATTCATTCTGGTCCCCAGGAATTCCATTTCGACGTTATTTTCCGGCGCTGATGGTTGAGGTGATTGCGAACATGGCGGAGAGCACGCTGAACAACAACCCGCCCACGCCGATCGCCATCACAATGATCATTGCGGGTTCAATCAGGTTGGTCATGACGCGCAGTTGAATGCTCAACTCATTTTCGTAGGTCTCAGCGATATTCTGCAGCGCGCCTGGAACATCGCCGGTCTCCTCGCCGATCTTGAGAAGGTCGATCATGAGTTGCGGAAAGAGTTTGCTCGTGCCCAGGGGCTGCGCGATCGTTTTTCCGTCTGTGACTTCCTCACGCGTTTTGGCGATGGCTTCCTTGACGATCACATTCGGAACGATTTCCTCCGTGATCTTCAAGGCCGTAAGAACAGGCACGCCATTTACCAGAAGGGTCGAGAGCGTACGGGCAAATTGGCCGAACAAATTCAAGCGGATCGCCCGACCGAGCACCGGCGCATTCATCTTCCAATGGTCGATCTTCCGTTTGCCTTGCGGAGTCGATTTGAAGCGGACAAACAAAACGACTATGGCACTCCCTACCAGGCCCATGATGAACCAATTGAGGATAGAACCGAAGAAATGGCTAATTGAGCGCAGAATGCGAGTTGCCAGGGGTAGCTCGACTTTGAGGCCCTCGAAAATCGTCATGAACTTCGGCAGCATGAAGGTCATGAAGAAAATGATGATGACAACGCCCACGCAGGCGACCACTGCCGGATAGATCAATGCAGAGACGAACTTCGATTGGACCTCCGCGAAACGTTCGTAGTGATCGGCCAGACGTTTCAAAACTTCCACGAGGGCACCGCTCTGCTCGCCGGCCCTGACCATGTTGACGTAAAGGTCGGAAAAAATTCGCGGCTGAGTCGACATGGCGTCTGACAAACTGCGGCCCTCCATGACTTCCTGTTTGAGCTCCTTGCTGACGGAGGAGGGGATTCCTTTGCTCTCGAGGTGTGTCATGCTTCCCAACGCCACCGTCAAAGGCATTCCGCATTTGAGCAGGTTTGCGAGCTGTTGGGTGAAGGTGGCGAGTTCCTGAAGCTTTGGTTTGCGGCGTGTGCGAAATGAGTTGCTAAACGCCGCCGGCATCAGGGACTTCGATGCGCCATTGTCTGCCGGCTTTTCGGCGGCCGCGGCAACACTCGCCTTGGAACCATCGACATGGACCGGGAAAAGGCCAAGGCGCTCGATTTGGAGGAGCGCCGCCGGGCGATCTGCCACATCCAGAACGCCTGTCACTACTTCACCGGAACGCCGGCGAGCTTTGTACGCGAATTGAGCCATAGACTAGAGGTCCTCTTGAATTGTAACCCACTCAGCTAAAAAAGTTTCACGATTGGGACGAACGGGAGCCCGGCAAGGCTTCGTTTAAGCTTCCTCGGCGATAACCGTGAAGGTCGAGCGTGACATGCCCATAACCGATCTGGCGCAAGGCCACGGAGACCCGCTCGAACCGTTGATCTTCGAGTATACGAACCATTTCAGACGGCCCAAGTTCAATTCGCGCAAGATTCCCGGTCTTGAGCTCGTGATGGCGGACCCGTACGTCAAAGAAGCCCATATCACGAAGCACATTCTCGGCCTGTTCAATCATTCCGAGTTTTTCTGGCGTAACTACTTCGCCATAAGGAATGCGCGAACTGAGGCAAGCCATCTGGGGTTTATCAGCAGTTGGCAGGCCGAAGGAAGCTGACAAAGCCCGAATTTCTGCTTTGGTCAGGCCTACTTCCTTCAGTGGCGCCCGAATGGCAAATTCGGTTGCGGCCTGAGCTCCCGGCCGAAAATCACCGACGTCGCTGGCGTTTTCCCCGTACGCGATCACAGAAATGCCGTTGGAGCGAGCCAGGGGCTCCAATTCGGTGAACAGCTCATGCTTGCAGAAATAGCACCGGTTATTCGGGTTCGAGAGGTAATCGGCGTTCGAAAATTCGCGTGTCTGCACCACTTCAAGCGGAATTGAGAACCGTTTAGCGATCTCGACTGCTTCGACAAATTCGCGGCGTGGAAGACTTGGTGAATCGGCGATCGCAGCGAGTGATCGCTCTCCCAGCACTTCGTGTGTGACCCAGGCAAGAAACACTGAATCGACGCCGCCTGAGTACGCGACCACGCATGACCCGAAAGATCGGATCAACTGGCGCAATTGCTCGATTTTGGCCTGTGGCACAGCCAAAACCCTGCCACCGAACGCAGGCCTTGTCGAGGGCCGGCACAGCACGCATCCGCCTGTAGTGCAATAGGTGTCTTGTCCCAATTGCCTAAGTAGAACACCCCAGTAGTCGGCTTACCAAGGGCTCGTAGCATCAGCTTCACAAAAACGGAGAAATCATGAAAAAATACATCACGATGTTGTCGCTGGCCGCCTTTGTGGGGGTTAGTGGGTTGGGCGGCCTCACGGGCTGCAATACGATGAGCACGTCAAAGGATCCGCAAGCCAAGGAAGACTCACGGGTTACTTCCCAGGTCAAGGACGCCTTGAAACACAGCCAGATCTTTAAGTTCAAGAACGTGCAAGTGGCCTCGGCCAATGGCAAAGTTCAGTTGAGTGGCTTTACTATCGACCCGAAAGAAAAGCAGGCTGCCGAATCGATCGCCAAGAAGGTCGACGGGGTCAAAGAGGTCCAGAACGATATCTCGGTGCAGCAGTAAGCCCGGTCGTCAGGGCAAAAGGCGAACCCGGTAGAATCGCGCCGGTGTATTCGTATTGCCCGTGTCCAGGACTGGCATCGAGCCGTTGGTATAGCTGATCGTCTTCAGATAGGACCAATCCTCGAGGAGGTTCGTCTTGATTTCGAGGGCGTAGTTCCGGTTGGTGTTTGCAGAGAGACTCACTTGGAACTGGCCGTTCGAAAACTGCGGACCGCTTAACAAGGGTTGGAAGAGCACAAAGAGGTAAGCGGTCTGGCTGGTTACGCTTCCGTACTGATTTGATACCGTTACGGAATAGGGGCCTTCATCCACCCGACGGGCATTTGTGACCGTCAGGGTGCTGGCGGTCTGACCGCCCAGTTGTGCGCCCCCAAAAAACCATTCGTAACTCAAGCCGGTCCCGTTCGCCGAAACTGAGAAGGACGCGGTCTGGCCCTCTGTGACGGTTTGGTTCTGCGGGTGCGCCGCGATCACAGGCGGGGCACTAACCGTTAAAACTGCCACCTGACTCGTTGCACTGCCAGCGAGGTTGGTTACCACGACTTGATAATTGCCGGCGTGGCCTGGCTGGACATTGGTAATGGAGTAATTGGCATTGGTTGCAGTTGGAACGTTCGTGCCGAACAGCTGCCACTGATAACGGAGAACAGAACTCCCCTGGACACCGACTGTGAAAGTGGTGTTGCTTCCGGGCATGACGGTTCGATTGGTTGGCTGAACTGTGATCACGGGACCGACCGTCAAAGCGACGAATAAGCTAGTATTCGTGGCAGCGGCGTTCGTAATGATGACCCGATAGTTGCCGCTGTCTGCGAATTGCACATTCGGAATAGTGAATGTGCAGTTTGTTGTATTGAGAACAATGTTTGTGTAGGTCGTGCCCGGCGCCCGGAACCACTGATAGCCAATTGGGAGGGTGGCGTTTGAGACAGTGACACTGAAGGTGGCCGGATTCCCTGGCATGACGGCCTGCGGCTGGGGCTGTTTCACAATGAGCGCTCCGACAAGCACTGTCAGCGTGGCATTGCTGCTGGTGATCGAGCCGAATTCATCACGCACTTCCACGGTGTAGATGCCGTTATTGTCCAGGGTAACATTTGTCAGTACCAGACTCGGACCGTTCTCTAGGTCGAGATCAACTCCGTTGAATCGCCATTGATAGCCCAGTGTTCCTGTGCCGACGCCCACGACGGTGAATGTCACGTTGGTTCCCGGGCGGACGTTCTGGCTTTGAGGCTGTTGAGCGATGCTGACGAAAAACGAAACCGCCGCCACTTTGCTGGTCACGCTTCCAAGTGGATTCGAAACAACGAGCGCATAATCGCCTGCATCGGCGAATTGGATCGATGGGAATGAGAGCAGGGCATTCGTTCCCGCGGGAATGTTCGAACCATTCTTGCGCCATTGGTAGCTGAGAGGTTGGTCACCGGTAATGCCGGCGCTGAGGGCAACATTGTCCCCGGCATGCACGCGCTGACTTTGCGGATCAGAACTGATGCCCGGGCCGCTCATTACCAAATACCCTTTGTCACTCACGACAACGCCGGAGATATTGGACACTATAACGGAATATGGTCCGGCCTGAACCGGTTGCACATTCGTGAGCGAATAGACCGGAGAAGTCGCACCCGGAATGATGCTGTCGTTGAAGAGCCACTGATAGCTCAATCCGCCACCCGCGGCGACTACGCTGAATGAGACGTTCGCTCCGGGTGACACGACCTGGTTTTGTGGATGCTGCGTAAGGGAGGGCGGCGCCAGGACGACGAGCTTCGCCGATGCGCTCAAGACTGCGCCCGCAGGATTGGCGATAAAGACGGAATAATTTCCCTCATCCGCAGATCGCATATTGGCGATAGTAAGCGAGGAATTTGTAGCATTCCGAATCGGAATGCCATTGAAACGCCATTGGAAACTGAGCGAGGCCGGTCCGGAAGCTCCAACCGTAAACGTGAGCGTGGCTCCAGCCAGACCACCGCGGTCTTGCGGTTGTTGCGAAATAATAGGCAGGGCGACAATTGCCGATCCATTTATGCGCCCTGCGGTAGCTACGCCAGCCACCCAATTGAGCGGCTCATTTCCATAGGTCGCTGAACTCACGCGCTGCAAAGATATCGACTGAGCGTTCGTGGAACCATCCGCCCCGGATGCCCACGGAGCGACGTCCGAGTACACGACCCGGTCAACCCGGATATAAGGCACAAAACCAGCGTCCGGATGCGGCGCCAGCTGTGGAGAATCAGGCCGAACCAACTCGACCGTTTCTCCACCGTTGTTGAGTTTGCCGGAATACGGACCGTAGATGGGAACATCAATCGGAACGTTGTACTTATTCCGGAAAAGCGTCGTCTGGGTCGAATTCACAGGATCAAAACTAACGACGAGTGCGTAGCCCGCAGCGCCGACTGAAGCTCCGGTCGGGAAGGTGAATGAGATGCCGCCGCGTAATAGCCAGGTGTTGGTTGCGTGAGCGGGATCGAACAAGGCAACGTCCGAGCCCGATACATTGAAGAGTTCGATGTACTCGTCGAGCGAATTGTCCTGGCCGCCAATATCGGGCGGATGATACATGATTTCATTGAGGATGAGCGGCCCAATTTTCGGATAGGCATTGGTGGCGCCGGTCCCGTTCCGGAACTCAATAACAGTGGAAGGATTGTCCGATCCGAAGGTTTTCGCGGACATCGCTGTGAATTCAGGGCCGAGGCTGGTAGTGAAGTGCCCGAAAGAAACCCCGTTTTCAGCTGCGCCGAAACTCGTCGTGGCACGATAACCGGTGAGCGTGCCTCCACTTGTGGCTGCAGAAAGCCAGATCTCATCTCCATGAGCTGAATTGAGCGTGAATGGCGTGCCAGGGTTGTTCGCGTTGAATTGATTCTCGTAAAATACCACGAACCCTCCCGGCGGAAGGAATGTGCCGCTCGGTATCCGGTATTTCTTGAGATTCGATCTCGAATTACTCAGGAACCAGCCACCCAGATCGATTGTTGATTCCGTAGGATTGAACAGCTCAATGGCATCTTCGAATGGAGGATCGGTGTGTGTGAGGGCTTCGTTGATGATTATCGATGCTTGCAGCCAATTGCCTTCCCCGGGCGTGGGCATAGGAAGATTAACCAGTGTTGATGTTCCATCGAGGAGACGGCCCTGCGCCACGCCTTCCGTCTGAAGGCCAAAATCGACTCCGTCAATGAACGCCAGGTTCTTCGAGTAAATGCGCAACGTTTCTCCGAGCCCGTCCAGGCTAAAGTTCACATGATCGCGACCTTTGGAAACATCTCCATCTGCTTTCAATTGGACCCACCCATTGCCGCCAATAAAGGACAACGGACTGAGCGCGCTGTTAGTCAGCCCGGCAACCGTTGGATCATCGGTCAGGAAAAGCCCGGCCAGATTCACTGGAAGGGTGTCAAGATTGTAGAGTTCGAGCCAATCATCGCCGCCAGCGGGCGCAGCCAGCCATTCATTGATCCGAAGATTCTGCACAGACCCGAGTGCAGCGGGCGGCGAGTTCGAAAGACCCGGTGTCGGCGAAGCGAGCAACTGCCATGATCCTCCGCTCCTGCCGATGGAAAAATCCGGTGGCTGGAATCCGAACTCGATCGAGTCCATGACCTGACCTGCAGGATTGAAGAGGTAAACAGCGCCACTTTCGCTCGAGATTGCATGCCCCGTGTTGAAGGCGCCCGCGTTTGTCGAAGATGCAGAATCGGCGTCGCAAGATATCAAGACATAGCTTTGAGCGCCGAGCAGATAACCGGTGGGAAAGAACCAGCGCGCAGCGGACTGACTATCGAGCGCAAGGCTCCACCCGCTGAGGCTGAATGCGCTGCTTCCGGGATTGAAGATCTCCACCCAATCTGCCACGACTCCGGAACTATTGGTATAGGCGGACACGTTCCTTGCCATCACTTCGTTCAGGGTCGGCCCGGTATAGGCGAGAACATAGTTACTCGCTCCAGGACTCGCCGAGGCATTGAAGGGAACGATCGATGCACCACCATCCGGCAATCTTCCCTGTGATACGCCTTCGACCTGTAGTCCGAAAGTGACTCGGCTCAGTTGCGCACCGGTGGAGTCGTAGAGTGCGACGCTATCTCCCTCCTTTGAAAGCTTGAGGTCGAGATGGTCCGGACCGACGGCTTCGTCCGCAAATAATTGGACGTACCCATGAGGCGCCAGGAATGACAGAGCCCTGATCGTAAATAACGTGTCATTATTTCCGATGGTCAGGTCTTTCAAGGCAATCGGTGCGACAGCCGAGCCGTTGTAGAGTTCAATCCAGTCCGCGCCTGCCGGCGGCGGATTCGCCATCCATTCGTTGATGCTGGCATTCGAGATAGCCGCCAATGCAGCTGCAGTATTTCCAGCGTTGGGCGTAGGCACTCCGAGCTGCCACTGTGTACCGATACGGCTCAGTGTGTAGTCTGCTGCTTGCAAACCAAAGGTGATCGCATCGACGCGATTGCTATTCAGGTCGAAAAGATAAACTTCATCTCCGGAATCCTTGAGTCCAAAGCCGGCATGAAGGCCGGGTGCAGCGGAATTGGTATCGCACCAGATTACGAGATATCCGCCTGGCTGAATTGAAGTGCCGGGCGGAAAGACGAATTTAGCAGGGTTACCATCATCGCTCAGGCTCCAGCCGCCGAGGTCCGTGACAGCGGCGCCGCTATTATAAAGTTCCACCCAGTCGGGGTATGCGCCCCCATTAGCGACAGCAGAGACATTATTCGCCATCACTTCATTGATCACCAAAGCTGACGGAGCAACACTGCCCGGGGGCAGGCCAGGGGTGCCGTTCGGGCTGCTGCTGGCTTTCCAATTAGCTGGACTATCTGGATCGCCATTTACATCGATCAGTTCGAGCGAATAGCCGCGCCCTGCTGCAAGCGCAGGCCATCCGTTCGAAGGAAGGAAGTCCAACGAGAGCACGAGAATATTGTGTGAATCGAAAATCGAAATCTTTTCGCCCGAGTTTCGCAGCACGCCTGTATACCATCCGGCAACTGCCACGCCGGGATATGCAGCCTTCCATGCGTTTGTGTTCAGGGCAGGCGCAAGGACGATGCGATCGCCGCCATTGAGCAATGTTCCGGAAGGGAAGGTGAGAGTAATCCCGTTGAAATAGTAGCCGCTCAGATCAAGAGGAGTCGCGCCGACATTCTGGAGTTCGATAAACTCGTATGCATCGCCGGCTGGCGGGTTGTACATCAATTCCGTGATTCTTAAAGGTGTGCCCAATCCGCCAACGGTAGGGCGCTCCAGACTGTATTGTTCAGGACGCGAGCTTTCACGGTTACCGTGCTGTTCACAATCACCGGCGCATTCGTGTAGGCACGCGCAGTGGTGGCGACAGCTCCGGAGCCATAAACACGCGGATCGATTCCGTTGGTTGTGTAGTAAATCGTTCCGCTCCCGGCGGCGTTGGTCATATAGAGCGAATAGCCTGTCGGCACACGACCGCCCATTTGGCTGAAGGCGACTCCGTTGATCGCGGGATAAAGACTTCGTGATCGGAATTGAGTGAGGACATTGCTGCCGCGGACTGGGAAGTAGTTAAAGGAGGCCGCGCCAGAGTTTGCAATTCCGAGGAGGGAGTTAAGTTCCCGTAGCCACTGATCGTTCCTCGTGTACATGGCTCCCGTACCTGCGGTGGCGCCATAGTAACCGCCCCACCGGGCTGATTCTGCCACGATGGCGTTCGTGATCTCGGTAATCCGCTTCATGTAAAGGGCTGCTGGACGGTTCCGTTCCGGATGAGCGGGATCCCATGCCGGGTTGGTGGGATCCACCGACAAGACGCCGCCATTTACAAAATGCTTCTGGTAACGGTCTGCAAAGCGCAGTCGGAATTCCGCATTGTTCCGCAGTGCCGACCAAAGCTGGCCAGGACCGTTCGCATCTAACGCGTCGAATTTTCCGTAGTAGGTAGTCGATTTGAGGACATGTTCAGCGTCCCAAACGACGAACTTGTAAGTGCCTCCATTTCGGTTTCGCGCAGCGTACCAATTATGCTGCGGCCAGTCGTCATTGCCGATCCAAAGGTGAGCGATCATGTAGTCGATGAAATTATCCATGTCCAGGTACTGCTGGAGCGCCTCGTATTGCGAATTGTTGGCGAGGCCTGCGTTCGCAAGGCCCATCATGGAATTCCAGAAATTGGCATCACCCGCAACGACCTCGAAGCCGAAGGTGGTGTTTTTCATGACATCGTAGTCCTCCTTGCGTCCCCCGAAATGGCTGGCTGCCCACGATTCGTCGGTGCGGTCGTGCGCGTAATGCAAGCCCCAATAAAGTCCGTTCACATAAACATGGAAGAACTTCCCGTGAAACGAGGGCCAGCCCATGGCCAATTGCAAATCGGCAGAGAACTGGTCCCGCACCAACTGTGCGCGCGTTCGCTGGTCTTCGGGACTGCTCGTTCCGACGTAATGCCACCAGTAATTGATCCCGCCATCCAATACCATGGTGTCGTACTCGCTCACTGAAGTGTCCGGATAAAGAGGCCAATCCAGTTTGCCCGCACCATATTCGCCTTTGAATTGCATGCGGAATGAATGTTTGGGGTTCTTGTCCGGCTGGCGGCTCGAGCCTCCCTGGATTTGGACTCCGCAGTTCTGCTCCATCCCGGAAGAGGAACCATCAGGATAAATAATCTCGAATGAACTTGGCCGTTCCCAGCCGGGACCGCGGCTTTGCGGATGGCTATAAATTCCGTTTACCGGTCCGAAAAGTCCATCAATCGATGATGCGATCGAAATTGTAGGGACATCGACCAGCGCCTGGCGAATGACATTGCTATAGAGTGCGTTTGTTACGATCCGTGGATCCATCTGATAATAGGCGCGGGATCCGCTCACGACGGTGCCCGGCGTAGGTGTCCAAACATTCCCTGTCGGGTAACCAGTGGGAGCGGCGGGTTGCTGCAAAATCGACTCCACAAAGAAATAGCTGCGGGTCACAACGGTCGACGAGAGCAAATTGGTCTTGAACGCCGCGGCACGCAGAAGCGTTGTGCCGGTGATTGTCAGGGCGTTGGTATAATTCAATCCATTCGAGAGAGTCGGTTCGCTTCCGTCTGTGGTGTAACGGATCGCGGCTCCGGTAGTGGGAGTGGTTAGCAGCAACGTAAAGGGGGCATTGTAATATCCATGTGGCGCGCTGAAGTGAACTGGCGATGCAATACCGCTGATCAGGCTGTTACCATTCGTTGCACCCGGAGTCGCAACGGCAAAATAGCGGAAATTTCCGGCTGCGTCGTAGCCGTAGGAGTAATCGTTCCGTTGTTCGGGATAGGCGGGAGCAAACTCGGTAACAGCCTGCCGCGGCAGTTCGGGACCGAAGAGTCCCAGGTATTCTCCGTCACGAGCCAATTCGAAATTCGTATGCAGCCGGGCGCCTGGAATTCGCCGGTCTTTCGCTGACGCAAACACAACCAGGAATCGTCCGGGGCCGATATTTGTGGCCGGGAATGTCCATTGGCCGGGATTCGCGGGGTCATCGCTCAAAGACCAGCCTGTAAGGTCAACGGTGTTTGTACCCCGGTTATGGAGCTCAACCCAATCGCTGAATTGGCCGTCTTCGTCCTTAAGTCCGTTGGTGGAAATATTGGATACGAGAAACTCGTTCAGGACGACGTTTGCGGCGGGAGCAGTGGCGTTTAGCGTCAGACTCCAGCCGTTGCCGGCAAAGGGATTGCCGGACGCGTCAACAATTCCATGGCCCGCTGCCCATGAAAAATTGACGATTCCCTGAGCTGGCTCAGAAAAGCTGAAGAGATACGGTCCTGCACCGGAACCCGAAACGCTGGCCGATGGTTGGCCATTAATCTGAAGGTCGGCAGCATCAACGTTGAGGACTGGTTCAGAAAAAATGATTTCGACCTGATTGAGCCGCCGGACCGTTATTCCGGCGGGAGGACTGGTTCGTGAGATAGTCGGTGCTACAGAATCCACAAGGCCGTAGGTCCATGAGCCTCCCTCTTGAAAAGCGTTGCCGGCCTGGTCAGTAATTCCATGGTCCACATCCCAATAAAGGAAGACGGTTCCCGCGGGCGGTTGAGTGAACACGAAGGTGAAATTGGTGCCACCAATGCCAGTCACCGACGCGGCGCCGTCGCCATTGATCTGCAAATCATCTGGCTCGACTCCAACAACCGGTTCGCTGAAAACGAAGCTGATTTGTGTCAGATTAGAGACAGTGCTTCCCGGCGAGGGAATTGTTGAGATGGTAGTGGGCGGTGTTATATCCGCTGCTCCTGTCACAAAGGTGTAACAAAAGAATAAAAGCGCGAGGGCGCCCCGAAGGTACACAAAGCGAGTCATGGTGAACCCGGGTAGAGTAGCAATTTGGGAAGCCCTTGTGGAGCATTAAATTGCGGGCAAATCACTTTTCTAACGGCTGTCAGGAGTCCCTGAAATCGTAAGCGAGGGTTCCCCTCGACACGAGCCAACCGGCGGATAACATTCGGAGGTATCCGGGCCCGAAGTTTGCCTTCAAAGGAACTTGGAAATCAGGCGATTTAGAGGCTACTTCCTACGATCCGGACGGGCAAAATGTTTGAAGGATCTGAGGCTCTGTTTTATGGGCATTTCACCACTCTTTTCTGGTCGCTTAATTAACAACACGTTCCAGGCGGCAAGCTGCCTGGCGCTTGCATTCCTCTCAGCCCTACTGGCGCCCGCGAGCCTCGCGGATACGAACGACTGGTTCTCTTTCGCCCCTCCGGCAGACAGGTTTGTAGAGAGCCCGATCGACCTCCGCTCCCTTAACGAAGCGGCGGCCGGGGAGCAAGGGCCCATCGTTGTAAAGGATGGACATTTTGTCCACAGCGGCAACGGCGAGCCAGTGCGCTTTTGGGCGGTTAATGGTCCTCCTCAGGATGCCAAAGACCGCGCCGCTCTCCGCCGCACCGGCCGCATGCTGGCCAAGTACGGCGTCAATCTCGTCCGCCGTCACGGCGCCATCTTTGACAAGGATGGGGAAGTTGATTCGGCGGCTGTGAAGCGGGCGATTGCAATTGTCGAAGAAATGAAAGCCTCGGGAATCTACACCCACCTCTCGGTTTATTTCCCGCTGTGGTTGACCCCTCGAGCCGGCCATCCATGGCTCGAAGGATATGATGGCAAACATCATCCGTTCGCGGCGTTGCTCTTTAACACGAAGTTCCAGGAAAAATATCGTGAATGGCTGAAAGCACTTCTCACCACGCCAAGTGAAACGACGGGCAAAACATTGGTGGATGAACCTGCCGTGTTCGGTCTGGAACTGCAGAATGAAGACTCATTCTTCTTTTGGACTTTCAGCACCGAGAACGTACCCGATACCCAATTGCGGATCCTCGAGGCGCAATTTGCTCAATGGCTCGTCAAAAAATATGGCTCGATCGAAGCGGCGTTTGCCGCCTGGAAGAACCAGAAGGTCAAACGCGATGCACCTGCCGAGGGCCGTGTCTCGTTTCGTCCCCTTTGGAACATTTTCAATGAAAAATCGACGCGCGATAAGGACACAGCCGCGTTCCTGCTCGATACACAGACGAAGTTCTACCGCGACACGATTGCGTATGTTCGCAAGCTCGGGTTCAAAGGCCTGGTCACGCCGTCCAACTGGGCCACGGCCAGCCCCACCGTTTTTGGACCACTTGAGAAGCTGAGTTACACCGAAGGAGATTTCATCGATCGCCACGGCTATTTCGAGTGCAACCACAAGGGTGACAATGCGGCCTGGTCGATTCGGAACAATCACACGTATTCAGACCGGAGTGCGTTGCGTTTCGATGGTGCTGAACCCGGGAAACCCCGGGAATTCAGCCACCCAGTCATGGATCCGCATTATCAAGGGCTCCCTTCGATGATTTCGGAGACCACTTTTTGCCGCCCGAATCGTTATCGATCCGAGGCGCCTCTCTATTTCGCTGCTTACGGCGCACTGCAGGATAGCGATTCCATCGTTCATTTCGCACTCGATGGGAGTCGCTTCATCGTCAAGCCCGGCTTTTGGATGCAACAATGGACCCTTGTGACACCTGCGATGATGGGGCAATTTCCGGCGGCGGCCCTGATTTACAGGCGCGGTCTGATTTCAGCTGGCAAAGTTCTTGCCGAAGTTCACTTAAACAAAGGCGACTTGTTGCAGCTCAAAGGAACCCCTTTGCCACAGGATGCTTCTCTCGATGAATTGCGTCTCAAGGATGTGCCAACCAGCCGCGAATTAAAACCTGGGCAGCGGATCGATCCGCTCATTCATTACGCCGGGAAAGTTCTGGTCGATTTCACCACTGAGCCTTCCACCGCGAAGCTCGCTGATCTCAGCCGACTCATCGATCATGACGGCAAAACGATTTCGAGCAGTACCGAGGAATTGCGCCTCGATTACGGAAAAGGTCTCCTCACTCTTAATGCTCCGCGCTCGCAGGGCCTCAGCGGGAATTTGAAGGCTGCCGGCAAAGCGGAGCTAAAGGATCTCACGATTGCAAGCGACCTTGACCTCGGCCATATCGTCGCCATCTCACTGGATGATCAACCGCTTTCGATCGCGCGCCGGATTCTGCTCCAAGTGATGTCGGAAGAACGCGAGACAAATCAAAAGACCGAGGAAGTGCGTGATGGGGTGAAACGCCTCCTCAATATCGGGACCGATCCCTGGCAGGTAAAGGAGCTTCAGGGAACAGTTCGCTTCAAACGCCCCGCATCAACGCGAGTGAAGATCACACCTCTGGATTTTAATGGCTACCCAGCGGGGGAGGCGATCAGCGGTCCTGAGATCAAGCTGCAGCCGAACACGATCTATTATTTGGTTTCGGTGGAGAATTAGCAGGTCTGCGCGTGTCTGTCGGCTGCAACGCGCAATTCACCCGGTTAGTAAGTCAAGAGTTGGAGCAGTTCGATGCCGTGTGAGGTGAGCTGCCAGCGGCCGCGCTGATTGGTGACAAGGCGGCCGCAGGGATTGTCCTGATGCTCGCGCTGATTGACGGAGAGAAGGTGGAAGCGGTCTTTGGTCTTGACCTCGGAGGCGGCCCTGGGAGTGAGCTGAAATGGAATGCCGTTGAAAGTCAACGCCAGTTCGTAGGCTGCCACGCCCTCTTTTTCTGCGAGCGGATTCGGCCGCACAAGCATCGGGTAGCGGCGCAACCAGGAGAAGTTCGTTTGGCGGACGAGGATCCGGCAAAGTTCAGTCTGGCTGGTGAGAAGCTGTCGCAGGCTGAAATGGAGAGCATTGTGTTGGGCGATGAGAACGGCGCGGGGATCGATTCCGACGAGATTTTTTCCATTCCAATCGCCGTGATCGTTTCTTTCTCCTGGAATGGCGCTCTTATGCCACGCGGCATAGCGCTCGTTCATGACGAAATCCAACTCGAAATGAACGTGCGCTCGATCAATGCCGATTTTTTGTTTTGTATTCGAAGTGCGACCCATCGTAGCGATGATTTCACCAGCCTTGACGGAGTGCCCACTGGCGAGCCCGGGACGGACCTCCCGCAGGTGCGCGTAAAGCGAACAGATCTCCATACCATCGATCTGGTGCCGAAGGATGATATAATTTCCGTAGTTCGAAAGAGAAGGCTGGGTGTTGACGTAAGCGACGGTGCCATCGGCAGTGGCCATGACGGAGTCGGTTGGTTCGTTGTGCCGGTCACGTTGAAGGCACTTGATGTCGAGACCTTCATGCAGTTGCCATCCCTCGGTCCGGACACAACCGAACGTTCCGCTGATCCAGGTTTTGCCGGGTGTGGGAACGAAGAATTTGTCCTCGTGACCAGCTTCGTAAATTGCCTGATTAGCGGTGGGCAACCGAAAAATATCAGACGCTGTGATCGGCAAAGATGTCCCAAAGAGCAGGGAGAGAAGGGGAAGGATCGACCTGGACCGATGTTTTCGGGTGGCTTCGGCAGCCATCCCCGCTCTCGCCCAGGCGCGAAAACCTGTCATAATGCAGGCAACTTCCATCAAGCCGATCTACTGCAATTCCTTTGCCACATTGTTAAGGCCAAGCACGATACGGTCGGCTTCAGCGCGAGTGGCGTCCGGAGTGAAGACAAGTGTGCCGTCCGTAATGCGTTTGGTGAAGACCGGGGCGGCGAGCCAGCGGGTCTCTCCGAATTGGCTGCCGATGGCGACGCGGCGGCCTTTGTTCGCTGTCGAGTATTGTTCGAGGAGCCAGGTGCCTTTCTGATCGAACTGCAGAAAAATAGCGAATCCCCCCATGACATCGAGCACGGAAGCGCTCTTCAAATAATGCTCTGTGAGGAATGGATCCTTCTCGACATTCACGAAGATGGGATTATCACGATTGATGAGGACGCGGGAATTCCGATCGGTCCCGTCCGCGCCGACTTCCAGGTGCAAACGAATGGTGCTGGCCTCTTTCTTTTTTCCGAGCGATTTGCAACCGGTGCTGCAGAGCAACATCGCCAGGGCGAAAAGCAAATAGGTGTTGAAGAGCCGCAAGCCAATCCGCATATTGCCGCTAAAGCAACTGCAACAGGTTGGCAAAGTAAAGAGACTTTATGGGCAAACAGCATAACAAAGTTCAGAAACGAAAGCGTCGCGCGAGCTATCTGAAGCGCAAAAAAGAACGCGTTAAAACGAAGAAAACCAAAGCCTGAGTTTTCGGTTTCAGCTCTGAACGGCCACTGTCGAAAGGCGGTGGCCTTTTTCTTTGCAGAAACGCGGAAGAATTCGCAGTGGGACAAAGTTTTCGTGAAAAATGTTATTCACCGCGGGCAAAATAGTTATCCACAGTGTCGCGAATCTCGCGAAATACGGTGTGTTCCCTTGAGTCGTTGCGTGAATAACCTGTGCACAAGGTTTTATTGCGAAAAGGGCGATTTTTCTTATGCTGTGATCAGTTCATTGAAAGAACTGAAACGGCCGGTGCAAGCCGGAAAAACGTTTCAGGATAATCCCAGGTGACTGGGGAAAGGTTGAATGAGGCTGGTTTGTTCAACCCCTCTGGACGGCGTTCTTCGGAACGCGCGGTGGAGGCAGGATTCACCAGTTCCTCTGGCGGTGTTCGCGCATCGTCAGTAACGCGAAATTCAGGAACTGAGCGGCGAGGAGCGAAAAAGAAACCGCGCCAAGCCGAGTAAAGTACTTCAGGCTGGTTTCAGGTCTGAGGGAATCGCAGTTACCCAGAGGGTAAACGGTTGCTACTGTTGAGCCAGCACGGGCTGCATGACTCTGGCGGTTCGAAAGAATCTGCCAAATGAAAGACGCTGAAAAGCGAGACAAAGTGAGCATGCGGATCGGGGAAGCCCAGGGCCATGGCAAGGGCCCACCTTCCGTACGCCGGCGATGTGGAAAAACACACCGCTGGCTTGTGAGCGAAATGCAACCTGAGAGGTAAGAGGTCAGACCCGTGGCACTGGGCCAACGCACTGCAAAAGCGGTGGCCGACCCAGCGCTAAATGGTAAAGACGCGGATCGGAGCAGGTCACAACCGTGTCTTCACCTGGTTCGCCAGCTGGCGCTGCAAACGCCAGTAGAAACGAGCCAAGAGGCCTCACTCAAAATCCAACCAACCGTAAGGGGTTGGACGGCCCTGCTATGAGGCCGCAATTCCGCTTGCCGTGGAGAATAGCGTCGGGAAGCCGGCAGCCTATCAGGCGCCAAATGCCGGCACGGGAAAGAGAGTGTGGCGAGCTCCCATCCCCCACTTTAGTCCCCACCGGGCGAAAGCCTGGTGGGGATTATTGTTTTTTAGGGGTAATGGCCTCCCTAGAAAACGCTTGCGGGGGTCAAAGTGGTAGTGCCAAGCTTTGGACGGAGTTTTAAAAGGAATACGTTATGCAGACTCAGGGCCGGATTTATAACAATATCATCGAAACCGTTGGCAACACACCTTTGGTGCGCCTAAACAAAGTCACTGCTGGATTGCCGGCAACAGTTCTTCTCAAATGCGAGTTTTTTAACCCGCTTGGAAGCGTCAAGGATCGTATCGGCATGTCGATGATCGAGGACGCGGAAAAGCGCGGAGTGCTCAAGAAGGATACTGTTATTATCGAACCGACGAGCGGCAATACCGGGATCGCCCTGGCTTTCGTTGCTGCTGCCAAGGGTTACAAGCTGATCCTGACGATGCCCGAAACGATGTCGCTGGAACGCCGGACATTGTTGGCAATGCTGGGGGCGAAATTGGTTTTGACGCCAGGGACTGAAGGAATGAAGGGGGCGATTGCCCGGGCCGAGCAACTTGCCAAGGAAACACCTAACTCCTGGATTCCGCAGCAGTTCGAGAATGCATCCAACCCTGAGATTCACAAGAAGACGACTGCGGAAGAAATCTGGCGCGATACGGATGGCAAGGTGGATATCCTGATATCTGCAGTAGGCACGGGCGGGACGATCACGGGTTGCTATGAAGTGATCAAGCCGCGTAAGGCTTCGTTTCAGGCCATTGCAGTTGAACCGAAGGACTCACCGGTGATCTCACAAACACTGGCTGGTCAGCCGCTCAAACCGGGCCCGCACAAGATCCAGGGGACGGGCGCGGGCTTCGTGCCAAAGAATTTGCACCTGAAGGACGAGAAAGGGAATCCGCAGATCGTGGAATGCATCCAGGTGAGCAACGATGATTCTTTCGCGATGGCGCGCCGCCTTGCGAAGGAAGAAGGAATATTGGCCGGAATCTCGACGGGCGCGAATGTCGTTGCTGCAATTGAGGTGGCGAAAAGGCCGGAGAATAAAGGCAAGATCATCGTAACGATTGCCTGTTCGACAGGTGAACGTTACCTGAGCACAGCCCTCGCCGCGGAAGCCAAAGCAGAAGTGGGGGGATAACGTCCGCGCTATTTCGGTTTCGCCGTTGAATCGGTCGCGAGCGGCAGCCATATCCGCACGAGGCCATGGTGTCCGATTTTCGGCGGCTCGACCTGGAGCCGGCCCTCGTGGACTTCGATCACTTTTCGTGAAACGGTGAGGCCTAATCCCAAGCCGACATTTCGCGTCGTATAAAACGGCTCCGGAACCCGTTTGGCAGCTTCAGGAGTAAAGCCTTCACCGGCATCGGCGATGGCGATTCGGACCCA
>Ga0193692_1000126_pt1 | contig 17857 bp, 17 predicted proteins | sample L3a1metaG_FD_144917 | JGI IMG/M metagenome (GOLD analysis project Ga0193692, IMG submission 144917) | Soil microbial communities from a riparian zone of the East river system, Colorado, United States - L3a1 | ecosystem: Environmental > Terrestrial > Soil > Riparian zone | place: USA: East River... | reverse complement strand
TTGCGGCGAGCGAGCTGCGTCGAAACGAAAAGCTTAGCCAGGAGAAGACGGTCTCACCGCAGGAATTGGAACAAGTGCAGTGGCGAGAAGCGGCTGCGTCGCGGGAGGCGGCCGCAGCCGAAGCCTCCTTGCGTCAGGCGGAAGCAGAGTTGCTGGAGTTCAGCGCGGGCACGAACAGCACCCGGGCTCCTGTGGAATTAAGGGCGCCGGTTTGCGGGCGGGTCCTAAAAGTATTCGAGGAAAGCGCCCGGCCGGTGACTGCGGGAATGCCGCTGATGGAAGTCGGCGACCCGACGGACCTCGAAGTGACGATCGAAGTGCTGTCGCGCGACGGTGCGATGATTCGGCAGGGCACGCCGGTTGAACTCGAGCAATGGGGCGGCGCTGAACCGCTCAAGGCGAAGGTGCGCTTTGTGGAGCCGGCAGCATTTACGAAAGTGTCGGCGCTCGGGGTTGAAGAGCAGCGCGTGAATGTAGTGGCCGATCTGCTCGCGCCGCCGCGAGAACGACCAGGCGTAGGCGACAACTTTCGGGTGGAAGCGCGCATTATCACCTGGGAAAGTCCGCGCACTCTCAAAGCGCCGAGCGGGGCGCTGTTCCGTCGCGGTGACCAATGGCACACTTACCTGATCGAAAATGGCCGCGCGCATTTGCGGGCGATTAAAGTCGGGCGCTCCAGCGGCGTGGAAACGGAGATTCTCGAAGGATTGAAAGAAGGCGACGAAGTGATCCTTTATCCGGGCGACAGGATCAAAGAGGATTTGCGGGTGAAAGTGGTTAAGATCTGATGAGCTGTTCCGTTACGCGCACAATCCCGCCTCTATTCGTCTTGTTTGCCCTCTGCATTCTTCACCCGACCATAGCCTGGTCTGCGGATCACGGATTCGCAGCCGAAATTCGCAAAGGCGAAGAATTTTTGGCGAAGCTGTTCGAGCCGGGCCTCGATCTTCTGCCGGAATATAAGGGAGCCAAAGTTTATTGGTTGTATCACGACAATTACCTGGCTGCGAAACTCCTTGAACCATCGCACCCCGACCTGGCGCGCCGAATTCACTCCTCGATCCATCGATTTGGCGTGGAGCAATCGGGCAAAATAGAACTGCTCTTCGGCGAAGCAAAGAAGCCTGTCCCGTTCCGAACTTACCAGTTGCTCGAAGTGACCAATGTTTCTGGAAAGATTATCAAGACCGAGCGCGTCACGAACAATCTGTTAAAGGGGTGGGAAGCGTATTCGGATCTTCTCCTCATGGCGGCCATTGCGCAGGCGAAAAGCGAGCCGCGGGAGGCGAGAACGAATTACCATCGGGCCCTGCAACTCTGGGACGGCCACGGTTTTGCCGATCCGGCACAGAAAAAGAGCGGCATCTATGCAACTTACAAGCTCGCACTTGCGATCATCGCGGCTGATACCCTTGGTGAATCACTGCCGTTTCGAGCCGGAACGATTGAACAGCTTAAACGGTTGCAGTCAGACTCTGGTGGCTGGATCACAGATTACACTTCGACCGGCACCGCACATGGGCTGGCTAATGTGGAAACAACCTGCATTGCCCTGCTTGCGTTGAAACGGAGGTAGTCGGAGGCCTTTCCTCATTGGCAACGCTTTTGCTGAGTCCAGATGCGGAGCATGTGGACAATCCTGAAACACAAACTGGCCAAGCTGGGATGTCTCTTTCTGATAGCTTTGCAGATGATCGCGGTGACGTTCACCGCGAGGATGGTCCTCCGTCACCTCCATTACAGCGAACAGGAAAGCGCGAGTTTCGCCGATCGAATAGGTGAGTACGTGGGCAAGGGCGTCTTTGGCCTTTTCGTATTTTGTGGGTTTATTTTTCTTGGTCTCCAACTGAAGGCCGAACTCAAAGCACGCCAGAAGCAGCCACCGCCACTGCCGGTGCTCCCTCAGAAAAGCCGTCCCGAACCGCCGCTTCTCCCGCGGCGCTGATTCGGATCAGAGCTCGAAATCAAAAACCACTACCGAATCGATGTGCGGCATAGCGGCAGTCATGAACCGCTGATGCTCGGGGTGGGGAATGTAGGCATCGCGCGCGGTTGCATTCTCAAAGGTCATCACGAAACCGTGTGTGTAGCCCTGGTTCTTCCCTTCGGGACTGTTATTGGCTCCGCTCACGTAGTCCTCGATCCCGGGAACCGTCTCCGACAGGTCCATGAGATCCGAAAAAACTTTTTCGATCTGTTCGTCGGAGGTGCCGTCCTTAAATTTGAGAAGCGCGATGTGTTTGATTTTGGCCATAATGAACTGTTCCCTGGTTCCTGAAATTATTTCGCGGCCAAGGCACTTTCGATCGCCCCAGTGACTTGCGCCGAATCAGGTTTTGCAGCGGAATCGAACCGTTTGAGGATTTTTCCGTCTTTCCCAATGAGAAATTTGCCGAAGTTCCACTTCACATCGCCGGGGTAGGGAGAGGTCTTGCCGGAAAGGGCGGTATAAAGCGGATGCTGTTCTGGGCCTTTGACGTGGAGTTTGTCGAACATCGGGAAGGTGACGTGATATTTGGACGAACAGAATTCCTTAATATCGTTATTCGAGCCGGGCTCCTGCGCGCCAAAATCGTTGCAGGGAAACCCGAGGACTTCAAAACCCTGGTCCTTGTACTTCTGGTGGACCGATTGGAGGGCTTCATATTGCGGTGTGTAACCGCACCGGGAGGCGACGTTGACGATCAACAACACCTTTCCTTCGTAAGCCTTGAGAGACGTTTCCTTGCCATTGATGTCCTTCAGCGGAATTTCGGCGAGCTTCTGTGCGCTATGCGCTCCGACCACACCGAGGCAGCCCAGCAAAGCAAGTACAACCAGTAATTTCATGCGCGGCAGTATCTTCAGAGCCGCCAAAGGATGTCAATGTGGAGTTGGCAGGTTTCTTGGCCGAATGCGGGACGAGAGTTAGGGCACGCGATAGGCTAACGTGTGGTATCTTGGGGGAGCCGGCATGGGCTGGCAAAACCTAAGGAGATGACGCCCATTTATGAAGAAAACGCTCGTGATTGTCGCTGATTTGGGGAATTTCAAAGCGTATTATTGGGATGCCGACCCATTCCACAGCCATCCCCGGCTGGAAATGATCAACTCTTTTGAAGTTATTGAGGCGCGGGGAAAGAGGGCGAACACGCTGACGACCATGGAAAAGGGTTCAACGAAGCAAGCAAGCCATTCGAAAATGAGCGCCACCGGTTCGGACGGCGAGCAGCACAATATGCATTTGGAAAAGCGGCGGCGTGTTATCCGGGAAACCGCTTGCCTTATTGCCGATTTCCTAAAGGACAGGCAGGTGGAGCGATGCTTCATGGCCGCACCCGAGCAGATCAATCATCAGCTGGTCGACAGCATCGCCCCGGATTTACGACGGAAGATCGAGAAAAACCTCGTGTTGAATCTCACACAGGTGGACAAAGGAGAAATCATCGACCATTTCGCGGATCATCGCGCCTTCAGCCAGCCGCAGCCAAGCCGATGATTATCTGAATGGGGTTCCCAACCGGTGCGCCAGAGCGGCCGCCGGTCCCGCGTGAAAGTTGCATTTAAAACAACTGCAAGTACTCTCTCCCGAACATGCATAAACCGGAGAAGCCTCCGCCAGACCCTGAATTGCGCAAACGCGTCCAGGAGCTGATTTCGTATAAAGGCGGCGGCCACAATGAAGATCTGGTGGCCGACGTCATTGAGAATGCGCTCAAGCTGCTCAAGGACGTTGAGGCTCGCGGCGACGTGCGGGTGATCCAAACGGCGGTTCGCGAATTGCGCTATGCCTACCGGATGTTTGCGCCGCACGCGCAGGTGAGGAAAGTGACCATGTTCGGTTCGGCGCGCACGCTTCCGACCAAAGCCGAGTATCTGCAGGCGGTGGACTTCGCGCGCAAAATTGCCCACGAAGGCTGGATGGTAATAACCGGGGCAGGCCCGGGCATCATGCAGGCGGGTCATGAAGGGGCGGGCCTGGAGCGAAGTTTTGGCGCGAACATTCGGCTGCCCTGGGAACAAAGCGCAAACCCGATCATCCAGGACGATAAAAAGCTGATCACCTTTAAATATTTCTTTACGCGCAAGCTGACCTTCCTGCGGCATTCGGACGCGATTGTTCTGTTCCCCGGCGGGTTTGGGACGATGGATGAAGGCTATGAGGCCTTGACGCTGATGCAGACAGGGAAAAGCCGCATCATGCCGCTGGTTCTCATGGACCGGGAAGGGGGCGCGTATTGGCGGACCTGGGACAAACACATCCGCGAACACCTGCTGCGCAACCAATTTATCTCACCGGACGACCTGCACCTCTACCATGTGACCGATAGCACGGACGACGCGGTGCGGCTGATCACGCGGTTCTACCGGAATTATCATTCGATGCGCTTCGTGCATGAATTGCTGGTGATCCGGCTCAAGCATCCGCCCTCGCAGTACGCAATCGATGGATTGAACGAGGATTTCAAAGATATCATTTCCGGGGAGAAGATCCATATCATCGAGCCGACACCCGAGGAGCGCGAAGACAACCAATACTTGGAATTGCCTCGGATCGCGTTCGGGTTTAATCGCCGTGATTATGGACGACTCCGGCAATTGATCGATGTCCTCAACAGCTTCTGATCCGGCGGAGGACGCGCTGAAGCTTCGCGAGCAGTTGGGCGATCTTCTTGGCGCGGACGCCGTTATTTCACGCCCGGAAGAATTGCTGGTCTACGAATGCGATGCATACACGCTCGAGAAGCGGCTGCCCTCAGTGGTTGTGCTTCCGCGGAGCGTGGAAGAGGTCGCTGCCATCGTTAAACTTTGCGCGGCTCATAAGACGCCGATCATTCCGCGCGGCGCAGGCACGAGCCTGAGCGGGACCGTTCTGGCGGTGACCGGGGGCGTAATGATTGCGCTGACGCGCATGACGAAAATCCTCGAGATCGATTACCGGAATCGCCGGGCTCTTGTTGAAGCAGGATGCGTGAACGCATGGGTCACGAATGCCGTGAAGAGTCGCGGGCTATTTTACGCACCCGATCCTTCGAGTCAGCCAGCCTGTACGATCGGCGGGAATGTAGGAACCAACTCAGGCGGCCCCCACACGCTCAAGTACGGAGTGACAACCAATCACATTCTCGGTTTCGAAATGGTTTTGCCGGATGGAGAGATCGTCTGGCTCGGCACACGGCCGGGCGACGGTGAGGATGTGGAGGGATACGATTTGCGCGGGGCAGCGATTGGAAGCGAAGGGATGTTCGGAATCGTGACGCGTGTTCTGCTCCGGCTCGTTCGCGCGCCCCAGGCCTACCGCACGATGCTCGGTGTGTATGAAACGGTCGACGATGCGAGCCAGACCGTGAGCGACATCATCGAGGCCGGGATCGTTCCGGGGGCGCTGGAGATGATGGATCAATTGATTACGCAGGCCGTGGAAGCCGCTTATGGCTTCGGTTTTCCTTTGGACGCAGGCGCGGTGCTGATCGTCGAATTGGATGGTTTAGCTGTCGATCTGTCGAGTCAGGCGGAGCAGGTGGCGGAGATTTGCCGGCGGAACAAAGCCCGGGAAGTTCGGGTCGCGAATTCTGAACAGGAGCGGGCCGATTTATGGAAATCGCGCAAGCGCGCTTTTGGCGCGATTGGCCGGTTGAGCCCCAACTTCATCACACAGGATGGTGTCGTTCCGCGGTCCAAACTTCCGGAAATGATGGAGTTCATCCGGCAATGCAGCAGCAAGTATGGACTTCGCATCCCGAACGTTTTCCATGCTGGTGACGGCAATATCCATCCCTTGATCCTCTACGATGAACGCGATGCAGACCAGGTGCGGCGGGCTTTGAAGGCCAGCGATGATATCCTCGGAAAGTGCGTGGATTTGGGAGGCAGCGTCACCGGTGAACATGGGATCGGCGTTGAAAAAATCGATTTCATGGCCCGCCAGTTTACGCCTGACGATCTGGAGGCGATGCGGATGTTGCGCAAGGTGTTTGATCCCGAGCAACGGTGCAATCCACACAAAATGTTTCCGGGCTCGAAGCGTTGCGCGGACTTTGCCCCTCGTAAGCAAATTTCTGCTTAGCTCTCGAATCGGTAACCGATATCCCGAATGGTAACGACATGGGCCGGATGATGGGGATCATCTTCTATCTTGGCGCGCAGGGTCGTGACGCAACGGTCGACGCTGCGATCGCTCACCGCGATTTCATTTCCCCAGACGGCGTCGAGAATCTGGTCCCGCGTTAGCGCTCGTCCGGGATGGCGGAGGAAGAATTCCAAAAGGCGAAACTCTTTGGAAGTAAGGGACAGCTCCTCGGTTCCGCGGAGGCATTTGCGGGCTGTGAAATCGAAAGTGCAATCACCAAACTGCACCAGACCCTCGGGCACAACTTCGCGCCGCCGCAGGAAGCCTTTGGCACGGGCCAGCAATTCGCGAATGCTGAACGGCTTGGTGACATAATCGTCGGCGCCTAATTCCAGGCCGCGAACGATGTCTTCCTCCTGCCCTTTGGCAGTGAGCATAATAATCGGCATAGTGAGCCCCTTTGCGCGCACGAGCCGACAAATCTCGTATCCATTCATGCGAGGCAGCATGATGTCGAGGAGGAGCAGGTCGGGCGGATTTGCCAGGATGGCAGAAAGGCCTTTGGGGCCATCTCGATAAAGGTCGACTCGATAGTTCTGAGCTTCGAAATTGTCCTTTAATCCGCGCTGAAGAGCGAGGTCATCTTCGATGATAACAATCGAAGGACGGTGCATCAGCCGAGCGCTTTCTGTTCCGCGACCGGCTGGCACGATGACACGGGAACTGAAACCCGAAACACACTGCCGGCGCTAGGCTGGCTTTCGACCCAGATCCTGCCCTGGTGAGCGGAGACGATATATTGAGCGATGCTCAATCCAAGGCCACATCCACTTCCTTTCCGGGAGAGACTTTGATCGACCTGATAGAAACGCCGGAAAATGTTTTTGCTCTCGTGCGACGAAATGCCAATGCCATGGTCTTTCACCCAAAAGACAACGTTTCCATTTTGTGCCTGCGCGCCCAGGACAATGTGCTTGATGTCATCCGAAAACTTCCAGGCGTTATCGAGGAGATTGACGAGGACGGTGGTGAGCGCATCGGGATCAGCCAGTATCTGCGGGAGTTGAGGGTCGACCTGCAGATCAAAGCGACAACCGTCAAATCGCTCGCCCATCGCCTGCACCGCGCCATCGATCACCTGCCGAGCCGGGACCTGCGTAAAATGGAAAGTGAATTTCTTTCGTTCAATCCGGGAGAACGAAAGGAAATTATGAATCACACGGCTGAGACGCTCATTTTCCTGCGCGATCAACCCGAGATAATCACGGACAGTTCTGTCATCGAGATGAGGCGAATCGAGCAGTGTATCGACGAGCACTCGCATGGATGAGAGGGGCGTTTTGAGTTCATGCGAAACGGTGGCCGCGAGGTCGTTCTTCAACCGGGCGACGGTGGCCTGGCGGCGCAGAACGCGCATAGTGATGAAAGTGAGCACGGCGACCACGCCTATCACGACCAGGCCGGACCAGAGATAGATGCTGACACCCTGGCGAGCCGTGGTGTTAAACAGGTTCTGATCCTTGAGCGAGAGGGCCAGCCGCCACCCGGGCATCAGCGGTCCAGCCGGCAACGATGCAAATGCGGCGTCGCCGTCGGCGGTTGGAGGGAGAAGGGCGAATTCTGTGTCGGAAGGTAAACCGTTGGTCGCCATCTTTGTTAATTGCGCCACGAGGGTGAAGGTGCGAACCAACCCGACGACGCGGCCATGCTGCGCCGTGGCAAACTGCCAGACATCCCTGACCGGCGTCGGGCGCAGGGTCGAATCTCTTTCGATGGAAAAACTGCGGTCCTGAAACTGCGCGGCCAATTCCTCGGCCGTTAAGGTGGGGAAGTCGCCGTGCTCGGGCGAGAGTCGTTGGAGTTCATGCATGAGAAAGCGGCGTTGAGTAGCCGCAAGCCCCGCAGTTTCGTAATCGAGGAGACGCGCTCGCAATGCCGTTGCGATGGAGAGGAAATCGGGCGCGGTGCGATTGGTGATCAATTCCAGCGCCATCAATTCGAGGTTCGGCGCAATCAGGCGGCCCTGACGATCGACAGCCAGATTGTAACGGTTGGTGGCAAGAAGATGGCGGATAACCGGGAGTGCGTCGTCGGCTTTTCCTGCCTGGTACAGGGTTCTCGCTTCGGCCTGGAAAGCCCGCGCTGCCGAGTTGATGTTGGTCGTTTCTCGCGCCAGCGCATCGTACTCTTTTGCGGCCGCAAGCAACTCCTTGCGTGAGTATTCGAGTTGGCCCGCATCGGTCCAGCGCCGATTCAACTCAACAGCGTCGACGGCATTGATTGAAGGACTGTTCGGGTAAAGCAGTTGTCCATTCTGATCGAGGATGAGCACGCTATCGATCTCTCCGGACGCGACGCAGCGGCTGAATGCAGCTGAAGCGTTTCCGGTGCGGGCGAGGTTTTCCAGGTCCGCGATTGAATTGGTCCAGTATTGCTGGAGGCGCTCCCTGGAAATCGACAGGTGAGCGCGATAAACTTCGGCAAGTTTTTGCTGCACTGCGAAGCGCTCATTACGCATTGCAGCAGTCATGAACCAGACGAGAGCAATTGCCGGCGCGAGCACAGCCACCAGCAGCAGGAAGACGGGCCAGAGATCATGGGAGTCTCCGGAACGGGCCGATGTTTTAAACCATCTCAAATGAGCTTTGTCCTCGTGCCGATTTCCCGCTCACGGCTTCGGGTCGGATCCTTCGTGGGTTATTTCGGTGACAGCTGAGTTATGGCCCAATTCAATGCTTTTGTCAGTTGCCGATCATCGAACGGCGCAGATGGCTTTTGATTTCCATTTAATATCCCTCGTTGTGTTTGGTCTTTGAGGTATTGCGCCACTTCCCCCTCCGTGACTTTAACCTCGTAGCCCTCATCCGGCTGCACGCCCCAATCTTCGGAGTCTTTGGCATCCGGGTAGCGGTTCACTGCTTTCCCACTCGGCCGGAAATAAGAGGCCACTGGAATTTTCAATGCTCCCGATCCACCTTTGAGCGGCACGATGCTCCGCACGATCCCCTGACCGAACGTACGTTCGCCAATGATCACGGCCCGTTTGTGATCCTGCAGGCAGGCGGCGATGATCTCGGCAGCGGATGTTGTATGACGGTTCACGAGGACCGCCATGGCAAAGCCGGAGAACGTTCCTTCCGGGTGAGCTTCGTAGATTTGGTCTCCGGAACGACCTTTCACCGTCAGGATCGTTCCGCTTTCAATAAAAAGATCGGAAATCGCCACTGCCTCCGAGAGCAGCCCGCCGGGATTGCTCCGCAAATCGAGAATCAAAGCCTTCATGCCGCGTGTAGTGAGTTCGCCGAGCGCTGAGCGCATCTCGCTGGGACTTAGCTTTGCGACCTCGGTGAGGCGGATATAGCCAATCTTGCGGGAGTCATCGAGCATGAACTCCCAGGTGGCGTCGCGCTTGTAGTGATCGCCTTTGACACTCGATAGCCGGATTTCGTCACGAACCAACTGGAGATCGAGCAAATCCCCCGGGTCGCCGCGTTTAAGCCCGAGCGTGACGGGCGAACCGGCCGGTCCGCGCAAGAGGCCGACCACAGACGCGATTTTGTCGGGTGCCGGCTTTCCGTTGATAGAAACGATCCGATCTCCGGGCAGAACCCCCGCTTTGAGTGCCGGTGAACCGGGTAATGCGGAATCGATCACCATCTCTCCACTCTCCCGGTCCACCTTGAGAACCACCCCGATCCCAACGAGCCGCTGTTCGAGCCCCACATTGAGTTGGGCAACCTGCTCAGGAACTCCATATCGTTCGGACGAAGACCGGTACTGGAATCGAGTTTGCCAATAATGGCACGAATGGCTGTCTCCATCAGTTCACTCCGATCGATCTCGCGAAAATAGTTTTGTTCGATTTGCTTGATGATCTCCTCCAGCAAACCGGGCATTTGCCCTTCGACGAGGGCCAGGAGCTTGTCCTTATCGGGGAACTCCTGAGTGATATGTTGGAGTGCTGAAATGGCCTGAGGCTTGTGGCCGAGCTTCAATTCGCAAAGGCCGAGCCGCAATTGCGCCTGGGCCACGATTCCGCGGCCGGCACCCGGATTATCCACGATCTGCTGGTAGAGCTGGACGGCCGAGTCCAGGTCGCCCCTGGTTTCCTCGGCGTAAATCCCCTTCTCCAGCAGTTCAGTAGGAGAAGCCGCCTGAGCCTGTTGAAGGAAGAAGGCAAGAGCCGCGGCGCACGCAATAGCGGTTCTCGTTTTGTTGAGGTTCAAAAGCATGAACAATGCGAACGATGTCATCTTCATGGCCATTGTTCTACGAGATCAATGTTACCGAATTATTACCGGAACTGTGTTTTTTGGGGGGTATGGCGGGTAGTCAAACGGCTGAGCCGATGGCTTGCCGATAATCGCGGATCCCGGCGGCATCCATTTTTTGGATCAACCCCCGGACGATGGATTTTGCGATTGCCGGCCCCTCGTACACCAATCCCGTGTAAACTTGAATTAAGGAGGCACCCGCGCAGATTTTTTCCCATGCGTCCTCCGCAGAGAAGATACCGCCCACGCCGATGATAGGGAGCTTGCCCTGAGTTTGTTGATAAAGGTGGCGGATGATTTCGGTGCTGCGCGCGCGCAAGGGTGCTCCGCTGAGGCCGCCCGTTTCTGTGTAAATGCGAGCCGAGTCCGGATCAGCTGAATCGGGTCGAGCGATGGTTGTATTCGTCGCGACGATTCCGGCGATGTTACGAGGAGCAACGAGCGCGAGGATTTCATCGAGAGCCTCGAACGATAAATCCGGGGCGACTTTCACGAGGATCGGCTTTGGCTTAACGAGATTCTGCTCCTGTAACGCCGTGAAGATTTCGTCTAGGGCCGCTTTGTCCTGAAGTTGGCGGAGATTCGGCGTGTTCGGAGAACTGACGTTCACCACAAAAAAATCCGCGAGCTCCCGCAGTAAGCGAAAGGAGCTGGCATAATCTTCAGCGGCCTTCTCGAGAGGCGTGATTTTGGATTTGCCCAGGTTTACTCCCACCGGATGTTTCGGCCATAATTTCGCGGCGCGCCAACGTGCCAGCGCGGCCGCGAACACCTCGGCGCCCGGGTTGTTGAATCCCATCCGATTAATCAGCGCGCGATCGGCGACCGCCCGGAACATTCGGGGAGCCGGATTCCCGGGCTGTGGATGCCATGTAACACCGCCCAATTCGCTGAATCCAAAGCCCAGGGCCTTCCACACAGGGACGGCGGCGGCCGCTTTGTCCATGCCCGCGGCCAAACCGACCGGATTCGGAAAACTGAGCCCAAAAACGTCCACGGGCAGCGATGGAGCTGCGAATAGCTGTTCGGTCAGCTCAAGCAAGGTGGGTGAGTGGCTAATGCGGCCGAGAAAGCGGATTGTGAAGTTATGGATGGCTTCGGAATCGTGCCAGAAGAGCGCGGGACGAAGACAATGCCGATAGAACCATGTCACTGGGGCGTATCAAAGGTGTGCGCGGATCAAATGTCAAATGGGTGCTGTCATCGAGGCAGAGCAAAGCATTGCGGAGCGGAGGCGTAACATTATAATTGAAGAATGATTCGGCTCCCCTGGTTAACAACAGTCCCGCTGGCAATGGCCGTCGTCTTTTTCGTAGCCATGCGATCGAGCGCGGCCGAATCGGCTTCGAACGCAACGGTAATCGTCGTCGTCGGCGCCCCAGGCGAGGAGGAATTTGGCAACCGGTTCAATGGGTGGGCCGGCCATTGGGAAAAGGCCGCAAAAGCCGGCGGCGCAAAGTGGGTTCCAATTGGCTACGGGAAAGGTGCCGGGACCAACGAAGCGGAGCAATTGACGAAAGCGCTGGGGTCCGAGCCAAAGACGGGTTCGGGCGAACTCTGGCTTGTTCTATTGGGTCACGGCACGTTCGATGGCAAAGATTCGAAATTCAACTTGCGCGGTCCCGATCTTCCGGTGGCTGACCTTGCCAAACTCATGGAACCATTCCAACGGCCAACGGCAGTGATTGCGGCCTTTGCGGCGAGCGCGCCTTTCCTGAACAAGCTTTCCGGAAAAGGGCGCGTCATAATCACGTCCACACGAAGCGGTCATGAGCAAAACTATTCGCGGTTCGGCGAATATATCTCGGCCGCAATTGTCGATCGCGAGGCCGATCTGGATAAGGATGGGCAGACGTCATTGCTCGAGGCGTACCTCATGGGAGCAAGACGGCTGAATGAATTCTACGAAACGGAGGGACGCCTTTCCACCGAGCACCCGCTCCTGGACGACAACGGTGACGGATTAGGGACGCCGCCCGATTGGTTTCGGGGTGTGCGCGCGGTCAAGAAGGCGAAGGAAGGAGCACAACTGGATGGCTTGCGAGCGCATCAGATGCAATTAGTCCGGAACGATGCGGAACGGAGCCTGCCCCCCGAACTCCGAACGAAACGCGACGAACTCGAACTTGCGATCGGCAAGCTGCGCGAAAATAAAACGAGCATGAACGAGGATGAGTATTACCGGAAACTTGAGGAGATCGTGGTTGAGATGGCGCGGCTTTATGACGGGGCAGCGACACCGAAATCGAAGCAATAACACCTTTGAAGCCCGACCGTTCGCCGCATTCCAGCTCGGAGATTTAAGATTTTACAATCCGGGCGTGCCCCGAAGTTCAGTTCCGCCGAGCAAACGATTCCGATAAAGGGCAAACCAGGTGCCTGCTCCAAGCAACGCAAAGCTCAGCAGCAGCGCGACTAAGCCAGTGGAGACCGGCTGAATCCAGTGCGCGAAAACTGTCAGGGGTTTTGCCGATAACACCACGATAGCCGTCACGGGGATAAGTCGTGACTTTAGGGCATCGGTGAGATATAAGAGAAACGGATAAGCTAAAAGGACAATTACGGCGGCGGATGAAACGGTCCACCCGGATAAAGTTTCACCAACATACGTCCACCCGAACGCATGCACGATCCACGTCGCCGCCGTAACTATCCTAAGCTTCTCCCACCGCGAATCTTCCCAACGAAGACTTTGCAACAGGAGAAATATCAGGCCCACTTCCAGAGACACATGCCCTGAAAGGGCGGGCCATAAAATTCGGGGATAAAGAGCTGCCGTAAAACTCCCGCAAAGCGTCAGCATCGGACGCGGTGATTGAAGCGACAGCGCAAGGATCGAAGCACCGAGCCCAAGTTCAATGCACTTCATGCGACTGAGCGATGGCATCCATCCCGGCAACCATTCGAGGGGGAGCAATGCGATGGCCATCGAGACCGACAGCAAGAGCAGCGGCTGCGCCTCACGACGCGATTTTACCAACACCCCAAACACGAGCACATTCAGCGCTGCGAGGACAAAACCGATCCGCGCGTCGGCAGCGGTCGCAGCCAGGAGAATAGCTGCGACCGATGCACTCGCGAGGGTTGGCTTTAGGTAAGGGAGCGCCCGGCTGGAAAAGAGTCCGGCGTGAGCGTAAGCGGTCCAACTCGCGGCCCAAAGAAGGGGTGCGAGCAAATAGAGGTGAAACTCTCGCTCTGCCACGTACCCCATGCACCAGAGATGCACGGCGGTGCCAATGATCCAGAGCGCGTAGAGCAGGAGAGGGATCCAAGCCGCCTGCCCAGCTTTCGCGGACGTACCGGCATCGCGCGAACGGATGGTCAGGCCCAAGAGCAATGCGATGGGGAGCACAATCAACCAACCAAGCTGGTTAGGCTCTTCCCACGCATCCGATCCGCCGCCTTCGACATAGTGACGAAGCAGGAGCGGTGTTGAACCGTTCAGGAGCACCAGGAAACCAAGCAAAAAGAAAGACCGGCCCGGGAGGTTCAGCTCGGAGAACCAATTTTTTAGAGCGGTGAACCTGATCAACACCAGGCCGGAGCCAAAAGCACACAATCCCAAGGCCAGTCGCCGATCAATGAGGGCCGCCTGGGTCACGAGCATGAAAGGCACCAGCAAAACGATGCTCTCAATCATGACAAGTAAAGTAGAGTCATACAGGAAAGCGCGCGCAGCGAGGAAAGCCGCTACTCCAATCAGCACGACCTCGTAAAGCTGGAGCGCTGAGAAATTGAAAAGCAGCTTCGTTTCTTCAACACGCAGGAAATTCGGATCAACTGCGAGCCTATTGATCCCAAACAGCAGCAAAGCGGCGCTCGCTATAAAAAAAGGATTCCCAGCCAAAAGCAGCCGGAGCCACTTTTTTGGCCAGGAGACTGATGGAAGCGAACCTTCCTCAGTGAATTCGTTGTGCGCGTTCAAAGTCGTGCCTCATTCCTTTGAGCTTTTTGGAACTGAACGGCAGGAGTTGTGGATGAATCGCCTTCTTTTGGATAGGAAGCGTGAAGGCGACGCGTAATGTGTGAGAGTAACGCAGAGGGATTTGGAACAATGTCTTCATATACGGCCATTTCTACGTTTTACCAGGCTGCGTTTTCGTAAATAGCATGAGAAGGGCCAAGGTACGAATTGGCGGTTGCGACTTGCCAAAAACTACGTTTTCCTGACGAATTTGGCAGAAACATCCTGTTCACCTGGCTCTGTCTCGGGCGAGCGGCGCGTGAACTTTGAAACAAATGCGCGAATTTCGTGACTGATTCTTCACGAGGACAGCCGTTTCTCACGGCCGAATGGTGCGACCTGGTGATGCTCAATTATCCAATCGAGCGCGAACTACTCGAGCCGCTCGCACCGGCTGGCACCATGGTCGATACCTACCGTGGAGTTGCTTACGTATCACTGGTTGGATTTCTTTTTCAGCGGACGAAGGTCCTCGGCATTCCGGTGCTTTTTCATCAGAGCTTTGAAGAGGTGAATCTGCGGTTTTATGTGAGGCGATTCGCTGGTGATGAATGGCGTCGTGGCGTCGTTTTCATCAAAGAGATCGTGCCTGCGTTTCTGGTGAGCAATACAGCGCGATTTTTCTACAACGAGAATTACATCACCTGCGCGATGCGGCATCGGACGGAGAACCAGGGAGAAACCCGGATGCTGGAATATACGTGGGAGTACGGAGGTGAGTGGCACCGGATGAGCGCGCAGGCTGCAACTCCAGCGAAACCGGCGCTGGCAGGTTCCCTCGAAGAGTTTATTTCCGATCATCAGTGGGGCTACACACGGCAGCGGGATGGCTCTACTCTCGAATACGAAGTGGTCCATCCAAAGTGGGACGTTGTGCAGGCACAATCGCCGCAGCTCAAGTGCGACATTGTGGGATTATACGGCTCGCGTTTCAGTCCGGCCCTGTTGGGACAGCCGAGTTCAGCTTTTGTGATCCCGGGTTCGGCTGTTTCAGTTTATCGCGGGAATGTGGTGGCGCCCGCAGGCTGAGCCTTGTTTGGAGTTCCAGCTTCAGCTGGGAAGACAAGGTTTTGGCGTAATTTGATTTGGGAAGAACGTTCTCTGCGAAATCCAACGTCTCTGCACAATTAGAGTCTGACCGGCTGAAGCCGAACTCCGAGCCTAACTCTGGTTGCCTGTCGTGTCTTTTAGGCGTTTTTCGAGGGCGTTTACCCGCTGGAGAAGCTCAGGCAAACGCTGCAAGGCAATGAAAAATCGCTTCATTTGCCGGTCGGGTTGCGCGGGTGCTCCGAGCCATTTCTCGCCATCAGGAATATCGTTCATAACACCCGCCTGGGCGGCGACCGTGACGTGGTTGCCGATCTTCAAGTGACCGGCAATGCCCACTTGTCCCGCAAGCGTGACATAGTCGCCAAGCTTCGTGCTGCCGGCGATGCCGACCTGGGCCACGACAATGGAATGGTCACCAATCACAACGTTGTGGCCGATTTGAACGAGATTATCGATCTTGGTTCCCTGGCCGATGACGGTGGAACCGAGCGCACCGCGATCGATCGTCACATTCGCGCCAATTTCGACATCATCACCTATCACCACATTTCCAATTTGCGGGACCTTGCGGTGGGCTCCCTGGTCGAGGACGTAACCGAAGCCATCTGAGCCGACGACTGTTCCGGCATGGATCGCGACGCGGCTGCCGACCTGAGTGCGCGGATAAAGGACGACGTTTTGATACAGTTTCGTGGATTGACCGACAGAACAATCGGCATCGATGTAATTCCCCCCCAGCAACACTGACCGGGCACCGATCTGGGCCCGTTCGCCAACGACGCAAAAGGGGCCAATAAAGGCGGTCGGATCGATGCGCGCAGTGGAGGCAATGATCGCCGATGCGTGCACTCCCGGTGAAAATTCCTGCTCCGGCGAAAACAACCCGAGCACCTTGGCGAAAGCAACGCGGGCTTTGGAAACGCGGATCAGGACCTTGTCGGTCTTCCCGATAACTCCATCGACGAGAATGGCCGACGCCTGGCTTTTGGCCGCGCGCTCGAAATATTCTTCATTTTCGGCAAAGGTAAGGTCACCTGCTCGCGCGCTGTCGGCCGGGGCAAAGCCTTTGAGGCGGGTTGAACCGTCGCCAACGACTTCACCACCGATTTGAGCGGCGATCTCTGCGGCTGTCATCATAGCAGGCTTGCGGGCACGAAAAGAAGTTCACTACGGAACCGCGATGATCATGGCTCAAATACCACGACGGTTCACGACAATATTTTTTTCGTTGAGCAGGAGGACGCGGGGTTCCCAGTGCTTGGCCTGGTATTCATCCACAGTCGTGTAGCTCATGATGGTGAGACGATCGCCCACTTTGCCCAAATGAGCCGTGGCTCCATTCAAAACAATGGCCTTGGAACCGCGCTCGGCCGGGATGGCGTAGGTTTCAAAGCGCTCGCCGTTGGCCAGGTTGCTGCAGAGGATCCGTTCGTAAGGGAACAAGCCGCATTGCTCCATCAGGGCGGCGTCGATGCTGAGGCTGCCTTCGTAATCGAGGCTGGCCGCCGTCACGCTGGCGCGATGAATTTTCGATTTCAGAATCTGAATCTGCATAAGATTAGCGGTCGCTGAAAGATAGTGCAGAATCGCTGCAACATCCACCGCCCCAAGTCACTCGTTGACTTGATATTAGCCCGTTACTATAAAGTCGGCGTTACCGTATTCAACCTCAACCTTTGATTATGCCGAATAGACTACGAGTCGGGATGGTGGGCTATCGTTTCATGGGCAAAGCCCACTCGAATGCCTGGAGACAAGCGCCTCATTTTTTCCCCCTGAAAGCCGAAGTGGAAATGCACACAATTTGTGGGCGCGATCCTGGCGCGGTTGAAGACGCGCGCAAACAATTGGGCTGGCAATACGCTTCCACCGACTGGAAGGCAGTGGTCAATTCGCCCGAAATTGATCTCATCGACATCAATACGCCGAATGATTCGCATGCGGAGATCGCGATCGCCGCGGCCAAAGCCGGCAAACATATTCTTTGTGAGAAACCCCTCGCCTTGGACGTGGCGCAATGCCAGGAGATGCTGGACGCTGTCAAAAAAGCCAAGGTGGTCCATATGGTCTGCCACAATTATCGGCGGATTCCGGCGATTGCCTTAGCGAAGAAGATGATCGAGGACGGAAGCCTCGGCGAAATCTATCATTATCGCGCGCGCTATGCGCAGGATTGGATTGTCGATCCGAAATTCCCGCTGGTGTGGCGCTTGCAAAAAGGGGTGAGCGGCAGCGGGACGCATGGCGATATCAATGCGCACATCATCGATTTGGCCCGTTACCTGGTTGGCGAATTCAAAGAAGTCTGCGGGCTGATGCATACCTTTATCAAGGAACGTCCGCTCATGGATGAAGGCGGCAAAGGCCAGGGTCTCGGTGGCAAGGGTGGACAAAAAATGGGGAAGGTGACCGTCGATGACGCGGCCATGTTCATCGGCCGTTTCCAAAATGGGGCTCTTGCCAATCTCGAAGCCACACGCTTTGCGCTCGGCCGCAAGAATCATATCGAGATCGAGATTA
>Ga0193692_1000125_pt1 | contig 17927 bp, 25 predicted proteins | sample L3a1metaG_FD_144917 | JGI IMG/M metagenome (GOLD analysis project Ga0193692, IMG submission 144917) | Soil microbial communities from a riparian zone of the East river system, Colorado, United States - L3a1 | ecosystem: Environmental > Terrestrial > Soil > Riparian zone | place: USA: East River... | reverse complement strand
CGCTGCCGCTGCTGCGCCAGCTCGTGGCACAGCACCAGGTGGTGCACGAGCCAGGGGACCTGGATGGCCAAGTGGAGCCTGCCAGGGTGACCAGGGCGACCGATGGCAGCTTGCTGGTGCTGGCAGGCCAGCGCACCGATCTGCTGCGTGCAGCTGCCTGGTGCATCCAGGCTGCGCTGACACCAACCAAGCAGCCGGCAATCCACTGACCCAAACAGGTGGGCAGATTATTTTCAACCAGGGATGATGTCTGCATAACCCCTGGTCAGCAATGCGATTCTTAGAATTGAGAATATGGCCACTGGTAGAATGATGGTTATGGCAACTAACAAGACATCAAAGAAGCGGTATTCGCATAATGATATACCAGGGTGGCCCTACCCAGTGGTGGAGCTGCGCTGCATGGAATGCTTTGTGCGCGTGGGTGCGTGGAGAAAGGAAGGTCCCTGGCCTATCGCTGTGGCGCAGGCTGAAGCAGTCCATGATCGACATCATGCTAGGAAGAAGCATTAGTGCTACCGTGGCTGTCTAGTGTTCTGGGAGAAGCGCGGACTGCGCCCTACTACGTCTGGCACCCTGCCCAACGGCAATGATCCTGCGACGGTCCCACCAGCCACGGTGGGCGATGACGTGGCCAGGCCTGGTGACCCAAACGGCCTGGAGATTGACACCAGCGCAGGACGTGGCAGTGGCCGCGCCAACATCGTGCCCAGCCGCTGGGCTGGCTACCCAGCAGAGTGGGACGTGCCACTGTGGGGCAACCAGGCAGCGATGCTGTCGGACACTGCGTGGGCTGCGCTGGATCTAAACAGCAGCGTCTTCGCCAGCATGCCGCCATACCTGGTGGGCGCCGCAGCAGGCCTGCCCAGTGACTGGCTGAGCAACCCACAGCCAGAGGTGTACAACTGCTGGCAGGACTTCGCCAGGCAGCTCTTCTGGGATTTCCAGATGGGTGAAGCCATCGTGATTGCCACCAGCCGCTACAGCAACGGCCTGCCGGCGCGCTTCTTCTGTGCAGAGCCGTGGGCTGTGGAAGTGGACTTCGACAGCAACTACCGGCGCCGCTACACGATCAACGGCGCCGCGCTCAATCCAGATGACGTGCTCCATATCCGCTACAAGAGCTCACCCACCCAGGCACGTGGGGTGGGCCCATTGGAAGTGGGGCGCACCAGGATGATCGCAGCCACCGTGCTGGCGCGCTACGCGACAGAGTTTGCGCTGGGCGGTGGCGTGCCACCCAGCATCCTCACCCACCCAGAAGAGCTGACCAGGAAGCAATCCAATGACCTGCTGGATGCGTGGGTGGAATCGCGCATGAATCGGCTGGGCCTGCCGGCAGTGCTGTCTGGTGGCGTGCAGTGGCAGGCCACCGGAATCAATCCGCTGCAGACTGCAATGGTCGAGCTGGAAGGCTACGAAGAAGCACGCATCGCTGTGCTGCTGGGCGTGCCACCGTTCCTGCTGGGCCTGCCCAGCGGTGGGGACAGCATGACGTACAGCAACACCACGAGCCTGTTTGACTACCACTGGCGTGCTGGCCTGAAGCCAAAGGCAGACAGGCTGCTTGCTTCGCTGGCCAACTGGCTGACACCACGCGGCACCCAGCTGGAAGTGAACCGTGACGAGTACGTGAGACCAGGACCGCTGGAGCGCGCCCAAACGTGGCAGATCCTGGTTGGCGCTGGAATCATGACCACTGAAGAAGTCAGAGCCGTTGAAAGATTCGCGAATACAGGAGTCCTGGCATGAATCCGCTGGAGCACAGATCAGCCCAGCTGGTCGAAGTCAACTACCCGCAGCGCATGATCGAGCTCGTGGTGATGCCCTACGAGCAGGAAGCCACCGTGGAGTATCAGGGGCGCTTCATCAAGGAAGTCTGCTCGCGTGGCGCCTATGACGGCATCCAGCGCAGGCCCGGCAGGGTGACAGTCAACAGGGACCACGATGACACCAAGTACTGTGGCCGCGCTGTCACCTTCCACCCATCCAGGGAGGAAGGGCTGGTGGCAGAAGTCCACATCCACCGCACTGCGCTGGGCGACGAGACGCTGGCGATGGCAGAAGATGATGACCTGGCGGCAAGTGCCACGTTTGCCAGCCTGGCTGATCGGTGGATTGATCGCAGCACGCGACGGCTGGAGAAGTGCTGGCTGGCGAGTATCGCGATGGTGCCTGAGCCTGCCTATGCCGGCGCCAAGGTGCTGGCGATGCGCTCAGCGCTGGAGCGTCACCCAGCCACTGTGCCCACGGTGGCAACACCCAACCTGGATGAGCTCAGGCTGTGGCAGCTGCAGCAGAGCTATGAGCACTTGACCCAGCCGCTGGGCTGAGCCAGACTGTCTGGCGAAGGGCTCAGATCGAACTACCGGCTGATGAAGACAGGGCAGGGCCCTGGACAGCTGTAGCGGGGGACTGACGAGACCACAAGATCACTACGTCTTGAAGGAGCTCGCTATGTCTGCGACCGATGCCATGCTGTCCCGTTTCCAGTCTGAACTGGAGGAACGTCAAACGTTCGCCAATGGTCTCGTGGAGGCGGCAGAGTCTGCCGGCCGAGACCTGACCAGCGCAGAGATGGACCTCTTCAAGCGTGCGCGAGACCGCATGCAGGAGATTGCCAGCCAGATGGAGCCGCTGCGCGACGGCGCCAGGATTTCGATCGAGTCGCGGCAACGCACCCAGGAGCTGATGGGAATGTACGCGACAGCGCGAGACCCACAGGGCTCCAGCAACGTGGAGTATCGCTCAGCCGGCGCCTACGTCGCTGACCTGTACCTGTCGCACATGGGTGACGTGGACGCAGTACGGCGCCAGGAGCTCTTCAACAGGGCTGCAGCGCACCAGACCACGGCAGACAACCCTGGGCTGATCCCTGTGTCCGTCGTCCAGCCCATCGTCAATTTCATCCAGGTGTCCAGGCCGCTGACCAACACGCTGGGCCCCACCGACCTGGGCTCAGGCGCCTGGGAATACGCGACGGTGACGCAGCACACCAGCGTCGCCAAGCAAGCAGGCGAGAAGACGGAGCTTGCCAGCCGCAAGATGACGGTGACCAAGACACCGTTGGGCGCAGACACGTTCGGCGGTTACGTCAACGTGTCGAAGCAGAACATCAATCGCAGCAGCCCTGCCATCTTGGACATGATCATCGCTGACCTGGCCAGCCAGTACGCGATTGAGACCGAGGAAGAGACCGCAGACGTGCTGTGGGCTGCTGCCACTGCTGGTCCGATCATCCCGACTGGGCCTGCCACAGGCGCAGCGGTGGCCAGCGCCATCTGGGGGGCGGCAGGTCAAGTCTTCGCTGCCACGAAGGGCCAGGGGCAGACCGTCGTGGCAGTCTCGCCAGACATGCTGGGTCTCATCGGTCCCATCTTCCCACCGATCAACCCGACCAACGCCTACAGCTCTGGCTTCTCGCTGCCGATGGGGCAGAACGAACAGGGCAACATCGCAGGCCTGACTGTCATCATGTCGGCCGGCCTGGATACAGGCCAGATCCTGGTCTACTCCACAGCTGCAGCCAAGACGTTTGAATACGTCTACGGCAACATGCAGGTGGTGGAGCCCAGCGTCTGGGGCGTGCAGGTGGGCTACGCGGGCGACTTCGACGCTGTCGTGCTGGAGCCTGCCGGCATCGTCAAGGTGACGAAGACACCATGACCATCTTTGATGACCCCAACAGGGAAGCAGTGGGGCTGGAGCCCATCTGGACAGGCACCACCGCTCCACCGCCAGAAGGTGGAGCCCAGCAGGCACCCCGGCCTGCGCCTGCACCACAGCCGCAACCAGTGCCGCAGCCGGCGCCGCAACCAGATCCCCAGGACTAGCCAGCTCGTGGCTGTCCCTGTCTGGGTAGACGAGGACCAGGTACTGGCTGACGTCCTGGACGTGCTGCGCCTGCCACCCACAGACGATGACAGCGACAGGATCGCTGCGCTGATCCCAGCCGCAGCAGAGCTGATCAAGACGTACCTGGACAGGGACACCGACGAGCTGCCGGCAGCGCCACCGATGCATCCACTGATCCGGACAGCGATGACCAATTGCACCATTGAGCTGTACCGCAGGAAAGATGCACCGTTCGGTGTGCTCAACTCGTGGTCACCTGATGAGATGGTGGTGCGGATCTCATCGGATCCGTTGCGTGGCGTGATGAAGATCCTGCTGCCGTTGAAGCTGCAGTTTGGGGTGGCGTGATGGCTGACAGGATCAGCGACAGCCGCGCCAGGCTCGCTGGGGCACTTGGTCCGCTGTTGCCACCGGGCAGAGTGTCCCAGTATGTACCCAAGCAGGTGGTATCGCCCACCATCTGGATCGAGCGGCACAGCTGGAGTACCAGCAACGTCAATGGCGCCAGCGTCATCGCCCTCAGCTGGCGCATCGTGGCAGCGACAGACAGCGACGATGACCAGGCAGTGTTGGACGAGATGTCCAGCCTGATCTATGACGCTGCGGTGCGTGCCAGGTTTCGTCCACTGTTCGCAGACTTCACCAGCATCGACATCGGTGGCGTCAACACCACTGCGCTGGTGGTCACGGTGGAAGAAAACATCGCTTACGCAACCCTGTGCTTCCCACCACAGGCAACACCCAAGAAGGAGCTGCAACCAGCATGAGTGATCCCGTAGTTTTCATGATCGAGCAGGGCGAGTTTGGCCTGATGGTGGTGGACCCTGCCGCCGTCGGCTATCTCGACAGCTGGCAGGCGCCTGCCGGCAAGGCTGTGGACGCTGTGGCGCTGGCCGACTACGACACAGGGAGTGGTGGCTGGACTTGCCAGATGACATCTGGCGCGCTGACGCCTTCAGCCAACACCACCACCAGCGACATCCCGGCGACCTTCTGCAAGCCTGGCAAGACGATCCCGACACCTGGCGAATCGACCTTCTCGCTGGATCTCACCTTCTTGCAGGACCCCAACGTGGCAGTGGGCTTGAACGCCTACCTGTACGAGCACGACACCGAAGAGGCGTTCGCCTACTTTGGTCTCAATGATGGTGAGCCACCCAGGATGATCGGCAGGGTGCGCCTGTCTGCAGGCCTGATCGGTGGCGATGCACGCACCACCCTGGTGGCGACTATCTCGCTGCCGTTGGTGCGCCGGCCCGACATTGAATTCGGTGACGCCACCACCAGCAACATCGTGCTGGGTTCCGGCAGCGGTGGTGCAGTGCTCGCAGCGCAAGCAGAAGCGCCGGCAGAAGACAGCAACGTCTACGCAGACGCCTGATCAGGTGGCCAGGAACCGCAGCAGTGGTGCAGCTGCCAGGCTGAAGCAGGTGCTGGACAACCTTGCCAACGTCCCAGAAGCAGCCATCCAGGATGCTGCCGAGCTCGTGGAAGCCATCGCCAAGCAGAACGGTGGCAGCGTCACCATCAACCGCAAGCACAAGCACAGGCGTTACCAGCTCTTCGCTGTCACTGAGTACCGGCGCGACGGCGAGCGTGCTGTGGGCGCCACCGTCTTTGGTACGCCAACAGGTTTCTGGGTGTGGAAGACCAGCGGCACCAAGGGTGGCTACAACATCCCCAAACGCAAGCCGCGACAGGGCTCCAGCCGCTACCTGTACGGGTCAGGCTACGCGCATCCTGTGCGTGGCCAGATCAAGCGTAAGGGCAGGGTCTCTGGGCATCGTGCGTGGGACAAGGTGCGCGACAGGGCAGAGCGCGAAGTCCCACAGGTCTTCATCCAGGCAGTGCATGACGCAGTGAAGGGTGCGCAGTAGTGGCCAGCGAACCGATCAACATTCCGATCAAGACGACCTACGACGATGACGGCGCCAAGGATGCGTTGAAGGACGCTGAGAAGCTGGAAGACCTGGAGCCTGTTGTCGAGATTGACGCAGATGCCAGCGACATGAAGTCGGAGGTGGAAGAAGCCACCGGCATCGCCCAGGATCTGCAGGACCGCAGTCCCTGGATCGCCCAGTTTGCGGCAGACACCAGCGCACTGAAGGCTGACCTGGAAACAGCGCAGGCCAAGCTGAAAGAGACGGGCGAAAAGGCAGACGACACCAAGCAGCACCTGGACAAGATCGGCAACACAGGTGGGCCCAGGCTGGCCGGCAACCAGGTCGCTGACCTGACAGGGCCGCTGGGCGATGCGTCAGGCGCAGCCAGCAACTTCGGTGGAGTCTTCGACGGGCTGGCAGATATCGGTGAGAAGGTGGCAGGCAGCGTTGGCCTGAACGCTGAGAAGATGGCCAGCGCCATCGGTGGCATCGGCTTCGCTGTCGCAGCTGCTGCTGCAGTGTGGACGATCTTCAAGCAGAAGCAGGAAGAAGCCAAGAAGAAGGCTGCAGAGCACCTGAAGCTGCAAGAAGAGCTGATGGATGCCCTGAAGAAGGGTGACGTGGCCGGCGCTGCGAAGAAGTGGATTGATCTGTATGGCGACATCATCGACAAGGGCCACAAGGCAGGCCTGTCCACTGACGAGCTGGTGGATGCCATCGCCGGCACAGGCAATGCTGCTGAGACTGCCAACAGCAAGCTGGCCACCAACGCCAAGCACATAGACGAGATCCGCGACGCCTACGACAAGCTGCATGCAGTCACCCAGGCCCAGGGTGCTGTGCCATCCAGGGATGAACAGGACCTGAAGAATCAGCTGGATGGTCTGATCGCTGCACGCGACGGCATCAGTGATTACAAGGACGAATACGCGGACCTGACCCAGAAGCAGAAGGACAACCAGGCAATCCAGGACGCTGTGCAGACAGCGCTGGACAACACCGCCAGCAGCCTGGATGGGGTAACGAAGTCTGCCAAGGAAGCCAAAGAGAAGAACGACGAGCTGACCAAGGCGCTGGACGACATGGCCGGCATGCTCGACATCTCCCGGGCTGCTGAAGACTTTGACACCGACATCAATGCAGCGATGGCCAACACGCTGATGGGCGTGGACAACACCCGCGAGGAGATCCGCGGCATCGAAGACGATGTGCTGAAGGCTGCAGAGTTCACCAAGCAGAACCCTGTGGTGGTGGCGCAGACGCTGGCCAAGGTGTCCAACGGTGACTTGCAGGGCGCCAAGGCTGACGTGGATGCCTGGTACAAGAACAACCCAGCCAACATGTCAGTGGATCTCGTGGTGGGTCAGGCTGTGATCGATGCAGCGCGCCGCGGAGTGCAGCAGGCGCTGGCCAACACCAAGGTGACCATCGGTGGGTTGTCTGCAGGTGCGCCGGCCGGCGCCCAGACCGTCAACGTCAACCTGCCCAGAGGCATGCGGCACGGTGACATCGCTCGAGCGATGGGGATGTCCACCAGGCGCAACGGCAGACGCTACGGCAACCCTTCAGGGACGGTGGCGTATGCGCGTCGCTGACAGGCCCACCCCACCGATCAGGCTGGACGACGATCCAGGGCTGGCGCGGATGGTGGTGCGCCCTGTGGTGGCCATCGCAGGGCTGGGCACCCTGGCAGAGTGGGACGACAACCCGCTGGAAGTCTGGGATGATCCGCTGTTGGAATGGGACCAGGATCTGGTGGACAGGTTTGTGGATGCAACCTGCCAGACCCAAGGGATAGAGACAGACGTGGGTGGGCCTGATGCTCATGGCCTGTTCCCTGCCGGCAGCGCCAACATCCAGCTGGACAACACGCTGGGACAGTGGGCGCAGTACAACAGTGATGGCAGTCTGGTGGGACGTGGGCCTGGTCATGAGCTCGCTATCTGGGCGCGCTATCGCGACGGCACAGAATCCTGGATCTTCAGGGGGATCATCAGCCGCTGGGGTGACCTGGGCGATGTCGTGGAGGTGGAGGCGTTCGACAGTTTCGCCCAGCTCGCCCAGCCCATCGGCACATACACGCCAGGCGCCAACGGTCAGACACCAGGCCCACGACAGTCAGCCATCCTGACTGCTGCCGGCAAGACAGCGATACCCAACAGTTTCGCTGCTGGTGACGTGACGCTGACGGCGCAGGCCACCGACCGATCACCGCTGGAAGAGATGCAGGTGGTGGTGGGCTCAGACGGTGGCGCCCTGTTCGTGGACTTCGACGGCACGTTGCGCAGTGTGCGCAGGAACTGGAGGAACGGCAGGACCGATCAGACAGCCATCCCTGTGGTGGCCGGTAACGTCTGCAGTGCTGACATCGTGGTCTGGGACCCAGTGCTGAGTACCAATGATGACAGCGTGGCTGACACGGTGATCCTGCAGAATGTCGCGCTGTTGCGAGCCCAGTCGCTGGCAGGCGCCATCGGCACGTTCGTCTACACCGAGACTGACCAGCAGTGGACATCGCAGGTGGAAGGCGACACGTTGGCAGCCTTTCTGTATGCAGCGCAGCAAGGTGCCAGGGCCAATGTCGAGAGTTTCGACCTGTACCTGTACGACCCAGACCAGCCGCAGGTCCACACAGCTGTGGAGTGGCGCCTGTTCGACCTGTTGCGCTACCTGCACGACTACAGGGCCGCAGACGGCACTACAGCCAGGCTGGACGTGAACGTGATCATTACCCAGGTGTCGCACTCCATCGTGCCGTTTGGTAACTGGGTGATGTCGGTGGCCACCAGCAAGGTGGTGGGCTCCAACAGCATGCTGTTCTGGAACCCTGCAGGCGATCCATACGTTTGGGATACGGTGGGCGCTGTGTGGGGCTACGCATGAGCGACCTGACCAAGCCAGACGGTGGCCTGACGGTGGAAGAGCGCTTGGCGTTGCTGGAAGCCAGGCTGGGGCCGGCGCCGCAGGCTGTCGTCCCACCGATCACGATCGGTGAACTGACCAACGTCCCCGCGCCGGGCAGCCAGATCGCGGCAGCGTGGGCACAGTCGGTGTCGGTGCGTGTCGTGCAACGTTTCGCCAACAAGTCCACACTCGACTCCCAGTACACCACCGCGGTGGACGGGGTGTTCGCGGTGACGATTGATAAAGGGATCGTCTACCAGCGCAAGGCGGGGGCGTGGTGTCAGTTCACACCGTGGACCGGTTCCGCGGTCGGTGTCGCCATGGACGGTTCGGCCGCGAACGTGGCGCAGGTCATCTCATCGCTATCGATCCCCGCTGACCCGGCCAACCGGATCGCTCAAGTGTCGGCGTTCGTCCGACTCGACGTGTACGCCGCCAATAGCGCGGTCGTGGCCTTGAACGTCAACAGCGTGACCGTCGCCTCCGCGGTCATTCCACATACCATCACCGTCGCCACGAACGGTCTGAACATGGATTGGAACATTGCCCTACCCGCATCCAACATTCTGCTACCGGGTGGTGTCGCCGTTCCGGTGACCGTCACCGTCACACCCGACCAGTCCGGCGCCGGTGTCTACCACACGTTCGCCGCCGCCCAGTACAACCGTGTTGACGCGACCGTGTTCCCGAAGGGCTACTAGCCATGGCGACCAACCCGCCGATCACCATCGGCCCTTTCACGAACGTCCCGGCGCCCGGTTCGGGTGTGAAGTCCGACTGGGCGCAACAGATCACTAACTACGTGCTGCGCACCGCGTGGACCGGCGTCGCCTACTCCAACGGGTGGGCCGACCTTGCCGCCGGCACCCAGGCAGTCCAGTACCGCAAGGAAGGTGATCGGGTGTTCGTGCGCGGCATGATGAAAGGCGGCACCCTCGCGTCGGTCGCGTTCACACTCCCGGTCGGTTTCCGCCCGCCCGCCACTGAACGGTTCGACGTGTCGAACACCGTGGACAATCTGCCGTTCGTCACCGTCGCCAACACCGGCACCGTCACCACCGGCGGACTGACATCCAACGCAACAGTGTCGGTCGAGTTCTCGTTTTCGGTGACCGCGTGACCGCAGAGTTCGGTGACTACGACCCAGATGACGCGTGGGACGCATCAGACCCTGTGGACGAACAGCTACGCATCCTGGGGCATCGCATCGCCTGGCTGATCGATCATCGTGACGACATCGCTCCCAGGGTGCAGCGCATCCTGGATGACCTGGCGCGCCTGCGCGAACGGCTAGCACGTGGGTGACAGGTACTTGGTCGACCTGGCAGACGTGCTGCGCGCCGCAGGCCTGGTGGTGGTAGAGGTTGACGGCTGGGGCCAGCGAGCTCGCAGCAGTGGTGGGTTCGACGGTGACAGGCCGTGGGTGATCATGTGGCACCACACTGCCAGCAACACGCATGCAGAGAACGATGTCAGCTACATCTGCTACGGCAGCCAGGATGCGCCGCTGGCGAACCTGTACCTGGCGCGGGACGGCAGCGTCTGGGTCTGTGCTGCCGGCGCCACCAACACCAACGGCAAGGGGCAGGCGATGATCATGTCCAAAGGCGTGGTGCCAGCTGACTCGTGCAACACGCATGCGATAGGGATTGAAGCAGCCAACGATGGCGTGGGTGAGCCCTGGGCGCAGGTGCAGGTTGACGCCTACTTCAGGGTGAATAACGCGCTGGCGGCTGCCTACGGCATGCAGCCCGATGACTGCGCCACCCACAGCTACTATGCCGGCGCCAGCCGCAAGATCGACCCAGCGCAGGCCGTCGCAGTGCAGGGGCCCTGGGTGCCAGACTCAGCCAACAGCAGCGGCACCTGGTCACTGGATGACATCCGCGAAGAAGCGTGGCTGCGCAGCGCAGACTTCCCACCGCCCAAACAGGAGACTGACGAGATGTATCTAGCAACCCTCAGCAACGGTGATGTGGTGGTGGTGGGCAGCGCTGTGCGCCCTGTGTCAGGTGACGAGATTGCTGCAGGTGGACCGCTGGCCGGCCTGCCCAGGGTGACGCCTGACCCTGGTTCATACTGGCATCTGTGGCTGCGTGCCGGCGCTGACGAGTATGCAGCGAGAGTGATGGGGTGATGAACGCCAGCGCCATCATCATCAGCACAGGCGCTGTGCTGCTGGTGGCTGTGGTGGTCTTCCTGGTGCTGTTCTTCAGACGGTAGACGTGGCTCTCAGCTTCTTGCGCGCTCGTTCTATCGCTGCCAGGTCAGGGGCGTTGTCGAAGAGAAAAGGTTCGCCCAGCACCAGCGTGATCAGGTTGTAGAGCGCGTCACGTTCCGCCTGGGTGAGGCTGATTCTGTGGTATCGCTGTTTCATACTTGACAGCATACAGGGAACTGAACTACTGTTCGCAACCCTATGACCAACACCATGAAGGAGCGCAGCCCTGCACGCCAGGCTGCGGATCACTACGCGCCACTGTTCGCACGTGCTGCACTGTTTCGACGGACGGCAGAGCGGCGAGAAGCGCAGGCCCAGGAGTACCGCAGCAAGGCTGACAAGCTGGAAGCTGAAGCGCTGACGCAGTGGGCCAAGGTGCACAAGTGAACGCAGCCCTGATCGGAATCCTGGTCATCGCCATCGTCTGCGTGACAGCCGATGGCTGCGTGAAGATCCGCGCCATGCACCAGCGCACCCAGCGTCCTGTCTCGCCGCAGCGCATGAAGCGTCTCACGGTGGTGCAAGATCCGCTGCTGGATCTCGTGAAGGTGGTGCGCCGTGCTGACAGCTGAACAGATCCAGCGAGCTCGTGCCAACGTCGCAGCGATGACAGAAGACGAGTTCTATGCAGCCTGTCTCGCTGCCGGCATCGCCTACCAGGGCAACGCCTGGCACCTGGAGCAGATCAAGGGTGGGAAGCGATGAGAGCTGCCATAATCACAGTGGCCTGCCTGAGCGCATTTACCTTCCCCGGTGTGCCTGCTCAGGCAGGCTCAGTGCCTGCCGTCCCTGCTGTGCTGCCGGCGACATCTGCACGAGAGGCCCAAACGGCGCCGACAGCGCTGCAGATGCTAGCCAGCTTCGGTTACAGCGTGGGCACGCCTGCACGAGCAGCTCGAGCCGTGCGTCACTGGCAGCGCGTGAATGGCTTGACGGTGGATGGCATCGCAGGACCGCAGACGCTGGCAAGCCTCACAGCAGCTTCTGCAGGCGCCGTGGCAGTACGAGTCACTCCACCAGCGCCGGCGCCGCAGACAGACGTAGAGAGCCTGATCCGCGCAGCGTGGCCTGACGACAGCGAGAATGAAGCAGTACGCATCGCTACTCGTGAATCCAGGCTGCAACCAGGGGCACGCAACGCATGCTGCTTCGGTCTCTTCCAAATTCACTTCGCAGCCCACAGGGCGTGGCTGGCTGGCATGGGCGTCACCAGCTCGGTTCAGCTGCTGGACGCACAGACCAACATCGCAGCAGCGCTGGCGCTGTACCAGGCAGCAGGGTGGGCACCGTGGACGCTGTAGCGCGTGCGACTCTACCCAGCCACGATATTCGCATGGCTGCTGCTGAACGTGTTGCCCAATGGCACCTGGGTGATGAGTCCTGGGCGCGGCTCATCGTTGGGGCGTACCTTGATCCAGTCAATGCCGATGATGGCGAGATCTCTGATGAGTGACGCTGTAGTGATCTGGGAGCAGCGCCGCTACGACGGTGGCTGGTATGGGTGCAAGGTGGTGCGCGACGGTGACTTCGGCAGGTTGACGGTGAGTCTGCTGGGCGTGCTGACCTACAAGCTGCATCAGGAACGCATCAAGTTCGACAGGCCAGACCCTGACAAGTGGCGCCTGCGCTGTGAGCTCGTGATCAATAACCCTGACGCAAGGGTGATGGAGTGAGCCCCATCGCCCTGCTGTGGTTTGCTGTGCAGTCGCACTTGTTCCTGGTCTGGCTGGGTGTCATCGTGCTGGGTGTTGCGCTGGCGTTCGTCGTCTTCGGTGGAGGCTGGTCATGACGCGCCTGCGAGCTCTCAGCCTGGGCGCAGGCGTGCAGTCCACCACCGTGCTGCTGCTGTCGCTGGATGGCACGCTGCCACCCTTCGATGTCAACGTCTTCGCAGACACCCAGGATGAGCCCAGGGACGTATACCTGCATCTGGAGCGTCTGCATGCTGTCGCCGACATCGCTGTAGTGACAGCAGGGCGTCTGTCCGCGACAGTGGACAGCACCTTTGTGCCAGTACCGCTGTTCCAGGGGCGTGGGATGGGGCGCCGGCAGTGCACCTATCAATTCAAGCTGCGACCGATACGCCATCACCTGCGCACCTTCAAGCAGGACGTTGATCTGTCGGTGTGCATCTCGACTGATGAGTATCTGCGCGCCAAAGACAGTGGGCTGAAGTGGTGCAAAAACGTCCATCCATTGTTGGAGCTGGGCTGGTCACGCCAGGACTGCGAAACGTACCTGGCAGACAACTGGACCCATCCAGTGCCGCGTTCGGCCTGCGTTTACTGTCCCTACAAGTCCAACGGTGACTGGTTGGACCTGCGCGACAATCACCCACAGGATTGGGCTGCTGCTGTTGCTTTCGATGACGCAGCCAGGCCGTTCGGCTACGTGCACAGATCCAGGGTGCCACTGTCAGAAGCCGTGCTGACCCCTGGCGACACAGGGCAGATGGTGCTGGAGTGTGAAGGGATGTGCGGGAATTGAGCCCCACCCAGCTGAGTCTGCGCTGGTTTCGTGCCAACGGCTGGCTGGTCGATGTCAGCGAGCGTGCTGCAGGAGGCGTCAAGCATGACCTGTTCGGGATGCTCGACCTGGTTGCTGTGCGCCCTGGGCAGACAGCAGGCGTACAGGTCACCACCCACGATCATGTCAGCAACAGGGTGAGCAAGATGCTGGCCCTGTCATCGAACCTGGAGACCCTGAAGGCTGCGGGCTGGATCATCGTGGTGCACGGCTGGCGCAAGTCCACCAAGGACGGTAAGGCGTGCACGCATGGCAGATCCTGCCTGGCGTGCAACTGGACCCTGCACAGAAACGAGCAGCTGTGACATGGCTGTACGTCCCTGGCGTCTCCTTTCCCTCTGTGACGGCTACGGCGGGACCGAGCTTGCCCTCAGATCCGTGGCACCAGTACGCACCGTTTGTCGTGTTGAGCGGGACGCCTATGCAGCGTCCATCCTCGTGGCGCGGATGGAAGAGAAGAGACTGGATCTCGCGCCTATCTGGGATGACCTATGTACCTTTGACGGCCGACCGTGGTGTGGGCGAGTGGATATTGTCGCTGCCGGTTTCCCCTGCCAGCCCTTCAGCGCCGCAGGGGCCAAGGCCGGAATTGCAGATGATCGTTGGCTCTGGCCAGCCATCAGCAGGATCATCGGTGACGTTCGACCCAGATACGTCCTGCTGGAGAATGTCGGACAGCTCATCAGACATGGCCTTCCCGAAGTCCTCCATGACCTTGCCGGGCTCGGGTTCAATGCGGAGTGGGGTCTGCTCGACGCAGCCGCCGTTGGAGCGCCGCACAAGCGCCGACGCTTCTGGCTCGTGGGGCACGCCTCTGGCCAGGGACGACCAGAAGTCACCAGCAGCCCATCTGGCGATGAAGGAGCGGATGGGCGGCAACAGGACGGCGGTGACATCGCTGACGGTGCAGGCCAAGCTGTGGCCGACTCCGAGGGCCAGCGATGGGACCAGGGGCAGCGACCCAGCCCACGGCGACGGTGGGCCATCCCTGAAACTGGCGGCAGGGCATGGCCTCCAGGTCGCGACGACACTGCCGGATGGCAGCGCTGGATCGCGGAAGGTGGACCTCAGCCCGTTCTTCGTCGCAGCGCTGATGGGCCTCCCTTGGGACTGGCTGACGCACTGCACCTGGGAGGCAACGGACTCGTGCCACAGTGCGCCGCCAGCGCCTGGTCCCAGCTACTCCAACGATCAGAAGAAAGAAGAGAAGATGATGACCAGCAGCATTCCCATACCCGATGAAGTGCGCAGAGACCAGTGGGGCCGCTACCTGGTGGTGCCGCCCGCCGGCGGCAAGCCTGTGGGCTACACCCGCGCCACCACGGTGGCCAAAACCCTGGACGCAGAAGGTGGGCTGGCTGCCTGGATGACCACGATGGCAATCACTGGGCTGATGGTGCGCAAAGGCCTGCGAGCTCAGTGGGAAGCGCTGATCGCAGAGACCAACGGTGACCCCTGGTACAACTCGCCAGCCAGCAAGGCGCAGGCGAAGGCGCTGGTGGAAGAATGCAAGGAGGCTGGCGGCAGCAGCGACAGGGCGAAGGTGGGCACAGCGCTGCACGCCATCACCGCAGCGGTGGATGCCGGCAAGGACATCAGCCACTTGTCAGACGAGACAGCGACCGACGTGGCCGCGTATGTCGCAGGCCTGTCACAGGCAGGCGTTGTCATCGATCAGCGGTACATCGAGCGCACCTGCGTGCTGGATGATTGGCAGGTTGCCGGCACGTTCGACCGCATCGCGGTGGTGGGTGGCGTGCCGATGATCGCAGACCTGAAGACAGGTGACAACCTGGAGTACTCGTGGCTACAGATCGCAGTGCAGATGGCCATCTACAACCACGCAGACGCCATCTACCAGCAGGGCCCAGCCGCGAACGGGCATGGCGACGAGCGCCTGCCGATGCCGGAAGTGGACCGCAACAGGGCGCTGATCATGCACCTGCCGGCAGGGCAGGGCAGGCTGGACCTGTACCTGGTCGATACGGCACGCGGCTGGGAAGCCTTCCAGCACAGCATGTGGACTCGTGGCTGGCGTGCGAGCTCGAGCAGCATCGCTGCGCCGCTGGTGCCTGAAGACAGCCTGGCCACACAGCTGCAGGCGTCGCTGGATGCCGTGGGGCCCAGGAAGGGTGAACCAGCGCCAGTACCACCATCACAGGCGTCTGATCCAGAAGTACTACGATCTGTGCTGCAGCAGCGAGTGGATGCCATCGGCGCCCACCCTGCAGCCAGACAAGATCTGATGGCCTACTGGCCACCAGACATGCCATCTGTGCGACAAGCACAGCCGGCGCAATTCCAGGCCATCTCAGCAGTGCTGGATGGCGTGGAAAAGAGATGCTCCATCCCATTCCCAGACAACCTGGCACTGGTGCTGGAGCTCTTCCCAGGAACCACCATCATCAATGAGGAGCAACCATCATGACCAATTCACTACCGCTGACCGACCTGGAGAGCTCGCCCAGTGCCAAGTTCACCCAGATCGGTGACAAGCACGCAGGACGCATCCTGGCGCTGAACGAGCGGCAACAGACAGACATCAACGGCAGGCTGCTGGCGTTCGACGACGGCACACCCAGGATGCAGTGGGTGATCACGCTCGAGACCGCAGACGGCGACAACGTGCAGCTGTACGCCAAGGGCGGCAACTTCAAGCCTGCCAAGGGCGAGGGCCAGAGCATGCTGTCTGCCATCGGTGCAGCAGTCAGGGCTGCCGGCGCCACCGCTGTGGATGTCGGTGGGCAGCTCGCGGTTGCCTACACAGGCGACTCAGCAGCCCAGCCGGGCAGGTTCCCTGCCAAGCTGTACACAGCGCAGTACCAGGCGCCTGCTGCTGCCAGCGTGCCGCTGGACCTGTTCAGCTCATGAGGATTGGTTACGCAGATCCGCCCTACCCAGGGCAGGCCAAACGGCACTACAGCGAGCATGCAGACTACGCGGGCGAAGTAGACCACGCAGCCCTACTGCAGCACCTGGCCAACGATTACGACGGCTGGGTGCTGCACACGTCATCGCCGGCGCTGGGGCAGATCCTGGCGCTGGCAGATGGGCTGGGTCTGGAGTACAGAACCATGGCGTGGGTGAAGCCCTTCGCTGCGTTCAAGCGCAACGTGTCTGTTGCGTATGCGTGGGAACCTGTGCTGGTCAAGCCATGCAGGAAACCTGTGGTCAATCACAGGATGGTGATGCGTGACTGGTTCAGCGAATCCATCACACTGAAGCGTGGACTGACAGGCGCCAAACCTGAGCGCGTCTGCCATTGGGCGTTTGAGATGGTGGGCGCAGAAATAGACGATGATCTGGTGGACCTGTTCCCTGGCACTGGTGCAGTGTCGCGGGCGTGGGACACCTGGCAACAACAACTAGCCATCTGACACAGAGCGAGACCCACCCCAAACGGGGTGGGTCTCGTCCGCTGCCCTGATCGGAGCGCGATGCACACCTTATCCACAGCAGCCACCCAGTATGTGGATGGAGGCTGGCACGTGCTGGAGCTCCCTGCCGGCGCCAAGGGCCCACCACAAGCAGGCAGGACAGGCGCAGCAGGTGTCAACATGACGCCGGAAGAAGTCCAGCAGGCGCCCTGGGCCGGCAACATCGGGCTGCGCATGCCTGCAGATGTCATCGGCATCGACGTGGACGCCTACCGGGGTGGGCTGGACACCCTGACAGCGCTGATCGTGGAGCTCGGTGTGCTGCCACTGACCTGGATCTCCCACAGTGGGCGCAATGATGGCAGCGGCATCAGGTTCTATCGCGTCCCACCCTCCATGGGGTGGGTGACAGGCCTGGCCGGGATCGACATCATCCAGCCAGGCCACCGCTACGCAGCGGTATGGCCATCGACCCACCCTGACGGCAGGCTGTATGGCTGGTGGGATCAGGCAGAGGCTGCGCCGGCCGAGCAGCCGCCAGCGGTGGAGGATCTCCCGGACCTGCCCTGGGCGTGGGTCCAGCACCTGTCCAGGGCTGCGCTGGTCGGTGTCACCACGCGTGCAGCAGGTGATGCAGAAGCGCAGGCGTTCTATGCAGCGTGCACGCGCCAGGATGCGCCCAGCTACCTGTCTGTCATCGTGGAGCACTTCACCACAGAAGTAGCAGGCAACCACAGCAGGCACGACAGCATGCAGCACTGTCTGACCTGGGCGATGGAGCATGCAGCAGCAGGCGTGCTGGATCCACAGCTAGCGCTGACAGCACTGGGTCAGACCTGGCAGACGGTGCACGACGATCCACGCAGGAGCGAGCTGACCAGCACCAGACGCACGACAGAGTTTGAAGCGATGACGCGCCACGCCATCGGCAGGGCGCTGGCCAAAACACCCGCAGAGCTCGCACGCCTGCACGATGAAGCAGCTGGGCCTGTCTTCAATGTGGCTGCAGGTGCTGACTCAACACCTGCAGCCGGCGCCGATGCTACTGCGCCTGCGCTGATCACCTTCCACAATCTGCCTGATCCCTACGTGATCACACCTGTGGCCTGGCATGCAGAGAACCTGCTGTGCAGGGAGACCCACGGCGAGCTGGCTGGGGCA
>Ga0193692_1000124_pt1 | contig 17965 bp, 12 predicted proteins | sample L3a1metaG_FD_144917 | JGI IMG/M metagenome (GOLD analysis project Ga0193692, IMG submission 144917) | Soil microbial communities from a riparian zone of the East river system, Colorado, United States - L3a1 | ecosystem: Environmental > Terrestrial > Soil > Riparian zone | place: USA: East River... | reverse complement strand
GATATCATCGAAGGCCCGCTCATGGCGGGGATGAACGTCGTGGGTGATTTGTTCGGGTCGGGCAAAATGTTTCTGCCTCAGGTCGTGAAGAGCGCGCGCGTGATGAAAAAGGCGGTCGCATATCTCCTTCCCTTCATGGAAGAGGAAAAGAAAATCTCCGGAAAAAGCCAGGCGCAAGGGCGTGTCCTTATGGCCACGGTGAAGGGTGACGTCCATGACATCGGTAAGAACATCGTCGGGGTCGTGCTCGGCTGTAACAATTATGAGGTAATCGATCTCGGCGTAATGGTGCCGTGCGAGAAGATTCTGGCCACTGCCCGCGAAAAGAACGTGGACATCATTGGCCTGAGCGGCCTGATCACTCCCTCACTCGATGAAATGGCGCACGTGGCCAAAGAGATGACTCGACAAGGCTTCGATCTGCCCTTGCTCATCGGTGGCGCGACCACCAGCAAAGCGCACACGGCTGTGAAGATTGCGCCCTCTTATGCGCAAGCGGTGGTTCATGTTCTGGACGCATCGCGTGCCGTCAGCGTCGTCGGCTCTCTCATCAATCCGCAGCTCAAAGCGCCCTTTTTGCAGAAGGTGCGCGAGGAACAGGATACCTTGCGTCAACGGCACAGCGCACAGGCGGACGCAAAACCGCTGCTCAGCATTGAAGAAGCGCGGGCGCGTCGAACGCCGATTGATTGGAAATCCAGCGATCTGCCTGTGCCATCATTTACCGGAGTCCGGCTGCTCGATGAGTTCCCGCTGACTGAGCTGGTGAAGTTCATCGATTGGTCACCGTTTTTTCACGCGTGGGAGTTGCGGGGCCGATATCCCGATATCTTGAAGGATGCAAAGGCAAAGGAATTGTTTGATGACGCGCAAAAGCTCCTGGACGAAATTGTGAGCGGCAAGTTGATCCAGGCTCGTGCTGTCTATGGATTGTTCCCTGCGAACAGCACTGGCGACGACATCGAGCTTTATACCGATGCATCCAGAAAAAGTGTTCTGACCGTGTTCCACACACTGCGGCAGCAAATGGATAAACCAGCGGGCCAATTCAACCACGCGTTGGCCGATTTCATCGCGCCGAAAGAGACCGGTTTGCCCGACTATCTGGGAACGTTTGTGGTCTCGGCAGGATTCGGAGTCGAAGCCCTTTGCTCCCGATTCGAGAAGGACCATGACGATTACAATTCCATCATGACCAAAGCGCTGGCGGACCGGCTGGCTGAAGCCTTTGCAGAGTGCCTGCACAAGCGCGTGCGTGATGAATGGGGCTTCGGCAAAACCGAAAATCTCAGCCATGAAGAGCTCATTCGCGAAAAATACCGGGGCATCCGGCCTGCCGCCGGTTATCCCGCCTGTCCCGACCATACCGAAAAACGCATTCTGTGGGATTTGTTGAATGTGGAAAAGAAGACCGGAATCAAACTGACTGAAAGTTGCGCAATGTGGCCGGCGAGTTCGGTAAGCGGGCTTTACTTTGCCCATCCGGAATCGAAATATTTCGGCCTCGGCAAAATCAATCGTGACCAGGTGCTGGATTATCATCTGCGCAAAAGCATGACTTTGTCCGAAGTTGAACGATGGCTCTCGCCGAATCTCAACTACGAGCCCGATCAAGCAGCCGGCCCCAATCCGGCAGGTTGCTCGTGCGGCGTGCCGCATCCCAAAACCTGATCATGGGCAGACGCGGGATGCAACTGGCTTGCACCGCGGCGCTCGTGCTCGCTGCCTCAATCGCTTCCGCGGCAGACGCTCCCCCGGGCTGGGTTGAGCCGATGAAGAAGGTTCATTCCCGTTTCCACGGCGAAAAAGGAACGCTGGCGCAGTTTGGGGATTCGATCACGGTTACCATGGCATTTTGGGCTCCGCTTGCCGATCAGCCGAAAGGGATGAACGAATCAACCGCACAAGCGCTTCGAACAGTTAAGGCCCACATGAAGGGCGATTGCTGGTCGAAATGGAAGGGACCGCAATTCGGCAATAACGGTTCGATGACCATTCACTGGGCGCATCAGCACATCGATGAATGGCTGAAGAAACTTGACCCGGAAGTGGCCACGATCATGTTTGGCAGCAACGACGTGGACCAGATGGAGGCAGGCGAATATGAGCGGACGACGCGCGAGGTAGTCCAACGGTGCCTGCAAAATGGGACGATCGTTATCTTGACTGCCGCTCCGCCGCGCAGCAGCCGGTTCGAGAAATCGCGCCAGTTCGCCGATTGTATTCGCAGGATTGCCGCGAGCGAAAAGCTTCCGTTGATCGAGTACTTTGACGAGATTCTCAAGCATCGGCCGAACGATTGGGATGGATCACTTCCTCAATTCAAGTCATCGCCCGGAGATGAATACCAGGTTCCAACGCTGATCGCGCGCGATGGCGTGCATCCGTCGAACCCGACCAAGTGGTTCAACGATCTCTCTGAAGAAGGCCTGAAGCATAACGGCTACGCTCTGCGCAATGCAGTGACCTTATCGGCGTATGCCGAAGTGATCAGCCAAACTCTAAGGTAATTGGATACGGTGGCGTCATGATCCGCAAGGCGATCATCGGAAGTCTCCTGAGCAGCTCGCTCTACGCCGCTGAATCGTCAGGCACAGTTCGGGCTGACACAACCCTGGCGGATCACTTTCCGCATCGTATCTGGGCAGCGTGCGACTTCGAGGGGCAGACGCCGGACTATGGTTGGTTCGGGGTCATCGAAACGAATCATATCCCGGTTTATGCAGGAAATGTGACCGCGCTCGCAGCGGCGCCAGGTCCGTATGGCCGAGTGAGCGCAATCATGGCGGGGATTAATCCTGTCCCAGGGCCGCGGATGGGCAAAATCAATCAACTCTATCTTCGCTACTGGCTCGATGGCGGCAACAACGCGACGTTCCAGCATTTCAGTCTCACGCGCGAAGACAATTGGCATATCAATGTCACTGGCCTGCAGCAACGCCGCTGGTCCGAGATCACCCTGAACTTTACGCAGGCCGCGATTCCCAGCGGAATGACGGAACAGGTCCGTCGCCTTTCAGCGCCGGCAACCATGTAGACGATCTGTTCTTTCTGCTCGACGGCAGCACCGGAGGCAAGGAACAACTCCTGATCGACGAAGTGGTCCTGTACGACGGCCGCTAAAGCGAAGCCGCAACTTTCAAGAAGAACCTGTCTGCCGAAATGATGGTTTACTTCGCTTTACGATAGGCTGCCCAGCGTTTGCGTTGTGCCGCGGCTATGCGTTCGCGAGCTTCGGGAGAAAGGTTACGCCGTCCGGAACTTCCGCGAAAGGAGTTAGCCCCCGATGTGCCAAGGAGGCGATTAAGGTCGGCTTCAAGTCTTTCGATCTGCTCTTTGATCCCGACAGCCCGTCGCAATTGCGCCGCGCTCAGATTTTGTAACGTCATATACTTGCCTCTAAAGGCATTTACTCTTTACGTCAAGGCCACCGGTCAAAACTTCCGTCTCAGTCGCAGCTTGCCAACGATTCGAGCCTTCTCAAAACTAAGCGAGCGACGGCACAAACCAGTAGGTTCAGATTTTTAAATATACTCTGTGTATTTTATAAAGCGAATTTTCGGGATCGTTCCGCTGCTTCTCATCATAAGCATGATGGCTTTTTCACTCGTACATCTCGCACCGGGCGGTCCTTTCGACAAAGAACGCGCGCCCGCCTCACCCGAAATCAAGCGGAACATTGAAGCCAAATATCATCTCAACGAGCCTGTATGGAGACAATATTTGCGGTATCTCGGCGACTTGCTTCATGGCGATTTCGGCGTCTCGCTAAAGTATCGCAATCATACAGTCAATGATATCATCCGGCAGGGCCTGCCCGTCTCTCTCGCATTGGGGTTGCTGGCTTTTTGTTTCGCGGTGGGAGTAGGTGTCCCACTGGGGTTTTACACCGCGGTGCGGCACGGAAGGCTTGGCGATTACATCGGAAGCTTCTTCGCCATCCTGGCTGTTTGCATCCCCGGCTTTGTGATCGGCCCGCTCCTCATCATGGGGTTCGCCATCCACTGGAAACTCCTGCCACCAGCGTTGTGGGAAAGTCCACTACACGCCATCCTGCCCACGATCGCACTCGGATTGTATTTCTCGGGCAAAATGGCCCGCCTGATGCGCGAAGGAATGCTGGGAGTGATGCATTCCGAGTTCATCACAACCGCCCGCGCCAAAGGAGTGGGTGAATTGAAGATCCTGGTTAAACATGCGCTGCGGATTGCGATCCTTCCGGTTGTCTCCTACTCGGGACCACTCCTGGCCGACCTGCTCACCGGCTCGTTTGTAGTCGAAAACATTTTTCAGATTCCCGGGATTGGAGTCTTTCTCGTGAACAGCTCGACTAATCGCGATTACACGATGGTCGTTGGATTGGTTCTCCTTTATGCGATCCTGCTTTTGATCCTCAATCTATTGGTCGATCTGAGCTACAGCTTGCTCGATCCCCGTGTGCGTTATGAGTAACGCAGCGCCATCCGAGCATCTTTCGCCCAACCAGCGAGCCTGGCGGCGATTCAAGCGGAATCATCCAGCTGTGGCAGGACTGCTGTTCCTCGTCCTTTTCCTCGCATTCATTCTGATCTGGCCCGCTATCTCGAGAACGGATCCAAACGCTGTTTCAGATGCGCAATTCCAGCATCCGTCGGCCGAGCACTGGTGTGGCACCGATTTCCACGGGCGGGATTTATTCACACGGATCGTTTACGGCGCGCGCATATCGTTACTCGTGGCTGCGGTGGGCGCGCTGGTGAGTTTGGTGATCGGAGTATCCTGGGGAGCTGTCGCCGGGTATGCCGGTGGACGTGTGGACGAGAGCCTGATGCGAGTCGTGGACATCCTCTATTCATTGCCGTCGATCATTTTTGTGATCGTCCTGATCACAACTCTGGAAGAATTGCTGAAACGCTGGCTGAGTGGCAGCGCGGATACGCAAGTGCGGCTCCTGTTCCTTTTCGTCGGCCTGGGCGCAGTGTCATGGCTAACGATGGCGCGGATCGTCCGTGGACAGGTCCTGTCACTTCGCACCCGGAGTTTCGTTTATGCGAGCCGGGCGCTGGGAGCGAAATTCGGCCATATCCTGCGGCGGCATATACTACCGAACGTCCTTGGGATCGTGATCGTCTATCTGACGCTGACTGTCCCTTCGATTGTACTCTATGAATCGTTCCTGAGTTACCTGGGACTTGGGATTCAGCCGCCCATGGCGAGTTGGGGATCACTGATTGCCGAAGGAGCCGGGCAATTGAATCCAATTCGAATCTATTGGTGGCTTGTGGTCTATCCCTGCGTGGCGCTTGTGGCCACGCTGGTTGCCCTGAACTTCCTCGGTGATGGATTGCGCGACGCTTACGATCCGCGCGCGCAATCGTAGCCGTTTGCGCAGCTTAAGCCGCTTCGCGGGGAGGTTCGATGTTCCCGGAATCCTCCAGGACTGTGGCTTCAACGACCAAGGCGTTTTCGAGGGCCGTCTCGACGAGCTCCCGCGCTTTGTCGCTCAAAGGTAACTCGAGCAGAGCCCGGATGGCCTGCATCAGGCTCGCCGCGGGCAGACGAAGCTGACTTCGGAAACTGCTGACGAAAGCTTTTCCAAGCCTAGCTGGATCGAGAGAATTGAAACGCGATTGCAGGGCGGTCGATTCGAGCTTGCGGCGTTCCTTTTCCAGATCGGCGGTCGCGCGGGCAAGCGCGCCGATGCTGTCGCGGACGCGGGCTTCGATCTCGGAATGATCCCCAGTGGACGCCACTGCTGCAGCGCCTTTACCGCTTGAAAGCCGGCTCAACTGGTTCTTGACGCGCTCCAATTCGGAGGAGCTGCGGGAAAGGCGATCCTCAAGTTCTTTGGCGCGCCGCTTGAATTGGCTGGCGGCTTTTTTCTCATCTTTGAGTTTGCCGTCCAGTTCCGTTCGCGCTTTGCGCAAGCTGGTCAATTCAGATTCAAATTTCGTGGACCGCGCAGCCTTCTTCTTGTAGGCAGCTGCAGCCTTTGCAGCCACGGTTTTCGCTTCCTGAAGTTCCTTGAGCAACCCGCTCTCGTTGCGCTTCAGTTCGTCCCCATGTTGGTCGAGCTCTGCCTTGAGGGTGGCATTGTCGGCAGCGCTTTCTCGGAGCCTGTTGTCCAGTTCTTCGGCTTTGCGGCGTGCGTCCGTAACAGCCTTCTCTTGCGCGCCGAGCTTGATTTCCAACTCGTCACGAACACGGCGCAATCCTGAAAGTTCATCGCGCGTGGCGCTGAGTTGCCTTGCCAAATCGCTCCGGCCGGCGCCCTGGTCGCTCGAACGACTTTCCAATTCGGCGCGAGCCCGCGCCAAATCGGCACTCGTCTCGCGCAAGCGCACTTCGAGTTCCTGCGCACGACGGCGCGCCTCGCTCGCGGCCGTTTGCTCCCGGGCCAAACGCGCATTCAAATCTTCCTGCGAGCGGCGCAATGCCGTCAGTTCATCCTTCGAACCGGCGAACAACGACGACTGCTCGCGGACTTGTGCTTGCGCTCGTTCCGTGGCGGCCTTGGCGGAGGCGAGTTGTTCGCGTAAATGCGATTCGACGGTATTCCGCTGGATGACCTGCTTGTCGAGCTCTCCCTTGACCCGCTCTAGTTCGGCGGTGCTATGGGCCAGTTTGCGTTCCAATTCACCCGTGCGCTGGCGCAGATCGGCCGCGGCCTGTTCTTCTCGCGCCAATTTTGTATTCAACTCTCCGCGCGCTTCGCGGAGCCGCGCCACTTCCGCATCCACCTGGGCGCGCCGGTCAGTCTCTTCCCTCAATGCCGCCGCAGCCTTTTCCGCTGCCGCCTTCGCGCTCGCCAACTGCCCCGAGAACTCCGCTTGCGTGGAACCTTGGGCGGCTTGGACGGCTTGCTGGCTTTGTAATTGCGCCTTGGCGCGGGCCAGTTCGGCGTTGCTCTTCGAAAGTTCTGCTTCGAGCGTCTCGCTCCGCCGAGCCGAAACCGCGGCGTCGCGCTCGCGTTCGGTCAACCTGGAGTTCAATTGCTCGCGAGCCTGGCGCAACCGGGAGAGTTCCTCGTTTACTTGCTTGAGCTCCTGGATTTCACCCTGATCCTCCAACAGCCGGGAGCTCAGCTGATCGCGGTTCTGCCGGGTCGCTGCGAGTTCTTCCTGGAGTTGTTTTACTTTCGCGGCTTCCTCATTGTAGGCCTCTTGAGCCGCCTTGGATGCCTCTTCAGCTGCCTTGGCCAGAGCCTTCGCGGGTTCCAGCTGTTGGCTGACAAATCGGTCCCGGCTCTTGGTGGCTTCGTTCAGCTTCTCCTGAAGCTTGATGTTTTCGAGAGTGAGCTCCTGCAACTTTTTCTCCCAATACTTTTCCTTGGCCTGTTCTGGAGAATTGGTTTCCGGGACTTCCTGCGACGGTTGGGAGCGCTCCGATTGCGAAGAGGCAGCGGCAGGATTCGCAGTAATGAGGTCCGGAAAAGCCGGAAAGGGCACTGCAGGTTGAGATTTCTTCATAAAGGCAAACAGCTAATTCACCGGAGGTTACACTTCGGCTATTTTACATTTCGGCACGAACGAGGCCCTGCTTGAGCCCGTTTTTAGCGCTAAAGCGAGCTTCATTCGCATCTGCCTGATAGCGCAGCTGTTTTGCTGCCAATGACCCCTCTCCCCTGCAAAAAAGTGTTGCCCGGCAGGCGCATCCTTGCGGCATACTAGGCGTCCGACGCGCCACAGTTCCGGCGGTCTGTCGTATCTCGATCTATGCAACGTATATACCAATTTGTCAGCAACCTCTGGAATGATGCCGAAGCGGCCAACCTCGACCTGCTCGGGCGGCTCGTTTACCGCTCCAACAAACTGGGTTCCGACCAGCGCATCACCAATACCGGCGGCGGCAATACCTCATCCAAGATTACTGAACTGGATCCGCTGACGCGCCAGTCGGTCGAAGTCATGTGGGTAAAAGGGTCCGGCGGGGATTTACGCACTTCGACGAAGGAAAACTTTGCATCGCTCTATCAGGAAAAGCTCCTCTCCCTGCAACAAGTCTATGGCGCGGCCAAAAACCGGGGGCCAAAAACCCCGGTGGAAGACGAGATGGTGGCCATGTACAACCATTGCACGTTCAACCTGAATCCGCGGGCTTCATCGATCGATACACCGCTGCACTCTTTCATCCCCTTCAAGCATGTTGACCATACACATCCCAACGCAGCCATTGCCGTAGCAGCGTCGGCCAATTCGGTGCAGCTCACGAAGGAAATTTACGGAGCCGAAATCGTTCATACGCCCTGGCTGCGACCTGGTTTCGAGCTTGGTTTGGAGATGCAGAAGATCTGCCGCGAGAATCCCGGCGCCATCGGGATCATGATGGGCCAGCATGGCCTCATCAATTGGGCGAACGATGATCGCGAATGTTATTTCCGCACACTCGACCTCATTGATCGGGCGGCGCAATTCATCGAAAAGAAATACGCGGAGAAGGGCGGCGATAAAACCGCGTTTGGGGGCTCGCTCCACGTGACTTTGCCCGAGGAAACGCGTCGCAAAGTTTTTGCCCGCCTCCTGCCGTGGCTTCGCGGACAAGTGAGCGGCCAGAAGCGGTTTATTGGCACAGTGCAGGACGACGAGAAAATCCTGCGCTTCGTGAATTCCAAAGATGCGCCACGCCTGGCCGAACTTGGCACGTCCTGCCCCGATCATTTCCTGCGCACAAAAATCAAGCCCTTGTATGTGCCACTCGAAGCGGAGTCACTGAAGAGCCATGACAATGCGTGGATCGAGGGCTTCGTGGCGAAGCTCAAAACCAAATTAACGGATGGATTGAAGAAGTATCGCGCGGACTATGCGGACTATTACAACCGCTGCAAGCGGCCGGACTCGCCGGCGATGCGAGATCCGAATCCGACCGTGATCCTGATCCCGGGCCTCGGGATGATTGCGTGGGGCAAGGACAAGAGTGAATCGCGCGTCACCGCCGAATTTTACAATTGCGCGGTTGAAGTAATGCGAGGCGCAGAAGCGATCGACCGTTATATTTCGCTGCCACAACAGGAGGCATTCGACATCGAATATTGGCTGCTCGAGGAAGCGAAGCTCCGCCGCATGCCGCCCGAGAAAGAACTCGCCCGTCATATTTCTGTGATCATTGGCGCAGGATCAGGGATTGGGAAAGAAGTGGCACACCGGCTGGTAAAAGAAGGCGCTCATATTGTTTGTGTGGACGTGAAGCTCGAAGGAGCACAGGCCACGGCAAAGGAGATTACAGACAAATATGGCCTCGGCATCGGAGTCGCAGGAAGCGGCATCTCCAACTGCGGCCCGGCGGTCGGCCTTGCTTGTGATATTACGAACCGGGCCAGCGTGCGAGCGATGCTGGATCAAGTGGCGCTTGCCTATGGCGGTTTCGATTCGTTGATCTGCACGGCCGGAATCTTCTTTTCGCCAGACACGACCGGTCACATTCCGGACGATAAATGGGCGGTCACTTTTGCGGTGAATGTTACTGGCAGTTACATCGTGGCCGACGAAGCGGCCAAAATCTGGAAGGAACAAGGACTGTCCGCGAACCTCGTGCTCACAACGAGCGTGAATGCTGTCGTTCCGAAGAAAGGATCTCTCGCGTACGACGTTTCAAAAACCGCTGCAAATCACCTTGTGCGCGAATTGGCCATGGAACTGGCCCCGCTCGTTCGCGTCAACGGCGTGGCACCGGCCACGGTCGTTCAGGGCAGCAGCATGTTCCCGCGCGAGCGTGTTATTGCCAGCCTCGCCAAATACAACATTGCCTTCAAAGAAGACGAACCGACCGAAACGCTGACGTCAAAGCTGGCCAGGTTCTACGCCGATCGCACGCTGACAAAAACGCCAATCACGCCAGCCGATCAGGCAGAAGCCTTTTTCCTCCTGGTGTCCCAGCGGCTGAGCAAAACGACTGGGCAGATCATTTCGGTGGACGGCGGGTTGCACGAAGCGTTCCTGCGCTAAAGATGTCTCGTGGCCGCGCAAAAGGGGCTCAGTGCATTTCGACATCGCAGGTCCCGATGCCACCGCGCCAGAAATTGAATTGGACATTCGGATGATCGGCGAGGAGCGACATAGGAACGGCTGAATCCGGAATTCGCTTCGATATCATCAGCGTGGTCAGGCGCTGGCCGAAAGGATTGTCATGCTTGCCTGCATGCCAGATCGACACTTTCTCCGCTTTCCAGGTTTCGACTGGTCCCACTGAGATCGCCTTCGTCGGCACCATTGCCACATTGCCGCCGCCCGACGTCCGCGCGTTTTGTGCAATCGTCAATGGATGCAAATCGACAACGCGGGTGGGCAGTTCGCGATATTCGGCGGGTGACGGCGGCTGCTCCTTGTAACGGCCATCGCGCCTGGGCGGGTCATTGAAGGCCCAATGTTTGACATCGCCCTGTCCTCCCTGCATCACGGCACAACGGACGCCAGACCACGATTTGCGATAGGCACTTGTATCGGCTTTGGGAAAGTGGAGCTGTGAATCGGGCATTACCAGTTCCGGGCGAATTCGGCTGAAACAAAGCTCGCGGTCCGCCCGTTCAAACGAGAGAGGGTGCGTTCCCGGCACCTCTTTGCCGTCAAGGAACCATTCGTCCATTCCCCAAAAGTGCGCGGACTTCAGCGACAGATTGAGCTCACTGACCAGGCGCGCCACGAGCGGCAGTTGCTCGGTTGGGCCAATAGGCCCGCAAATCCCAACCGGATTGTCAGGTGTCGATTGCCGCCATGCCTGAATGTATTCCAGCGCTTCAGCCAGGTAGAACTCCTCGAGTGTATCGTAGAAAAGCACTTTGAAACCCGGCCGCGAAAGCTTGAGCATCGCTTCCGGCGTAAGGGCCGCCGCGTCTTTGATGATTTCGTCATCAAGCGTTGTGTAATCCCACCAATCCGGTGCAATCGAACTGAGCTTGCGAGCCATATCAAATTCCTTTCTCGAGACTTTCCGCGTACGAAGAGTTGATGAGGCACCGGTCGCCCAATGCATCGCGCAGTGGATCGGCTTCATCCTTGCAGAATCCAAGGTGCAAGTGCCGGCGCCAGCCTTCCGCGTGCAAAAACCGCCCGGACATCGCGCCGACTTCCCCTGAAAACGTGTCCATGATTCTCAAATACGAATCCATACCCTGGCTGGCGTCGAGCCAGGCTTTTTGGCTTTGGTGCGCAGCCAACGCCTCTCGCTTTTGGGCGTGAACGGAAACAGTGTCTACGAACAATCCCGGCGCGATGCGTTTGCCCAATGGATCGCGCAACCCGTGCGGCATTGCGTGATAGACCGTCACATCTTTGTCTACGAACCTGGCGCGGGGTATTGTTCGAAAATTTGGCATGCCGCGCGCAAAGGCGGCCGTTACTGCCAGGCGCGAGCAGTTCATGTGGTCTTCCATGTAGTCTTGCGGCGAGTGGGTAAGCACGACATTGGGACGCACTTGCCGAACGACAGCCGCGAGCTTCCGAAGCAATGGCAAGGTGTAAAGAATCTCCAAATCGTCGACCAGGCTGGGATGATAAACCGCGTTGAGCTTCGCGGCGGCACTCTTCGATTCACCGCGGCGAATTGAACGCGTTCGCGCGGCAGAAAACTGCAAGCTGCCGCAAGAACCGCTCGCAAGCGTCATATAGTGGATTTCAAATCCTGCCTCGCGCAGCAGCAAAAGAGTCCCGGCCATGTAAAACTCGATGTCATCCGGGTGCGCGGCAATCGCGAAGGCGACTTTGGAGTCTTTGCTGGGGCGCGCGTGGCGTGCCATGGAAAATCAATGCCGTTTGTGTGCGTGCCTTGCCGCGGAACTGTCTGCGGCAAAGATCACCTCATGTGTGCGCAACGCGTGCGCCAGGCTGGTAAGAGGCATTTCCTCGCCGGCATCGAGCGCCTCAAAGAACGCTTCAAACTGAGTTTGATACGGATGATCTGAGACATCGCCCGAATCGAGCAGCTTCATCGACAATTCGCTCCATTTGGCCTTGTTCAGCCCGGCCAGCTTCGTGGAATAGAATTTATTGTCGAGCAAGCTTCCCTCGGAGCCTACCAAGTGCACGTGAAAATAGTACGGTTGCAGGCAATCGATGACAGATGCCACTTTACCGACACGGCCATCTTTAAATTTGAGGATCGTGACGCTGGTCGTGGGATATTCGTAAGTGCTGAAATCGTCGTTCCGCGAGTGCGTGGAATAGCTGCTCACGACATCCACGTCTTCGCCCATGCAAAGCAGCAAAGCATCCATGGCATGGCAACCGGCGGACAAGAGGCTGCTGCCACCTGCATCTTTGCGCGTATTCCATCGGTACTGGCCGTACCACGGGCCAATTCCATGGTAGTAATCAACCTCGCCGTAATGAATCTGTCCGAGCAATCCCTGATCGATGACCGCCTTGATCGTCAGGAACTGGCTTGAGAAACGGCATTCAAAGCAAACACACGTAGTAACCTTCGCCTTCTGGACTGCCTGCTGGATGGCAAGGCAATCCTCCCAATTCAGCGCAAGCGGTTTTTCGATGATCAGATGCTTTCCGGCAGATGCGGCGGCAATTGAATGCCGGGCATGGTCCTGTGGATAGCTGCAGACCGACACAACATGAATGTTCGGATCCTGCAACATCGCCGAAAGGTCGGTAAAACAGGAGATTTCGCCCCCATGGCGGCGGCTGACTTCCACGGGATCGAGCTTTCGTGAAGAATAGACCGCAGTGACCTGCGCCTGCGGCGTGGCGTTGATCGCCGCGATGTGCGCTCCGCTCACCCAACCGTAGCCAATGATCCCGACGTTATACCTTTTCGCGCTCATGAGAACTGGATTTAGCCAAAACAACACTGCCCCCGCGGGAAGTCAAACAAAACCACCGCGTGATCACAGCCCGTAAGGTGTTTGGCATTGGATTGGCTACGAAACGCGCACGGACTGCTCGGATAGAACTCCGTGGAAGGACAGCGCGTGTAGCAGGCCTCGAGCAGTTGGGGTTTTGTGGGCTTGTTACGAATTGTTCCGTGGAGGTGACTGCGGATCGTGTCTTATCACCAAAAGCCGGCTCACGCCGGCTTTTTTATTTCCGGGAAACGCTATTTGTCCGGCTCAAGCGCAGAAACTTCAGTCGCACTGATTCCAATTCAGGCCGATAACGCGGATCCTTGCAGTCCGCAATCGCCTGTTCCTCAACTGCAATCGCTTCCGCATGCTTGCCAGCCCCAAATAGTGCCCGCGCATAGGTATCCATGATCGGCACGATCTTTCCTTCCGGTGATTGGTACGCGCCTTCGGAAGCTTTCAACGCCAATTGAAAATCCCTCGCACTCGTCCGGATGCGCCGATCGGTAAGAATTTTCCAGGCAAATTCGTTCAGGATACTTGGGTAATTCGACGCATTGGAAACGATCTGTTCACCCAGTTCTTTCATCCGGGCGGAGTTCGTGCCACCGTAGGCTAGTTTGTAATATTCACGCATCCCCTCCTCCGCCGCTATGGTCCGGCGGGCGGAATCGAGCGTGAAAGTGCCTTCGAGGACTTGGTTCAGAACTTTTTCGAGGGCGACCGTCGCGTTGCCATGCCAAATGACTTTTTCGTCGCGATTGATGACGAAGGCATGGGGCAGATCGTTTGCTTCAACGGCGGTCAGGTAAGCACGGGAACTCTCGCTCCCTTTATCCGAAGCCATTGCGTACTCGACCGGACTCTCGAGTGAGTTGAGGAATTTGCGAGCCTTGGCCACGGGATCAGCACTTATTCCCACAAAGATCACGCCACGATTGCGGAACTCCTTCTGCATATTGTTGACGTACGGGACCGTATAGGTGCAGGTCGCCGATTCGCTCGACCAAAAATCGACGACATAGATGTTGGTGCCAGGAACGATCGCCACAGGCCCGTTTTTGATCCATTCGAATACCTTGATCGGGGGCGCCGGAGCGCCGAGTTCGAGGGCGAAGGCGTTGGTCGGAACCAGGCTAAAAACCACGATAGCAAGGGCGCTCGCGATCGATTTCGCGCAGCGGATCGAGCGGCTGATCTGCTTCATGGTCCAAGTAAATTGCCGATATACTAAAAGAGTCAAGAGTGTGAGACCCTACCGTGCCATGGGTAGGGTGGTCTGCCACGCGGCCGTGAAATTTGACACGAATTTTTTACCGGCGTACGTATTAATATGAGCAATGATTTTCTGAACCCCAGCCTCTCTTCGCTTGGCCAGCATGTGCTGCTGGACGGGTTCAAGATCGTTGTTGATCTGCAACGCAGCCGGGGCTCGTACCTTGTCGATGCCAGCACTGGCCGGACCCTGCTCGACCTCTACGGATTCTACGGTTCGCTTCCCCTTGGTTTCAACCATCCTTATTTCGAAACGCCCACGGTTCGGGAAGCTCTTTACGAAGCCGCCCGCATCAAAGTTGCCAATTCGGACGTTTACTCGGAGCACTATATCCGATTCGTCGAGACCTTCAGCCGGGTGATGGGTTTGCCCCCCCTGGAACGCTATTTCTTCATTGAAGGCGGTGCTTTGGCAGTGGAAAACGCCCTCAAAGCAGCCATGGATTGGAAAGTGCGCAAGAATCTGGCTGGCGGTAAAGGCGAGCGTGGGATGGAGATCCTGCACTTTCAGCACGCTTTTCACGGTCGAAGCGGCTACACTCTTAGCCTCACCAACACGGATCCGCGCAAGACTGATTATTTCGCCAAGTTTTCCTGGCCACGCGTTTCAACTCCATCACTCGACTTTTCCCTGCCGGAAGCGGAACGGCGCCGGCAGGTTGAATCCGCAGAAAAACGCAGCGAAGCCGAGATTCGGAAGGTGCTGGAAGCGCGCGGTGATGACATTGCTGCCATCATTATCGAAACCATCCAGGGTGAAGGAGGCGACAATCATTTCAGAGGCGAATGGTTGCGCAAATTGCGTGCGATTGCGGATGAGCACGACGTCTTGCTGATTTTTGATGAGGTGCAATGCGGGATGGGTGCCACCGGCCGGAAATGGTGCTGCGAACATTTCGAGGTACTGCCCGATTTGCTCGTCTTTGGAAAGAAGGCGCAGGTTTGCGGCGTGATGGCTGGTCCGAGGCTCGATGAAGTAAAGGAAAACTGCTTTCGCCTGCCAGGGCGAATCAACTCAACCTGGGGCGGCAATCTCTGCGATATGGCCCGTTCACGCTTCTGCCTCGAAGTGATCGAACGCGACAATCTCGTCCAAAACGCTGCTGAGCGCGGGGAGCAGTTATTGGATGGCCTTGCACGTATTGCCTCGGAACTCCAGAAAATCTCTGCAGTACGCGGCCGTGGGCTGATGGTAGCGTTCGATCTTCCAGGTCGAGAAGAACGGGAGGACTTCTATCATCGGCTCTATGATGCAGGCGTACTTGCCATCCGGTGTGGTGAAAAATCTATTCGCTTCCGCCCCGCGCTGGATATCAATGAAGAAGTCGTAGCATCGGCCCTGGACAAAATCGAAGCCCAATGCAGCAGCAGCACCCGAAAGCGCTCCCGGCCCGAGAAACAACGCCGGGCTGCTTAGGTAACGTTCGTTATGGAGAACTGGCTCGAAAAATTGGGGCTGCGCAACCTGAACTCCGGTGTGTTCGACGGCCAATGGAAGGCGGGCGGCGAGATCGTCGAGCAATTTTCCCCAATCGACGGCAAGCCGATCGGCCGGGTGCAACTCGCATCAACCGAGGACTACGAGCGCGCCATAACAAAGGCTGAGGCAGCCTTCCAAAAGTGGAGGAGTATTCCAGCGCCTGTCCGTGGAGAGACCATCCGCCGGCTTGGAAATGCATTACGCGAGGCTAAGCCGGCTCTCGGGCGGCTTGTCACAACCGAGACTGGCAAGATCTCGGCAGAGGGAGAGGGCGAAGTTCAGGAAATGATCGACATTTGCGACTTTGCCGTCGGTCTCTCCCGTCAACTCTACGGCTTGACCATCCAATCGGAGCGCCCGCTCCATCGGTTGATGGAACAGTGGCATCCGCTCGGATGCATCGGCGTGATTACGGCCTTCAATTTCCCGGTTGCCGTGTGGTCCTGGAATAGCGCGCTTGCCGCTGTCTGCGGTGATCCCGTCGTCTGGAAACCATCGAACAAAGCCCTGCTTTGCGCTGTCGCAGTCACTCGCATCGCAGAAAGAGTTTGCCGCGATACTGGAGTTGATCCCGCTATCTTTACGCTCGTCAGCGGCAGCCCAGCTGAGGTCGGAGAACGTATGACGGCTGATCGTCGGCTTCCTCTTATTTCTGCAACCGGCTCATCCGCCATGGGCGCGCAAGTGGCGCAAAAAGTTGCTCACCGACTCGGTCGAACTCTTCTCGAACTCGGTGGGAATAACGCGATCATTGTCACTGCCAAAGCGGACCTCGATCTCGCAGTACGTGCAATTCTGTTTGGCGCCGTCGGAACGGCCGGACAACGCTGCACCAGCACCAGGCGCGTCATTGTTCACGAGTCTCTGGAGCGCGAACTGACCGAACAGCTGACTCGCGCCTATAAATCTGTCCGCATCGGGAATCCGCTCGATTCCTCAACGTTGATGGGTCCCTTGATCGACAAAGTTGCCATTGAGAACACCCTGCGAGCCATCGCCCGGCTGCAGAAGGAAGGCGGAAAAGTCCTTTGGGGAGGAGAACCACTTTCGGGCACGAGTTACCCGGGCGGGTGCTATATGACTCCGTGCCTCGCGCGGGCCCGGCACGAATTCTCGATTGTCAAAGAAGAGACTTTCGGGCCGCTGCTCTACTTGATTCCATATCGCGAGTTCACTGAGGCGCTACACATGCACAATGATGTGCCACAAGGCCTGAGTTCGGCGATTTTCACGAATGACATGCGTGAAGCCGAGGAGTTCATGAGCGCGCGGGGCAGCGACTGTGGGATTGCCAACATCAACGTCGGAACCTCCGGCGCCGAGATAGGAGGCGCGTTTGGTGGCGAGAAGGAGACAGGCGGGGGACGGGAAAGCGGCAGTGATGCGTGGAAAAACTACATGCGCCGCCAAACGAATACGGTAAATTATTCGCGTGAACTACCGCTCGCCCAGGGAATCAAGTTCGGCGATGCAGTATAAGCGAAGTCGAAAATGAGCCAGCTTGTAGACAGGGAAAAGCGCTTTGACTGGCCTCTCTGTTATGAGGCCGAGAGCTTCGTCGTCGAGAAACTTCAACTGTTTCTCGACCGCAACCCGTTTGCGCACTTGCTTTCCGACCAAATGCTCCGCGAAACCGGCACCTTGTTTCTCGACTGGGTTGATTACTTAACGATTCCACCCGGCGAAACAGGAAAACTTCAGGAACTCGGTTTCGTGGCAGATCCAAGGGCTGACGCTGCCGACAAGGTTTTCTGGCATCCGGCAGCCATGCTTCCCAGAGTTATCGTTCGGACTGAAGCCTCGCGAATGGTCGCACTGCGAGTCGATTCGATCGAAACGTTCCAACAAGTCCACCGTTTGCAGGGGGCTATCGAAGGAGCGCCGTTCGCGAAATTACGGCGTTTCCATGCCAACGAATCAGATGGAACTCGCCTTGAAATCATCGAGCGGCGCGGATACCGCGGTTACGTTCCTGAGCTCAAATTCGACGTTTCAGCCCGCAACGAGGCAAAAAGCCTCTGGAGCAATCGTCCACGGACTTTCAAGACCGACACCGAAGGCTTTCACCGCACCGATCGGTTGCTCGATCAATTAGTGGATCGCGTCGGTCGAGATCTCGCCTGCAGTATCGTTTTTGAAGAAGAACGCGCCTATTGGCAAAGCCGCAACCGCGCCGGCCAGGTCCAAAAAGCAAGACAGGACGCCTTGGGTCTCGGCTGGGCAAATCACGATCATCACACGTTTCGCTCTTCACGCGAGCATTTCATCGATTTGATGCGAGCCCTCGAGAAGCTGGGGTTCGAACGCCGTGAGCGCTACTATGCCGGAGCCCAGGCAGGTTGGGGCGCGCAAATACTCGAACAGCCGATCGAAGGACTCGTGGCTTTCTGCGACGTGGACCTCGAACCGCACGAAACAGAAATTGATTTCTCACGCCAGAAACTCCC
>Ga0193692_1000123_pt1 | contig 18010 bp, 27 predicted proteins | sample L3a1metaG_FD_144917 | JGI IMG/M metagenome (GOLD analysis project Ga0193692, IMG submission 144917) | Soil microbial communities from a riparian zone of the East river system, Colorado, United States - L3a1 | ecosystem: Environmental > Terrestrial > Soil > Riparian zone | place: USA: East River... | reverse complement strand
GCTGATCGGATGGCCGTTGAAGTAGTTCTGAATCTGGTTCCACGCAGCGGAGATGTTGCCGGTATCGGCGTTCACCTGCACGGTCACAGGATGCGAAGCGTACCACGCCCAGATCGCACCCCATGCACCGCCCATGTTCCCGATCGCCACGTTCGCCATCGTCGTCACTGGATGCGAGAGGTAGAAGCCGAAGATCGCCGCCCACGTTGACCAGTAGTCACCCGGTACGACGTCAGCCTTGATCTGCACGTTGTGCGACTTCATGAACGAGTCGATCTGACCCCACGCCTTCGTGTAGTCACCAGGCAACGTCTCAATCGTCGTCTCAGGCTTGTTCGTCTTGGCATACTGAATGTTGCGCCCTTGCGGCGTCTTGATGTCGCCTTCCTTGACGTCGACCTCGGTCGTCGGCTTGTTGCTGCCGAAGAAATTCTTGACGCCATTCCAGATCGTCTCTTGGTTCGTCGGCGCCTTGACCTCGGTCGGCACGTCCACCGGGTTCGAATCAGCGACGCTTTGCGCGGTGTTGAGTCCCTCGTGAATCGCCGTCGTCGGATCATCCACGCGCATGCCGTAGTCAAGCGGCCGTTCGTTGACGAAGTTCGATGCCAACTGATACGCCGACAGGAAGTCGCCTTCGTCCATCTCGGCCGTGATCTGCGTGGAGATGTCGTCGGGCAGCTTGTCCATTTCGAGATTCAGCATCTCGAGCTTCTTCATCGCGATCTCTTGGTCCTGCAGACGGATCGCAACCTCGACGTCCCTCGGCGTTTCGTTCAGCGTATCGTTGAACGCTGCGATCGCATCCTCGCTGACGCCAGCAGCGCGAAGCGTATCGTCGAACTCGCTGACCATCGCCTTCTGCGCGTCAGTCACGGCGTTGATGCTGCCGCCCGAGTCCTTGTACACGTTGATGAGATGGTCGCTCATTGCCGTGGCGACGTCGTCGATGGCCTTCAGGTTATCGCGGCCGGCCGTGGTGTTGATGTCAAGGGAGGTCGCGCCGTCCTTGATCTTCCCGTCGGCGTCCTTCCAATTCTCCGCGAGACTAGCGATCGCGTCCTTGTACCCGATGACCGTCTTCGTACCCTCATCGAGACCGGTGGTCGCCTGCAGGGCATCATTGAAGGCGTCGGCACGCTCCTTGGCAGTGTCGAACGCCTTGTCCGCAGTCGTCACAGACTCGGCGAGTTTCTCCATTGATGCAGCGAGCTCGTCGGCGGCCTTCTGCGCTTCCTCGTCAGCCATCATGGCCTCGAGCGCCGGGTCCTTGTGTGCGTCGAGCGCGTCGTTCGCATCCTGTGTGGCGACTGTTGACGCCTGCTGCGACGCGACACTCAGGTCGAGCTGCTTCCCCCAGCGCTCGATGAGCATCTGGTTGTCCTTGTACTGCCCGCTGTTCTTGTCGAGCGCGTTTGCCTGCTCCTTCATGATGTTCAGAACCTGCGCGGCTTGCGCTGGGTTCTGATTGAGCAGCTCCTTGAACGCGGCGTCAAGGTCCTCGATGGGTCGCTTCGTGTCCGACCCCATGAGCTGAATCTTCTTGCCGGCGTCCGTCCACAGGTGCGAGAACGTTAGCGCGTCGTCCTTCGCCTTGGCGATATCGAGGAACGACGACCACGCATCGTTCTTCTTGCCGCTGGCGAGTGCGACGTTCAACTTCTGGACGGCAGTCGACGCCTTCTCGGCAACACCAGTGATCGAGTTGATCGCATCGAAGGCGATCTGCGAGCCGGCAGCCACGAGGCCGAGGCCGGCCGCCGCCTTGCCCAACCCGAGCATGGCCTTCTGCACGCCCGACCCGCTCTGCTGGATCGCCTGCATCTTCGACCGCAGCTGCTGGAACGAGTTGATCATCTCGCCGACCTTGCCGACGGCGAAGAGGACGCCGCCGCCCAGGGCCAGCATGCCGGTACCAACGAGCGCAACGTTCGCGGCGATGTCCTTCACCGGCTGCGGCAGCTTCATGAACATCTGCATCGCATCGTTGGCGGTCTTGGTGACGCTGATGAACGCCGGTCGCAACGAGTCGCCGAGCGACGCCTTCAGGTTCTCGAAGTTCGCTTGCGCAATGCGAGTCTGGTTCGCGAGCGTTCCCGACGTGCGCTGGAAGTCACCCATCGCGAAGTCGAGCTGGTGATACAGCTCGGCCTGGATCGCGAGCACCTTCTGCTGCTGCGTCAGCTTGCCGGTACCGTCGTAAATCTCCATCGACAAGGCGCGGTGCTTCAGCACCTCCTCGTTGAGAACGACGCCGTACTCCTTGATCGGCCGGTACTGGCTACGGAATGCGGCGGAGATAGCGGTGACTGCTTGCGTTACCGGCGTGTCCTTGATGGACGCCATGTCACCGGCCAACTGCGCCAGACCCGTCGAGAACTGCGCGAGCGCCGGGCCTTGCATGCCGACAGCACGGCCGAAGATGCCAATGCTGGCGGCCGCCTTCAAGGCCGCCGTCGTGCTCAAGCCCATCGACTCCGCTGCCCCACGAGCGAACTTCTCGATGGCTGGCGCCGACGAACCGAAGACCTGCTTCACGAAGTTCTGCTGCTCAACGAGCGCAGACGACGCCTTCGACAATCCGTACAGACCAGTCGCCAACTCCGTCGCACCACGGAGCATTGACGCACCGAAGTTCTTGACGTCGGTTGCCGTGACCTTCTGGATCGACTTGCCGGCGTTCTCTGCGGCGTCTCCGACCTTCTTGAGCGTGACGCTCAATTGGTCGTTCGCCCGCATGTTGATGACGAGGTCTTCGGTTGGCATGATGTTACTCCTCGTCGACGTTCAGCATCTTTATGACATCGTTCATCGGCATGGCCATGACCTTCGCGAGCTCGCTGGCAAGGTCGCCATCGCCGTTCTCTTCACTCGCCGCCAGCACGGCAACCCAGGCGATGAGCTGTCGCGGACCAACCGTCGGTTCGACCTGATCCCATCGTGCACCATCGATCACTTCGGAGACGGCGACGAACTGGCCGGCCGTGATGGTTGCGGACGTGTGCTCAGTTCCTGACGGGAGCGTGATCTTCCATGCCATACTCGAATCGTACCTCAGCTGCTGGCACGGTAGCCAGCACCATTCAACGCGGCAGTGATGGCCTTGATCGTTTCCTCGGGCACGCGCTTCTGAATGTAGCGGTATGATTCATTACGAGCAACGCCCCAGAACACTGCTCGACGCGAGCCGGGGTGGTGCGTCACTTGCGCGTAGACGACACGACCATCACGACCGGTGTACTTCAACCAGCGTCGACGACGTGGGAAGATCGTATGGGATGACGTCCGGCCACCGATGTCGGTGTTGTCTCGGATGCGCCATGGGCCCTTCTGGTTGATGTACATCATCGACGTCGTCTCGGTGTCGACCTGCTTGAACTGTGCGTCGAGCTGCGCCTTCGAGCGGTGGTGCGAAAGCCGACGATCGCCGCCAGCTGCTGCGCGGGCTTGGTCGCGGAACCGCGGAAGCATACGACTCTCGGCCGTACGGAACGATGCCTTCCGCGCCTCTCGCACGTTGTTGCCGGCCTGCACCAGCTTACCGCCCAGCTGCTCGATCGATGTCGACGTACCCATCACGCTCCTGGTAGGGTGTTCATTCTTGATTCAGCCTGTCTACCCTACCTGACCCCCTGGTACGAGACCAACGACTTGATTCCCTACCAAGCCTCGGTTCAATACGTCGGGCTTCAGGGCCAAGCGAGGGAGATCACGACGAAGACAACGCAGGCGACCACGATGAGAGCGACGCAAACGTTGACGCTCACTTGCCCTTCGTCTTGATGCCTGGGTACTTCGCCTTGACCTTCTTCGCGACATGAGCGTACGTACCCGAGGTCCCCGACTGTGCGGCTCGAGCAAGCGCGTTGCGAGCTCGAGCCTTCGTGTTGATCGGGTACGCACGTTTGGACGGGTATGCGAACGACGACGACTTCAGGCGCTTGGTGCCCTTGGCCGTCGACTTCGTCATTCGCTTACGGGTTGAACGCCTTCGAGCAGCCACGGGACCCTCACGAGCTGTGACACCGCACTCAGCGGCTCTGCGAATTGATCGTTCTCCGCCTCAGCTGTCGGCCACCCCAGCGTACCGTTGATGGTCGACAGCGAGTTGAGTTCCTCGTCGTAGCGGAACTGCATCACTCGCCGGGGCCGCCCTCAGGCGGCGGCGTACCGGTGACCGCGACGGAGATGGAGTTCGATGTACCGAAGGCGTTGCGGACATCAACATCGATGTCACCAGCGAACGTGGCCTCGGCCGTGAACGTGAGCTCGGTGTCCGAGACGACTGTCGTCGGCATCGCACTCTCGTCCTGGTACACGGTACCACCGGTGAAGCCGGTACCCGTCACGGTCATCAGTGTCGGGACACCCGTCTCGAACGTCATCGGAACGATGCTCGATATCGCTGGCGGATCGGTTGGACGCTCCTCGCCGGGCACGGGGTTGAAGCCAACGCTGCCGACGGCCATCACGAGCGCATCCTCATCCGGCAGACCCACGTACAGGTACGGGTACGGATCACCCGGCTCGACGATGACTGGCGGTGTCCCGTCCTTGGCCGCGTGGCGGGACAGGACGTGGTCCAGATCAATCGTCACGCTTCACCGTCCAGGACGGCTGAGCGTCATCATCGACGGCGTTGCCGTCGGGACCGACGTTCGGTTCGTTCTCGGCGCCCTCCGGCCAACCCAGCGAGCCGACCTCGGTGGCGAGAGACGTGTCTTCGCCCTCCTGCTCGGTGGTGTCGACGTCGCCGAGCGAACCGACGACCGTTGCTACGGTATGGGCGTCCTCGTCGATCTCGAACTTCGACTCGTCGATGGGATCGGTGGTGGTTTCATCAGACATGGTTGCCTCCTTGTGTACGACTCTACTACGGGCCGACCGCTGCATCCACTACGCAGACAGCGATTGGCAGGTCCTGATCTACGGGTGCTCGTTGGTGCACGGAGATGATTTCGATGTGGTAGCCGGTCGGACACGTCGGTCCTGGTGCGCCTTGCGGTCCTGGTACGCCTTGCGGTCCCACGGGGCCGGGTAATCCGGTATCGCCCGTGGCGCCAGTCTCGCCTGTTGCGCCAGTTGCACCGCGCGGTCCAGACGCTCCTGCCGGACCCGCTGGTCCTTGCGCTCCCGTCGCGCCGGCAGGTCCCGGAGCGCCCTCCCCACCAACGGGCCCAGGAGGACCGACAGCACCGTCCATGCCGTTAACACCGTCACGACCATCCGCACCTTGCTCACCTTGCACCCCCGTGAATCCTTGGAACCCGCGTTCGCCTTGCGGCCCCTGCGGGCCGGGCGGACCCTGCACGCCTGGCGGCCCCTGATCGCCGCCTTGATCCAGAACGGCTGCAGCGGTGGCCATCGTCAGACCACCGCTCAACGCGAGAAGGATGCACGCAATACCGATCACTCATGCCTCGGGACGGGCGTCTCCGGCGGTTCAATTCCGTGCTCGATCATCAACTGCGATATCTGCAACATGAACTTGCGCAGCTCCAGGTAATCGTGCTGCAAGACGTTCAACTCCTCGTTGATATCGTCGAGCTCTCGCTGCATGATGCGGCGATCGTGCCGGCGATACTCGCGGATGACGAGTGCAATGCCGCCAGCTGCTGTGAGTATCGCGGCGATGCCGGTAAGGATCGCGTCGATACTCACGCACTACAGTACGAGCCAGCTCAGACTCAGGCTCGCAACGGCAAGACTCAGCAGAACCGGCGCGAAGGGCGAGGCGTCAGGACGACGAACGGCGTAGAGGATAGCCGCCAGCAACGCGAGGATGAGGGCGACGAGGAAGAACACATCGGCGGTGCCAGTGTTCCCGGTGGCTATGTCAGCAAGCATGATGACTCCTGTTCACGCGCCGGGTACGGGACCCAGCGGAATTGGTCCAGTCCATCCGATGCCCCACTCGAACGTCATCTGGAAGATGTCGCCGTACCGACCACGGGCAAAGACGTAGATGCCCTGATCGTCAGGACGGATCGTCACCGACGGGGAACCGTCCCACTCGCCGGGAAGCAGCTCCCATTCCGTCCAGCCGTCTTCGTACGTAAATCCGCGGTGATACAGGAGGTGATCGTTGGTGCCGATGACGAACTGGTCCAGCCGGCCGTTGTTCGTCCATGCCGTTGCGGGTGTCCCCATGTCGTCGTCCTCCTGTGGTGGCATCGGTCCTGGTCCGCCGCTCGCTCGAGCCACGCACTCGTTCTTGATGTCGTCAAGGTTCCATGTGCCGCTGCTCGTTGAACGAGTCGGCACCCACGGACCTTGCACCGCTTCCGCTGTAGCGGGATCGATCTTGCGGGTCGGCGCCCAGGCGTTGTGGGTGATGACGTCGTCTGGCTGATTCCCGAAGTGTGCGTTGAGCGCATTGCTCGCCTTGAAGTAGGCGTCGATCTGAGCGACCGGCCACGCCTCGCCGACGCCGTTATTCGCGACCTCGATGTTCCAACAGCCCGTGTTACCGGAGTCGAGTGCGACCTGACCACGTGAGAAGTTTGCCGGTCCGCCCTTGCCAGCACAGTTCGAGGCGCCGGCTGCAACGGGCCACACAACCCCATCGCGGGCAATAGTCATGTTCCCAACCGGCGCGTCGTCGCAACCATGGCACTGCCACGACAGATCGTTCTCGATGGACGTCTTGCTGGCGGTGTGATGCCACACGATTCCCTTCGGCGTTGACGAGAAGCCGCCCGAGCTACGAGCTCGCGATTCCCATCCAGCGTTCTGAGAGTTGACGCCGGTCTGCACGCCGGCATCGGCCATGATGTCGAGAAGATTGTCGTAGTAGATGCCCATCAGCGATCGGAACCTTGCCTTCGCATCCAGGTCAGCAGCGCAGTGATGATGCTGATGAGCTGCGCCTTGTCCTCGTCGTCGAGGTCATCCCAGTCGTGGCGATCTACTCGCCGGCTGAGGTTCGCTCGACGGCGAAGGTCCTGCAGCTTGATGGCGACCTGAACGGGATCAGCCGGCTCGGTGTCCAGTGCATCATCATCGTCGAAGTCGCCGAAGTTGCTCATGTCGGGATAAGCCCGCCGGGCAACGGCACGAACGGATGCGCTTGCACAGCGGCGGTCAACGCCCCATCGGTGATGACGGACTCATCGCCGCCGGGGTTCGGGTTGTTTGCCGCCAGCGCGCTAGCGTACGGCGCCTCAACCGATGGGTCGGCAGCAATGGCCCAGCGCATCGTGTACCAGGTGACGTCGGCTTGATCAACGCCTTCCTTCGCGTATGCTGCTCGGACACGGTTGCCGAGCACCTCATCGTTCGTGCAGGTCGCAATGGATGCAAATGACATGTCGTCCCTTTCTTACGGGGTGCCCGTGCGTTGAACAAGATACGTGCCGCCGGACGAGAAGTACACGCTCACCCCGGAAGTCTCCGTATCCGTCCAGTTGAAGTACGTACTGAACCCGGCTTGTTGTCCAGCGGCCACATCCCAAGCGTGGCAAATGGAAACGTTCCCATACATGGCAGCGTGAGCGTATTGCTTCGCGAGGTTAAACGTCGGACCGCCGTTTGCCGGCAACAATATCGCAGAACCAGCAATACCGCAGCCTGAGTAACCGTACGAGAACGTTGCCCAGACAGCCATCCGCACAGGAAACGCATACGGCCCCAATGCCGTAACACCAATCGTGGCTTGTCCGATATATGGCGTGTTCCCACCCGCGTGCGACCACGGACCAATGACTTCGTTCCGCTTGCGGAGCATCTCGTCGACAACGTTGTTACCCCACACTGACGCGATCGGCTGTCCACTGACTACATGCGGTGGCAGATCACCTGCGGACATGATTCCTCCTCGATTCGGATCGTACCAGGGTGATCGTGCTCATTGCCAGGTCACGCAGTAAGTGAATAACGTAAACTACCGAAGTTGACGAAGTCACGAGCATCACCGGCCAAATCGTGACCAGACTTCACCTGCGGCGTTAAGACGCCGGTAGCGTTGATGTTAAGTTGAATCGGAACACCGCCCGCCCCAACCGCCGGCATGTTCACGGGATACGGCGGTCGAGCAGCCGTCGGCACAGTTAACGCTGACTGTCCCATCACGCCGCTATTAATCACCCCGCGCCATTGGATTTCGTCCCCAACCTGACGCCATGCAAGTGGCGCTTGCGGAGCAGCAACCTGTAACCATCCGTTAACGAGTAACCCCGAAACTAACGTCCATGGTCCGGTCGCCGCGGCAGGACCAGCTGGTCCCTGCGCGCCGGTATCGCCCTTCGGTCCTTGCGGGCCTTGCGCGCCGGCTGGACCCGTCGGGCCCGGCACGGTTGACGCGGCGCCGGTTGCACCGGTCGCGCCAACATCACCCTTGACGCCTTGTGGTCCTTGCGGGCCGGTTGCACCGGTTGCGCCGGTTGCGCCAGTCGCACCCGTTGGTCCGGCTGGCCCCGGCGGTCCCTGCGCACCACCGGCCGATGCAATCGGATGCAACGTACCAGCCCCAACATAGTACACCGAACTCGTAGATGTCTCAACGACAAGTGTGCCGTCGTAGAACTTGGTGGCGTCGACCTCGTTCTTGTTGGTCACGAAGATGGCGAGGCCGTACGCGTCGGGATCGGGAACGGTATGCAACGTGAGTCCATCGCCGGCACCGGCGATGTCCCACATCGTCTTCGTGATCACACCCATACGCCGCTATCCCAATAATCGAAGTCCCAGAAGTTCGCGATGTCGATCTTGTCACCCGGCGAACACCTGACCACGTACTTCCACATCTCGGGCGTCGCCTCGATCCGAATGCCATCGCAAATCTGAGGTGCGTGCACGATATTCGACGCCGGTGGCGTCCTCGTGATGAACAGCGAGTCCATGATTCGCAGCGGCAGCAGCGCATCCCACAACTCATCATCGTGAATCGGGTAGCACTCGAACGAGTTGATGCGGTAGAATGCCTGGGACCGACGAGACAGCTGGAAGTCCGCCAGCGCTTGTACGTAGTTGGCATTGCACAGAACCAGCTGATCCGGCGACCACGGGAACTCGCCGTTAGCGATCACGCTGTCTTGATCGATTGCATATGCCGATGTCGGCGAATCGGTTCCCTGGCTCACGTTGCTCACCAGGACGACGTTGCCAAACTCATGGTCGGCGATGATCGGTTCAATGGCAGCATACGGCAGACCGCTCACGCAGTCATCGCTGAAGCTCGGTACCTGCGCTCCATCGGGGCGAGGCCGGCCGTTCACGCGTTCCTGACCCATGAACATTGCCGTGCCATCGGTGTCGATGAAGAACACGCCACCATCAGACACTGCCGTCAATTGAATCTCGTCGAGTACGGACCTCGAAGTCGCGTAGTTCAACATCGTCGCATTACCCTGTACGAGATGTCGAGGACCATCGAAACGACCACGGTCGAGCAAGCCGTTAATGCGTTCGGTCACCGGTTGATACGGTGTGCCCGGATTGTACTGGCCACCGATATCAACGGCCAACCCGTAGAATGCATCCGTACACTTCAACGCAACCTTGTAGTCGCCGGGCGTTTGTCCCTCGGTGTACTGGTTCACGGTTCCAACGAACAGCGGGTACCGCTGACCCTTCCACTTCGCCGTGATCTCGATGGCAAACCCTGGTCGGATACGTGGATACGCATCTGACGCATAGATCGAGTACAGACCCGACGAGTTGTCGAGTTCCAGATCGAGATTCGCAGCCAGCAGGTTGTCCCAGTTCGACTGACGTCCACGTTCGATCACGAAGCCACGGACATCGCAGGTGACGTCTACGTAGCCGGCTCGTGCATCAGTCCACTCGTTGCCTGGTGGATCGCCATCCCACACGGCCTCGTCCCATGCCGCGACGGGAACGTCCCATGTTGTTGGGTCGCGAATCTCGAGCAGCACTTCGAGTTGCTCGCGCGTCAGAGACGCCTGAGTCATCAGTTGTCCCTTCCGCGCGAGCGCACTCGATCAGGGCGCGCGTCCCGCAACCCAGTCTGCCCCATCCCAGTGCATCTCGCCGGCGGCACCAGCCGTCGACCCCTGCACATACTGTCCCGTCGTCCACGCCGTCACCGGGTTGGCGACGACCGTGGAACCAGCAGCATCGGCTGGCGGTGTGGAGCCTGCCGGCGTCCACGTTCCCGGCGATCCGGCGGTTGCCCCGGTCGCTGGTCCTAAGGGCCCGCTGGAACGGTGATGGCCGGCTTCTCAGCCAGCGGCCACGTTGCGGTTGCAGTGAGCGGCGTTCCAGCCGCGCCGCCGTAGGAGCCGGCGACCAGGCGCACGGTGCCCGTGGCCACGGTGGTGATGGCGTCCGCATCCAGCTGCATGCTGAAATACTTCGTCAGCGTGTCGTTCTCGAAGGCGTACATCGACAGGCCACCTCCCGGCGCCGTCCAGTCCTGCAGCCACGTGATCGCGAGCTCGTAGCCGGTTGCGGCCGGAGACTGCGACTCGGGAGCGCACCACGTAGCCGGAACCGTCTGCAGGTTCGGGGTGGCGTTGATGGCGGCCTCTGTCACCTGACACTCGAAGCCCAGCCCCGACGTGAGGCCGGCTTCGTCGTCCGCGAGTACGAGTACGCCATCGGTGATGGTGATTACGGTTGGAGCTGACATTGCGGTCCTTTCAACAGTTTGCCAGCGGGCAGTTGCCGATGATGACGTACCCGGGGAGCGGGTAACCCATGTCGGTCATAACTTGGTTCTCGACGCGGCTCAGGACGAACCCCATCTGCATTCCCTTCCCGAGCGGCAACAGCAACTCGCCGAGCAGTGCATCGAAGTCGGTGCTCACACCAGCTGGCGACTTGCGAACCTCGTACAGTCGAATGCTCCACTCAACCATTGCGAGTTTCGAGTTGTCGGGGAAGACCATCCTGGGATCGATGATCATTGCCACTGGCGGAACCGGATCATCACGCGGGTACAGCTCCACGTTGATCTTGTACGGTTCGAGGACCGGCTTGATGCAGTCGAACAAATGCTGCCGCTGCTCGGGAAGGGAAACGGTGCTCATGCAAAGGCCACGAAGCGGTTTGCGAGGAGGACTCGACGATACCGTTGCTGTGGCGATGACCCCTGATACCCCTCGATGATGAGATCGGCCTGGCCAATACGCTCAGTGTAGATCGAGCCAGCGTAGTCCATCGAGGCACGGAAGATGCTCTCGGGAACCACACCGGTGAACCGATCGCCGAGCACAGTATTGCCGTAGTCGATCGCAGCGTCGAGTGCCCAGACCAACGACGGGTCAGTCTGGTCGACGCCGGTATACACCGCGAGGTCAGCGATGTCAGGCCATCCGGTGATGGTGGCCCGACCCACGTTTACGGAATGGTCGGACATCAGGCCGGCGGGATGACCTGCACGAAGGCAGTCGACTCGGTGACGAGTCCCGCGAAGTACCCGTAGTACGCGATCTCCCAGCCGAGGAGCTTCGGCTCAACGACTCGCAGCGCACCGCGGCGATCCTCGTACACCTCGGCGAACGAGGAAGCCATGACGATGATCGAACCTGGCGGCAGACCCGGCGACACGACGAGCGGCAGACCGAGGATCGAACCGGCCATCTGCGTCAGGCGCAGCTGACCAGCCGAGTTCATCGGCGAACCGGCAGCCATGATCGGACGACCGGTCGTGTCGGTGATCGACACGAGACGAGCCCACATGTCGGGCGAGCACGCGATCAGGTCCGGCATCCGCAAGCAACCGCTGTAGACGGCGGCAGCAGCCTCGGCGATGGCCGCCAGCCAGTCAGCGGCAGTGTCGGTCGTCACCGTCACAGCCTTGGCGACGTTCGTCACCGTAGCGGCCGTGTGGATCAGACCAGCCGTGACGGCCTCGGTCTGGATGCTGTACTGATCGGCGAGGTCGGTCGTGATGGCGTTCAGCGCCGACGGCTGCGTCCAGTCGATCACCTGGAAGGCGACGTCGATCGCACCACCCAGCGTCATCTTGTTGACGGGCAGCGGGTTGACCGTGAACTTGCGCGAGGGCAGCTCGGTCTTCTGCGCGGTCTGCTCACCGACGATCGTGTGGGACACGACCTTGGGACGCGTGAAGCTCGCACCGTACTGCGGCATGGTGTAGCTGCGGAGCGCCGTGACCAGTGGCCGGCTGGCGTCGATGATGTTGATGACATCGCCGACGATCGGCTCGGGCACGATGCCGGGCATGTCGCCGGTCACCGAGTTCTGCAGAGCACGCTGCACTCGCTGCTGAGCACCGAGGTCGCCTTGGTTGGCGTGGATGATGTCGTGCATGTAGTCGCCGGGCGTCGGCCACTGGCTGCGGATGATGGCGTCGTTCTCGCCACCAGGCGTCACCTGGTCAGGCACGACAACCTCGCCGCGGTGCGAGTTGTGCACCGGCAGGTTGCGCAGCAGTTCGTTCGTCCCGGTGACAGACGTCTCCAGAGCGGCGATGCCGCGGATGCGCTCGTCGAGCGAGGTCACCGTCGAGCGGAGCATGGTGCTGTTCGCCTGCTCGGCCTCGGTGAGTTCGCGGTCTTCCTGCGTGGCTCGATCCTCGAGCGCGCGCAGCTGGTCAACGCTCTCCTGCCAACGGCTGCGGAGAATGTCGATCGTACCAGGCATGATGCCGGTCCTTTCGTGGATACATTCAGCGCGGACGCTGACGGCTGAGGGGTCGACCCTCGTGTCTCGTCGGCTACTCTACTTCGTTCCGAGCGGATCGTCCAGCTGATCTAGCCACGCGGCCAACTCCTGGCGCGCCTTCGGCTCGGGCTTCGGCATCGTAACGTTGATATGAACGTCACTCGCTTCGTCGTCCATGTCGTGGCCAGTCATGATCATGACCTCGTCGTCCTGATCGATGGGTGTCACCGAACGCAGCACGAGCTCATCGGCACCTTGCAGAGCCGGGAATGGCGTGACGCTGATCTCATCGAGCGCCACCTCCATACGCTCGATCACGCCGGCCTGGTTACGTCGGCTCTTGATGTTGCGACCGTTGATGCTGACGCCCGGAATCGCACCATCGCGGATCAGCTCGATGATGTCATCGCCCAGCGAAGTGCGGCTGATCTTTGACGTCATCCACGGACCGTCATCGCGCTCGTGTACCATCGACACCATGCCGATCGGTAGGTTCTGCACGGCATGGTTGTACATCAGCGGCCAGCCTCGCTTGAGGCGTTGGGCCCGACGAATCGATTGCGAGAAGACGCCCCGCTTCCACGACTCATCGTACGGCGCCTTCCCGTCCGAGACGCGGCTGATCGCATCCCAGCTGAACAGGCGCGCATGCAGCGTACGACCCTCCGTGCCCTCGAGCTCGAGCGTGTCCAGCTGGAGCGAACGCTTGATGACTTCGACGTTGCTCATGTCGACTTGGTTCCCTTTCCGTTCAATGAGTCACCGAACCGACCGTGATAATCACGCGGTTGCGGACTCGCCGCAGCAGCGGCCTTCGCTTGCGGTGAGGACTTCTCGGGCTTGCCGCCAGCGTTGACGGCAGCAGGCGGTTCATCCGGCAAGTTGCCGTTGCCGGGCACAAACGGCAGCAACTGCGGTGGAACTTCCTCGGTCTTCGGCGTCTCCATCTCGATGGTGTCCGACGTGGTTTCGAGCTTGTAGTCGTCGACCGGCATGCGCTCCATGACGCGCACCTCTTCGAGCGTGTACACCTTGTTGCGCAGCGCGAGATCGTACGTCCGCATGCGGTTGAGGCTGTCGGCGCGGAACAGCTCCGTGGTGTCGAACCTCGCGTGGACGGTGCCCGGCAGGTCATGCCTGAACGCCTGCTCAATGCGGCTCATCCAGCACTGCAGCGAGAAGATGAGTCGGTCGCGCATCTTCGCCTCGATGTTCTGGTACTCGATGCGACCAGAGCGGTTCCTCAACGATGCGCTGAGGTCCTCGGGGTCGAGGTTGAACATGTACGCGATCTCGGCGATGGAGAACTGACGTGACTCCAGGTACTCGGCATCCTGCATCGACAGGCCGACCTTCTCCAGCTCGACGATCTTCGGGATTACCGCAGGGCGCCGATCATGAGCACTATGTCGTTGGACCCATCGGGACTGCAGGTACTCGGCCTCATGTTCGCTGAGTTCCGGCTTGTCGACTCGCATAACCACGGGCGGGACGCCGCCCGAAGCGTAGGCGCCCGCACCGTAATCCATGAGCTGACGCGTCTGCTGCAGTCCGGCGCGATGCGCCTCGATGACGCCAACGCCAGTAAGCATTCCAGGCAGCATGAAACCTCGTACATGAAACACCTCCAACCACGAGAGTGGTCGATCAACGCCCACGATGTCGTACGTCAGTACGCCCTTCTCATAGCTGACGGTTACGTCGTCGCAGCTGATCGGGATGAGCTGTCGCGGGTTACCCGTCGACTCATCGTAATCAGACTTCACGGCGTAGAAGTTCCCTCGCAGCACAACGCTGGCGGCGCAGCCGAACATCCAGTTGTAATACGAGATGGCCGGCCACGGATCGTTGAGCAGCTGGCGGCTCATGTCGACAGTCGTCGGTGGATTGCCGTCGAGCGCTTGGAGCGGCATCTGCGCGATGAAGCCGGCGATCAGGTTGGTCGCACGCCAAGCAGCCGGGATCGCCAACGTCGCAGCTTCAGCGTCTCCATACACGCTTGCTTCCGTTGGCATGGTTCCATCGGACGACCACGGCAGCGACGACCACGGCCCCCACCACGGTCCGTGCTGAGCCGGCCAGGGCGCCTTGTCAGGCTCACGAGTTCCGCGTGGAATCGTCGAGCGCAGCAGGTTCGCGAGACCCATCGGCTGACTCCTTCTCTCGAATCGACTTGAGCTCACGGAGGAAACCGTGCAGCGCGAACATGAGGCCGAGCGCGATCAGCGCCGGCGGAATAGACCACATCGCAATGCCCACCACAATCAACAAGCCGCCGCCGTACTGTTCTAATACATCCACAGCTGCGGCTCGGCCTTCATCTTCGATGCCATGTCATATCCGAACACAGCTCCAATGGCGGCATCGATGTACCCGACAGGGTTTCCACGATCACGGACGATGCGGGAACCGTGATGATCGACCTTCGGAACACAGTTGGCAATGTGCCGTCGGAGTACAGCGTTTCCGTCGTGATGTACGCGATGCTCCATAACTGCATCCTCGAACCTCTTCGTGGCTTGGACCGCACGCGGCACGGAGTTGGTCGGAATCTCGACAACGGGAATGCCATCGTCGGACCACTGCTGCAGGAGCTGGCCGAGGAAGAACGGGTCGGCGCCGACCTGCTTCACCTTGTAGCGCTCGATGCAGTTCCGCACAGCATCGTCCAGATCATCGTATGGGACGCGCCACATCGGGTCGCGCGGCGGCTTCTCCCAAATGCGAAGCGTACGAATGACCGGAACCGTCTCGAGCGTGACACCCATCAGCGCAACCGAGTCATGCTTCCACGCGCCGTCGATGAACAGGACCATCGGAGTCTGGGCCGCCAGCTCGCTTGCGTCTGCGAGTGTGTCCCAAACGTTCATGTTCATCCAGCCAGCGCTGCGCTTCAGCCAGCCGCCGAGATGAAGCCGCACGAATTCGGCGCGTTCGAGACTGGCGGCCTGGCTGGTCAGAAACGCCTTGTTGATCCAGCCGTGCCGATAGCCAACGTTGAACTCGCGCCATGCTTCCTCGTCGTAGGGATCAACGTCGTGCGGGACGTCCTTGCCGGGCCAGTGTACGTACAGCGACGGGTCATTTGCTCGCTCAGCACGCTCAACCAGCAAGCCGAGTGGCGACGAGAAGTTGATGCCTGGTGTCGTGATGTAGATGGTCATCGACTCTTCACGGGCTGCGGCGCCAGAACTCAGTGCCTCCGGCAGATCGTTCGAGCGAAACGCCCAATACTCGTCCACCAGCGAGATGAACGGGTTGTACCCATGCGCCTGATGGGCGTCCGCCCCAAGCGTCATCATGTACGAGCCAAGCGGTGTTTCGATACGGTTCTTGTAGATGTACAATCGCTTGCGCAAGTCCTTCGAGGACATGGCAAACGCATCCACATTCCGTTTCAAGATGCCAGCCTGAGTGCGAGAGTTCGCTGCGAAGTAAATCTCGGTCCCCAGTCCACGGCTCGTTAGCCCGAAGAGCGCGATCCCCGATCCGATGAGCGTCTTGGCCCACTTGCGGTGAACCATGATGAGCGCTTCGCGGTGCTTCCATGTACCATCCTCTCCGATGGCAAACATGTCGTTCAGGACGGCCCGCTGCTCGGGAACGAGCAGTACGGGCTGGCCTGCCTCGCGGCCACGTGGGTGTCTGCAGAATCGCGCGAGGAACTCGGCGATCGCTGGCCCGTCAGTCTCCACGTGTCCGGTTGAAGTGTGGACGGTTCGTACGCTGAATCTCAGCGAGGAACGTGTCGACGTTGTCCTCGTCGACCTTGTCCCAGTTCTCGAGCCGTACGGCGAACATGAGCTCGCGCAAGGTGATGTGCAGCAGTCGCTCCATGGCGATCATGTGCTTGACCAACGGGTGGCCGACGATGAAGCCGGACTCGAGCTTGTGCGCGATGCCGTCTTCGCTCACCTGCATGCGCCACGCGCCGATGTCAGCCTCGATCAGCTCGTAGCGGTCGATGAGAACGTCGATCGCAACCGTCTTGCCGCTGTACTCAGAGCGCAGCTTCTGGACGATCGTTGTCATGGGGTCGAGGATACCCCGATCCGAGTGACGTAGCCAGCCGAACATGGGAGAGCGCCGGCGAGGGCAATCACCGGCGCTCATTCCCATCCGCCCGAACGCGTCCGCTCGGAGGTGATGCGGCCTTAGTTCATGTCGGTCGTTCTGCTCAGAATCTCGGCAATGATCTCGGCCTGCGTCTTGCCCCACAGTGACGTGATGTCAACGAGGATGTCGATCATGGGTCCGTTCATCTCGCCTGTCGGCCCTTCGCTGTCATCGAACCAGATGTCGCCGTCGCTATCGTACCAGTACGTCCTCGAACATGCGTACTTCGCACCAGCATGATCCGCAGCCGTGATCGTGAGACATTCCTTCACGGCATCACTCCCGCTGAGCGCCATCTCGATGAGGCCACCGGGATGCAGGAACTCTTCGGGAACGTCGCCATCCTTGGCCACGAAACCGTCAGAGCAGATCGCGGCCCAGTACGGGATGTACATTCGAGCCATGACTGCGGCAAGTGCTCGCACAATCTCATTGCGCGAACCAGGTACGATGACCGCTATCGCGTCTGCGTCTTCTTCCGATGGACGATCGCTGACGAACACCATCATCGGAATATCGCGGTCATCGGCGGCAGCTTCCCTGATGTGAGCACGCTTCATCTCGCAGAAGTCATCGAAGATCGACGCAAACATTGCCTCATCCATACACGGCCTCGTCTGCGACCTCGATGGTGAACGCGGTCAACGGTCGATTCGGCTCACCATCAGCACGGACTGGACGCGTCATCGATACACTGCGCCACAGCATCCATGCCTCACCAGCCGTCGAGAACCGCATCGCAGTCTCGATGTCGTCCGTCCACTCCGCGAGCCCTCTGCCGCCAGCGTACTCGGGATCGTACGCCTGCAGGAACATTCCGCGCGGTGACGAGAGTTTGCTCGGGTGCGCGACCTTCCCGGTGAGGTCCGCGCATCTGATCACGATCATTCGAACATGCCCTTCAAGCGATCGATGATGAAGATGGTGTGCCGTGCCTCCGCGCGCTCGTCATCGGATGACGCTACAGCATTCAGATTGAACGCAAGCGCTACCCGGTAATTCTTCAACGCGAGGAACAGAACGGCTGCTTGCTCTAACGTGAGCTCGCAATGCACCTTCATCACGGCGGGATAATACTGCGTCTCAGCGGTTGGTTCCGCTGACTGTCGTTTCCTGGTTTCAGCCACGACTACAGTCTACCACAGCCGTTTGGCACCGAGGAAATCACGAATGGGGGCGTACACCCACCTCCGCGAGTCTCCACGAAACGTCCCTGATCGACGTGGTACCTGCCCCGACATGGTACTAGTTGCATCGGGGGTGTACCGCTATGGCGTACCGACCTTAGATCGGCGCGATCGAC